>Ga0214923_10007286_pt1 | contig 12108 bp, 29 predicted proteins | sample LL1510_MetaG_FD_177993 | JGI IMG/M metagenome (GOLD analysis project Ga0214923, IMG submission 177993) | Freshwater microbial communities from Lake Lanier, Atlanta, Georgia, United States - LL-1510 | ecosystem: Environmental > Aquatic > Freshwater > Lake | place: USA: Georgia | collected... | reverse complement strand
CTACCGGCTTACCTTACGCCCCGTGAACGAGTGACCCACACTATTGTAGCATGGGCCACTCGTCCTGTCAAGGGAGAGATCACGAACAGACAGGATCAACCATGCGGTCACATCGCAGGGTACGGATAGTATTATCCTCACCGCGAATCTTAGCATACGGACCATTCGGGCCGAATCCAAGATATTCAACAGTACCCTTGTGGAACTTCAGCACATTCAGACGGCCATGCTTAGGATACTTGCAAACGAGGTGCTTACCAGTAGCCAGCGAAAAGTTAGTAAAAACATTCATAGTCATAATCATCTCCCTTATTTAGACACCCATCATCTTTTCAACTTCGGCAAAGGTCAACACAACCTTCGCACCCTTATCAACAATCACCACACCATCACGCTTGATAGCCGTCACAGTACCTTTAGGCGTGACAGTACCAATTCCAAGAACCTTTGTCATATCAATCTCCCTTGTTGCTAAATCACCACCAGCTATCATACACTACTGTATTACCTTCGTCAAGTGCATACCGTGCAGCCTGAATAAATTCTACGTCCTGCTGTCGATATACATTGTCGCTATTATCACCAAAGAAGAAACCAGTAGTCTCGGGCAAGCTATTAGTTTCAAGGCTCTGCTCTAGACTATCCAAGTCTTCCTTAGTAAGTTCGACCGGCACACAGTTGAAATCGCTACTATCTTCGTGGGCATTAGGACGCCCTTTACTTTCCCACAAACGCTCCATCCAGCCTTGGAGATTAGGATGCTTTCGCCAGTAGGCAAGTTCCCGTTTCTCTCCATCACTATTGATAGCGTATGCGAACTGATCCAAACCCATTATATACTCCTAGTTAGTGGAACCGACAACCTATACTGGTCTAACGTCCAGTGGCGTTTTTGACTTCCACCGCTTATAAGGTTATCGGCAATTCTACTCTACGGACTTGAGAAAATCAAGAGGCAGCAACTTCGGCCTGCTTCTCAGCCTTCACCTTGACGGGCTTGGGGTTCACCGATTCCTCAGTGATACCAGCGACCCTAGCTCGCCACACCTTGAAACCCTGCTCCTTGAGCGTATCCACCTTGACGGGATGAACGGCAGCGATATTGCCAATCCCATCAACAGCGGCCAACAGCGTACCACGAACAGCATTCGGCTCAATACCAGCGGGCGAATCCGTAACAATATCAACAACAAACGTAAACTTCTGCATAATCAATCCTCTTTTCTTTAGTGGTTATCAATCCCGTAACTTCAATCATTCTACCATATAGATCGTCCATGTCAAATAGAATCTTGAAAAAAATTTTCGTTGACATAAGTTGTTGGTACATAAGGACTTACGACGAACGCGGCCCGCCCCGCTCTCCCTAAGTCTATACCCGACAAGGACTTACAAACACTCTTCGTCCAACAGTGACCAGAGTAGGAAAAGAAAGCCCATCACGATTATCTGTATCATTTGAGCTTCTCCAATATGGTGCAATTTTAGGATCGTACAACAATTCTTCACAACCTTCTATGTTTATAGAGTCATAGGGAATGGAAGTATAGTCAGTGCAGCGGATATAGCCACATACATCACGCTTCTGTGTAGCAAACACACGTTCGGCCTTACCACGTTTATTCTTAAGAGTACATCCGTATAGTACGAGCATACCTTCCGCTGGATCATGATAAGTTGGAACATTATCTGACTTAATCTGCCAGTGCTTATAATTTTTACCAGCCCCAAGATGAAATCGCACTTCAGCATGAAATTTATTTTGTTTCATTTTACCAACCTTCTGGCATAGGAATCTCATCAAAACCAATATAGCATACCACTAGATCATTGTCAAACTGGTCCCATTCTGCTAACCCATCATCATATTCTCCGTGCCACCAATCACCCCACCCTCCCTGCTCTCTATTCCAGAGAAGATCAATAGGCTCAGAGTATCCCTTTACACAACAAAGATACTTACGGTCCCTAATAGGATTATCATAGTGCCAGTTCATCGTTATCTCCTTTTCCACCATTCTATCATCCATTATCATCAAGTCAAGTACCGACACACTGATAGTTTTACGAGTAACACTCGGTACTATGTTTCCTCAACCTCAAGGTTTTACCTTATCTAAGGAAACTATCAGCAGAGTTGTATTGCCAGTTCCGGGGTCGCTTTTGTGGCTGTCCTGCCCCCGGTCCGACGCTGGCTCGCCGCTATAGTTTGTATTGTGTCGCTAATATAGGCTATGTTCTCATTTTTTCAAGATTAGCACACCGAATGAATCGGATTTTCGTTAGCGACTCTTGTATTCTACCATGTGTTTTTAGTTTGTCAACCAGCGAATCTTTTACGCCCCGATTCTATAACCCACCAATACTCCGATATTTTGAACCCTTGGAGCAAGGTAAAAACTGGTGGAAACCGTCCACGGAAATCCTCCCTGCAAATAAGGTGGTATTGCGCATATAACCCTATTTGGTCTGGCTCTTGGGAACGATTACTGGTTGTTCGGTATCCGGCTGTTGTTTCAGTGATTCTACCCGATGAAGGATAAAATGCAAGCGCATTGTTGCAGTGTTCATTCACTCTATTACCCGATGAAGGATAATACCGGATTGTATTGTTATCATGCGTCTATGCGGCGTTGCAACGTCTAGGCTGTTAGGCCACGCATAGTAAAGGAAATTATACCCGATAATCTCCACCGCATGATTGTATGAATCGTGGTGAGGACGCGATCTCCCATAGGTTGGCTTTCTATCCCAACGTATAACCCCGTTGGTCTACATACTTACTAGAATCAAACTGCTAACTAGCTTAGTATGGTTTATCGAAAGGGTTATCCCAACCTAGTCCAAGGCATGGACCCACGAGGATTGTATTGTAAAACAAACAGATTGGGTTATGCCATACTCGGCCTTGCATTTAACCGTGGCTCCTTTGATATCATTCTGCCAGCGGCCCTCATCTGCTTGTCTTCTTATTATACCAAACGATTTTGTCCTGTCAAGTGCTTATTTTTATATTCTCTGATGTCACCGTTCTGAACAATCTTTTCTTCTTCGTAAGGTACAGCTACTCGGCGGTAGAATTCTTGTTTTACATTCTCAAGTACGCCCGTGAGCATAGCAATCTTTGCATATGATGTATTGCCCATCACCTGCCCAATCAACCTACTCATACAGTAATTCAAATCACCCAGCACTGTCATTACATTTTCATTATCAAGCTCACTATGATTAGTAATTATGTTAGCAAGATCATCTATAGATTGGTCTAATACTTTGCGGCTTGTTTCATCAATGTACGGCATTATAATCTCTCTCTTCTACAATGTTTGAACTTCCACAGTCCATACACATACAGTTATCGTATGGACCACCGATAAGATTACCATCTTGGTCAACCCAAGCATCATATCCTATACGGCTACTCTCACACTCACTACATATCGTACTCATTTCGCCATCCCCTTTCAATATCTTTGCGTGTTCGTTGACGCTTGGGCCGATTGTCCATAACCGTATCCCGATGCTCCTTGTGTCCCGTAGGAACTTCCCACGGTTGCTTGACCTTGAGCTTGACCACGTTGCGGCGTGGACGGGTATCGTCGTTGTTCTGGTGCATGTTCATGCCATTGTCCATTCTCATGTAGGTAAAATACTTTATCGACATTCGGATCGTAAGCCATTAAACAATATTGTACTGGATAAACCACCTTTGTCAAGACCTGTTTTTGTGGCATTGGTGGGAATTTAATGTCACCTTTTTGGTAATCTTTGAGTCCCGTATATGCCAAACCAAGCAGGGTAATCAACACTCCAACCCACTGAATCATCTCTCCACTCCTTTTTACACACTTCCTGTCCATACATACATTATCGACACTCTACCCATAGACCTTTAGAGATTCTGAAAATTTGTTCTAAGTCTTTATCTGATAAGGGTTTACGTCAAATCCCCCCGGCCCCGGTCGCCGTAACTCTAATAGCCACAAGGGTTTACGTCATATCACTCTGACTTACCAGATCATCATATAATTGGTCTATTTCTTCAATAGTCCAAAAATGCTCATGTTCATTTTCATTATATTCTTCAATATCTAATTTATAATTCTCTAGAGCATCTAGGATTAGTTCTATATCGTGTTTTTCTATGTAGTAATTCATTCTATCTCCCAGTTTGCGAGTTTCATGACTACCTCTGTAGGAATAACCTGAGTTAGTTTATCTGCACTAGTGTAGTCTCTATATCCACGCTCATCTACATAAAAATATTCATCTAATACATCATGTTCATTACATTCCCACAATACTTGTGCCGCTGCTTCTGTCTCTGATTTACTGGTACTATAAATAAGTTGTAGACTACCACATTGAATATAATACTTACTCATATGATCCCCTTTGGATTTGACAAGCTACACAATTACACTCATCGTCATCAGTACCATAATCTGCATCTTGATCGTACACACTCTCACTGCCAAAGTCAATGCACACTAAGACTCGCTTACCCTTACGATAAACGTATCCAACATTACCGATATGAGCATCCGTAAACTCTACATCTGCTTTCATTAGCATCTTATCTGTCAATCGGTTGATACTTGCACTTAGCATATATGGCAAATCATCACATTCTCCACAATGGCATTCATTACCACCACAACCAATTACTTCTGCAATTTCTGTAATATACCCCCAACTCGACAACGATCCATTGCTTTTACGAATCTTGCCAATTTGACTAAGAACCTTTGGGGCTAGATTATAAAACGACAACTTAGATTGAACACTATAGGCATACGTTGCCTCTTGCTTATCACCAAACTCTTTGAATCCACGTTCATCGTCAATTACATAGAAAGATGACCGGCTTCCACAATTTTCATAGTTTCCAACAATCGTCATGATATCCTCTTAGTGTGCAGGGAAAAAAACATTCGCAAGCCCCCTTACGCAGAGATCACATGATATACTATCTTTGGTGCCAGTGCAAGTGATTTCCGAGCGACCACGACGGATTTCTGGACAAACTACAAACTTAGTCGCATTGAGAACAACCAGTTTCGGCAAGGCTTTCCGCCATGCGTCGGCCTTTGCCTTGTTTTTCGGACGCTTAGGTGCAACCTTCATATCACTATCACACCACGCGAACAATTTGAAACCTTGGGCCATTGCTTCGCCCATATCGTTATCATCATGCACACTAGCGTATACATTCATATACTTTTCCAGACTCACAAGCCGGGAATCGTAGATATGAGTATAAAACCACATATCGGGCAACGTATCACCATCGGCAAGAATACTCTCACAAGCCCACGTTACATTAGCAACATAGTCTAGGTCAAGTTCGCCATTGAGAAACCAATCGCCACGCTCATGCCAACGGATAGACTTCTCACGACGCTTTGCGTCAAGAATCATCGCCCGAATCTTATTCTTTTCAGTCACGACGTTAGCAAAACCAGCAGTACGGGCATTCTTATATTGATTTTCAGTAGCTTCGGCGTAGCAACCATTTCCGAGATAATCGCAATCGGGCGGGCAAGTATCGCCAACTGGACGAGAAACCACAATGCAACCCTTACCCAACTTATCATTACCATCAGCGGTTTTCATATCATTCTCCCTTGTGTCCTCTCATCATACCATATAAATCGGCATGGTCAAGAGAAATCTTTAGAAAAATCTCTGGCATAGTATTTGCTATGGAGATTTGTTGTAAAGTGTTGGTAGATAAGGACTTATGAAAAACGCGGCCCGCCCCGCGTGTCCTAAACACTTATAGAATAATGACTTAGGGTGGCTAGTGAGATTTGAACTCACAACCTACAGGATCACAACCTGTTGCTCTACCAATTGAGCTATAGCCACAGTGACCCTATGGAGATTCGAACTCCAGTATCCACCGTGAAAGGGTGGCATCCTAGACCACTAGATGATAGGGCCGAACGGAAGAAGAGGGATTTGAACCCCCGGACCTATAATTGGTCGCCGGTTTAGTAAACCGGTGCATTAAGCCACTCTGCCATTCTTCCAAACACACAGGGTAGGAGTCGAACCTACACGGAGCAAATTAACAGTTTGCGGCACTACCATTATGCTACCTGTGTAAAGATGCCCGAGTAGGATTCAAACCTACAACCTAGGGAACCAAAATCCCTTGCTCTATCAGTTAAGCTATCGGGCAACAATTATTTTCTACATTCTCTGCCATTTCCTTTATTCATATTCTTATAAGTATCTGTTAGCGAGTGACAATTTGGACATAATACTTTTAAATTATCCTCTGCATTATTTTTGTAATTCCCATCTATATGATGTATTTCCAGTGGACATTTATTTGTATTTTTATTTATTTTATCCCAACCACACTCAGAACATTTATAATTATGTTTATGTAGCAAGTATCTTTTTATGTATCTTCTTACAGTTCCATTTGTTTCATATCCATCATCTAATCCACATTGCCAATTTGTTATCTTATTTTTAAAACCATAACCTTGTTGACATTTTATGCTACAATACTTTTTTCCACTTCCAGTTATGTTTTTTTTGCAATTTATACATAACTTATTATTTTTCTTTCGTTTTGGATATAGTATATTGTTATTTTTTGCGGCACATGAACGTGAACAATAATGATTTGATGATCTTTTAATATCACATATACTTTTCTCAAAGTCTTTATTACAATATAAACATTGTACTATCATGATTTACTCCTTATGGGGATATGAATATATACACATAAAGAGTATTTGCAAGTGTTTTATTTTTCGAATCCAGAGCCGGTAGTAGGATTTGCACCCACGACATTCAAATTACAAATTTGACACTCTGCTAACTGAGTTATACCGGCATCCACGCAACTCAAACGTCAGCCTCCGAATAGGGGAGATGGGATTCGCACCCATGATCTCTAGCTTATGAGGCTAGCGAGGACGGCTAAACTCCTCTACTCCCCGATCATTTATATATTATACCACTCATCAGAGTCATCGTATTCTACAAGTTCTTCTACTGGATTCTCATAGATGTCTTCATAATAGTCAATATCACCTAAAACGTATTCGTTATAGATATAATAGATATTAGGCTCGTTCATAGATCATCTTCTCCAAATCTTCTCTGTGAAGTGGCCCACTACTAATACGTTTAGGCATACCAGCGTCAATCCACAAACGTAGAGTTTCAGTAGAACTGTCATAAGGAGTTATATCCGCAGTAATTTCCTTGCCATCTGGACCAACGACGATATGCCATGCTTTGATGTTATCTTCTTCGTATTCGTGTTCGATTCTACAGTTATATCCTTTATAGAAAAAGAACTCATCTCGCCATGACATAAATTACTCCTTAGTTCATATTTGTGAATACGCCGCATCCTCATATTATACTCACAATCCTTGTTAATGTCAATGGGTCATGAAGGACTTGAACCTTCAACCTACGGATTAAAAGTCCGATGCTCTGCCGATTGAGCTAATGACCCGCACAGGCTACACCTCAGTATAGCTATAGCTGTCTACGTTGTCAAGGTATGCTCCCTGAACCTTCTCAAACACATCCATCCACGTTGCATCAATATCCACAGGAATAATCAAATCCTGAAGCGTCTGACCATCTTCCGTCTTAATATCATAAACATGCACATTCTTCATATAATGCTCCTTTTTGCTGACTATCGCCAAAAACATCTGACCGGTTTAGATTAGCAGAGACTTCCCTATCTTACGCACTCATCCCATCTATCTCATTTCTAATATCTTGCCCAATCTGCCTAAGTTGCCAGTTTATATATTCCGCGTAAACCAGAAAGTCAATCGTATCCTGTTCAGGTTGTATATATTCTCTATCATCCATCTTTCGTCCTCCTACACCTAGTGTACCCTATATATCGGATCGTGTCAAGCACTTTCTTTAGAGAAAAACTTGATGTAAGTATATGGTATATAACGACTTACGACAAATTTTCCCCGCCCGCCGCGTCGTAACTCCTTTATTCACAAGGGTTTACGTCGCGGAAGTTGCTTGATATTCCTTAGAATTTTCCAGTGAAATCAGAACTAATGCCCATCATCTCTTGAACATCACTATCTTCCAGAACATCTTCATCCATCATGAAATCTAAATCATCAAAAAACATTTCCAGTTCTGGTTGTCCGTCGTGCGTCATGAGTGTAGCAAAACTGTACAACATAAAATACGCTGTAGCCTGAACCCACGACTCAACACAATCAGAATGCAATTCAATAGTATCACGATTCTTATATACATATTCAATCGCGGCACACTTGGTGTTATCACTCATATCACACCATACTGGAATGTCATCGTTGTGAGCATTCAATTCTACTTTCAATTCATTATTCTTTTTCCAATCCTTGTAGCACTCATATGTTGCTTCGATCATACCGGTTGCAATTTTACGATAGTTCATCAGCAATCCTCCCCATAGTAATCGTGGAAAGCGTCAATGTCATCCCCATAGTGTCCGTAATCCTCATCTGTTCCCCATCCGCATGAAGTCATCGCGGAATCATGATCGCCATCCATACTATCATCATGGTAATCGTGGTAATCGTCATAGTTGGAATCTTCCTCGTCACCAACGAGCGACAGATCATCATCGTAAGAGTTATCGGCATCGAACAGCGGGTCAGGGTGGCTCATGTTATTAGTCCTCAACAATGCAGGAAAGGTAAAGAAAGAAAACGCACAGTAGAATGAACGCCATATTACACAGTATACTCCTCTGGAACGAAATCGTCAACAGCACCCACAACATCGGCCCAATCCCAGAAGTTGACTTCCACGCTGGGATCGTCAATCGGCTCGACCATCGGCTCCACAATATCCGCATCGGCAAGAGCGGCGAGAATCGCGTTGACATCATCAAAATCGTATCGCATGGGTTTCTCCTTGTGTGATGGATTCTACAATAAAGATCGACCGTTGTCAAGCCCTACTTGAGATTATTTTTCACGCGAATCACACCCTCAAGGCGGGCGATTTCCAAACGCAACTCAGCAACTTTTCCAAACTGACGAGCCTCACGATAGTTATCCATGTCCATCCGAAGGCTCACGATACGGTAATTCATTTCTTCAATCGTCATTTCTTTTCTCCTTGTGTAATTCATTCTACAATATAGATCGGCACATGTCAAGCACAATCTATAGAAAATTCTAAAAATATTTTTCTTGACGTAAGTATATGGTATCAAAGGACTTACGACTCGCGGGGCGGCGGCGATTCGCCCTAAGTCCTTGTGAGATATAGACTTAGAGCGAGTGTCGCACGTTCTTAGAACATACAGGCCATGCCCGTACTGTACAACAGTCTACCGAAAATCGAACGGTAGCAATCTTTCACACGTTCAGCGTAAAAGTTACGAATTTCACCGTTTGACAATTCGCAAGTGACAAGCGTATTAGTACGCTGAAACTCAGGATCGCCAATACGATAATCACTCGTTACATTCAACCTATGGATATGATCTCGCATATCACGCTTAGAGATTACCTTTGCAAGATAACGCTCGTACTCTCCCGTGAGAGGTTGCAGATAGTGAAAGTTGTACACTTCACCAAGATTCGCGGATGAAAGCGAACCATACACTCCACGATACACACAATAAAAAGTCAGACAGAAAACAACAACAGCAACCAAACAAATCATCACAAAATCACTCATGCTAAAATACCTCTTTTGCTAGTGGAAACTCTTACGCTATTCTACAATACTTATCGGCACTTGTCAAGCAAAACTTTCATCCCAATATTCTTTCATTTCGTCAAGGTCAATCCCGCTATCATTCCACGCTACGTTATCCGCAGTTTCCAGAGAACCCATCTCTCTCATACTTTCTACGAATTCTGCATAGTCACTACAACCCTTTGCAAAGTTATAAAGCCCCTCGTCGTTACTAATCCACAGACAAACATTCCACGTTGCATAATTTGCATAGCCGTTGTACTTGCTCATGTTATACCTTTACAATTCCAAGAATGTCACAGTTGTTAATATACCACGCCATACGCCGCAAGCTATTAGTAGTAACCAGCGTTTTTAATTGCTCATCACACAACGCATATCCTTCAGACTTAATAAGTAGAATTAGTTCATTCTCGCGGGCCATCTTTGCTACTTCGCGGAAAGTTAACGTTTCCATATTCAATCCTCAAAGGGTGACATTTCATCTTCGGCCAGACTAGCATACTGTGCGATCAGTGCTTCAACACGTTCAGCACTTCCCGGCTTTGCAACCTTGAACCGCATCTTATCTTCACCGCCAACGTATCGCGGATCGATGCTATCAGTCTTACGCTTTCCGATATTCTTGAGAGCGGTACGATTGAACTTGATTACCTTTTCGACTTGCACCATTTCACCATCGATGCTTTTGACAACTGTGGGAAGTGCAATTCCAAGGAAACACAGACGAGCTTGACGCTTTGCTTTTTCAATGATGGGAAACTTGTTCTTCATGACTTTCTCTCTTTCTTGTGTTTGTATTATACAGTATCGGCATTTCGATGTCAATACCTTGAATCTTGCAATCTCGTAAGTTTAGATCATTCTCTGAAAGTATCGAACCTTGAGAGGATCTTGGGTAATCTTTCCATTCTGGATAAGATAGATAACCTTTCCATTCCTAACCATTGCGCTAGTGTTTTGGGTAATCTGGATAACTTGCATTTTCATCTTCATTCTCTCTTTCTTATACCACATATAAATGCACTTCCCGTGCCAATCCAGAAATATTTTTTGGCCTATTTTCGCGTGGAAAACACACTATGCCAGAACGACAGTGGAGCAATTTGCAACAGAGTGGAGCATTTTGCATTGCATTTTGCAAATGCGTCGTAAGTTATTGGTAGCAAAGGAGTTACATCAAACGCGGCCCGCCGCCCGCGTCGTAAACCCTTATGCAGTAAGGAGATACGTCGCAAGACAACCTAAAAAGAACGAGAATCCCCAAATGATGTACATCTGTTCATTCGTCATTATCGTGGCTCTCCAATTCATAGATCATTTTCATGGTGGTATAGCACAGTGCTACACCTACGATATATCCAAGAGTCACACTCACAAAGTCTACACTGTACATCCTTGCACCTCTCTAGTTAGCAAGCCTTGATAAAAACCTTTTCATTCTTGCATTGATTGGTAATCGTCACAATCCAATTCTTTCCACTACCATCCTCACGCATGATGCTATTGATCAGTCCGATATGTAGCGTACCATTGGTCGCAATGACGCTAGTATACTCACCGTTACGCATGTTAGAGAAAATCTTGTTGAGATCGTTATTCATCGTCTTGGTTGTATTCATTGCTTTCCCTTTCGTGTTGATTCTATTCTATATATCGGTTTGGGGTTTGTCAAGTCTTTAGAGAATCGTACCATCTCCACGGATGCGATACATGATACCGCCAATGCTATACAGCACAATCCCTTCGCCCAGATGCTGTACGAACGTGGCCGAGTATCCATGACGGGCAACCAACCTGCGAACCGTGTTTTGTACTTGAATGGTCATTTGTTTTCTCCTGTGCTTTCATTATACAGTATATATCGTCGTTGTCAAGTGAAATCTAGAGATTTTTTTGAAATTTTTTTGGATTTGCTCTAAGTGGTTGATATCATTGGACTTAGGATGAATTGGGGCCGCTGTATATGCCCTAAGTCCTTGCTACATAATGAGTTATGGTGGGGGTTTTATCTTAGGAAGTCATCGCGGTAAAACTGCGAGAAAACCTCGGGGTGGTCCAAAAACAATAGGAAACAAATAACATTAATGTACTACCCAATCTATCAGCATCACACGATCCTTCTGATCCTCATATGACTCAACAGTACCCCATTTTCGTATATGTCCACGTTATTCCAGCCCCTACGAAACACACTCCTTTTTAATGGTTCGCTGAACTGCCCGATAGCTGTAAACGTCTTGGCTTCCTGCCCATTGATTACCACAGAAATATCAGCAGGATATGGTTGCTTTATTACTCCAAATACTTTAGTCAACGTTACTTTCACTACGCTTGGCTCTATCTTTACGGAATCGTAATCTATTTTTTCTAGCCCCTCTGCTAATCTAA
>Ga0214923_10007283_pt1 | contig 12121 bp, 9 predicted proteins | sample LL1510_MetaG_FD_177993 | JGI IMG/M metagenome (GOLD analysis project Ga0214923, IMG submission 177993) | Freshwater microbial communities from Lake Lanier, Atlanta, Georgia, United States - LL-1510 | ecosystem: Environmental > Aquatic > Freshwater > Lake | place: USA: Georgia | collected 2015-10-15 | reverse complement strand
ACGATTGTGCACCAGCACCAGCATCCGGCCACCGGGGGTTAATACCCGCCACAGCTCTTGCAGCAATCCCTGCTCCTGCTCCACATGCTCCAGCTCATGCAGCAGAATCATCCGATTCATCACGTTATCGGCGAATGGCAGGCGGTAATCATCGGTCAGGATGGTGCGGTTTTCCTGATGCGATGGCCAATACACCCCGCCTTGATCGGCGGGCATGGCCGCCAACACACTCAGCGACCCTTTTGCCTGCAACTCGTAATATGGGCGCAACACCGGCGTGGCGTAGCCAAGCCCGAGCACCAGATCGCCCTGCAGTCCGGACCAATGCGCCTGAACGGCCTTGGCCAGATAATGGCGAACAATGCGCCCCAATGCGGACGAATAAAACTGCCTGAGCTGCACCACATCGGGACGGTTCATCTAAACGCTTCTCCTATCGTCGATAATCCACACGGCACAGCCTATGCAAAATCAGTGATTGTGTCACGAATGAATCTGCTCTAGCCTGTTGTCATCAATCTTTGTCTGTATATTCCGATGAACGATCCAATTAAACTATTCAAACAATGGCTTGAAATCGCCGAGAAGCATCCGGATATCAAGGAGCCGAATGCCATGTCGGTGGCAACCATTGGCCCCGACAACACGCCATCGGTGCGCATTGTGCTGCTCAAACATGTCGATGATCGTGGTTTTGTGTTTTATACCAATATGATGAGCCGCAAGAGCGAAGACCTGAAGGTGAACCCCTTTGCCGCCTTGTGTTTTTATTGGCAACCCATGGGCAAACAGGTGCGTATTGAAGGGAAAGCCGCCCCAACCAGCGAGATCGAAGCAAATGAGTATTTTGCTTCCCGTCCGCGCGGCAGCCAGATCAGCGCCTGGGCATCCAAACAATCGCAAACGCTTGAGTCACGGCAGCTGTTTGACGAGCAATTGACCAAATTTACCAATACCTATGAAGGCGCCACCATTCCGCGCCCTAAATATTGGTCGGGCTGGCGTATTTACCCCAGCAGCATCGAATTCTGGATGCAAGGCGACGACCGTGCGCATGACCGCTGGTTGTTCCGGCGCTCGACCGAGATCTCCTGGAGCCGTACCCTGCTTTATCCATAAATGGGACAATTTACGTTGCAGACATTGCCTGTCTGCAGCATTCATTTGACCTTCACGAATGGCGCTATCACCCTTGGCTTAAAAAGTCATGAAAGGGTGTGACCATGATTGCAAAAGAGCTGCGACAACATATGCACCGGCAACAGCTCACCGCGCGCGAGCTGGCGCGCAAATCCGGCGTCAAATCGTCATTCATCTACGATATACTCAACGGCAAATCGACCAATCCTTCTACCGTCAAGCTGGCCAAAGTGGCGCATGTGCTTGGGCTTAACCTGTCGCAACTGGTTGACCCCAGCCCCATCGCAAGCCCATGTTTAAAAGTCGCAACTACAATCGCCTATGATACCCAGATTTTTCCGGAATGGCTGAATACTCCGCCCTCGTCTTTTATTAAAATTTCTCCTCTTTCTTTTTCCAAGCGCTGGTTGTGTGACCAGCTGGATTCAGACATTGCCTCGCTGTCGCTATTTCACATTTGTGGCGATAGCATGAGCCCCACCCTATATTCCGGCGATGTGGTGTTGATCAGCCGCCAGCATGTGATGCCAAGCCCAGCGGGGTTATATGTCATTCACGATGGAACGGATTATTGCGCGCGCCGTCTGGAATGCCGGTATGACAATGGCAGAGCAACCGTGCGGGTGAGCTGTGATAATGATTTTTATGCCAGCTATGAATCCGGCCTGGACGCGTTGAATGTTTCCGGCAGAATCATCTGGATGTCACGCATCCTGCATTGACTACGCCACTTCTTCGAGATTATAGTCCTGAATTTTGCGATACAGGGTGGACCGGCCAATCCCCAGCCGCCGCGCCACTTCGCTCATATGCCCTTTGTAGTAGCGGATGGCATGGCGAATCACCTCCGCTTCCAGCTCATTCATCGTCCGGATGTTGCCATCATTCTGCGTCAGGCTGAAGGGATAGACCTGCTGCGGATGCGATCTGGCCAGATGTTCCCATTCCGCCGGAATGTGTGGCGATCCATGATCGTTGCGGGCTTGCTGGGTCAGAGCCAACGCCAGATCGGCAGGCTCAATGACATCGCTCACACTATAAATCAGGGTTTTGGCTAGCACCATCTGCAGTTCGCGAATATTGCCCGGCCACGGATAGTCCATGATCATCTCTTTGGCTGAGGGCGACAGGCGCACCATCTTATCGCGATATTCCAGACTCAGCCGGGATAAAAACCGGTCGCATAAATGCGGTATGTCGTCCATGCGTTCAGACAACGTGGGAAGTTGAATCGGAAATGCTGTTAGCCAGAAATACAACTCATCGTTAAATTCGCACGATTCATAGCGGTGTTTGAATGCTGGCGACGCCGTTGTTATCACCCGCACATCATGGCAGGCGCTTCCCAAAAAGGACTCTTTTTTCTGCGCTTTCAATTGCGACAAAATGACCTGCTGCGCATCAGCCGGTGCGGCATCAATATGTGTCAGCAGCAGCGTACCACCTCTGGCATCATGAAACTCCTGCGCCAGCTGTTGTTCGCTCACACGTCCATAACGCATCATTTCGCAGTTGATGGTGACCATCAGCTTGCCTGCACGCTCACTCGAACCGTGAATGGCCTGTGCCAGATATTCTTTGCCGACGCCCGAAGCACCGGAAATGAGCACTGGGATACGTGAGTTGGTTGCCTGTTTGGCACGTGTGAGCGGCACCCGCATCGATTCCGCACGCGACTCCATATCCGCAAAACTGACCTTAGCATGACGAAGGCGTGTTAAGCGCTCAACTTCTCTGCTCAGCATATTGCGTTGCAGCAGGTTCCATACCGTTTGTTTCAATAGCTCACCCAGCACCGGTTTGATCAGCACGTCATCCACACCGGCGGCCAATGCCTCAGCCATCAGGTTACCACTCTGCGGTGGCGCCAGCATAATGATGGGCAGGCGGCGCTGGCTACGGCGAATCATCCGCACCAGATCCGACGCATTCATATCCATCATACTGTGATTAACAATGACCAGCTCAGGCTGCGGACTGCGCTTGAGCAGAAAATAATCCACCGCCTCGCGCCCACTGGTCACTCCGGTTACCTGATAGCCAAATTGATCGGTTAAAAAGCGAATCAGCCCTGAAAGCTGCGTTGGATCGTTGTCTACTACCAACAAAGGATGCACCATACCACCTTCCCCCACCCACGGTTGTATTGTTCTGCAACGATACAATTTTCCCCTGCTCTAGTCAATCAGTGCGTGTGTATTATTTTGGGACAGATCGGAAATGGCGATTGTTATTTGTTGTTATAGAATAGCTTATCTTCTATTATAGCAACCATAAGTTGTAGAATGGTGATATGGGTTTCCTGAATATGGGCCGTAATATCGGAAGGAACCCAAATCGTATGACCTGTCTGCACTTTGTCCTTGCCACGAATTCCCGTCAGCAACACCGTCTGCATATTCAGCGCCTGCGCGGCCTCAATCGCCAACAACACATTGCGGCTGGCGCCTGAGGTGGAAACGCCGAGCAAGACATCGCCTGCCCTGCCATGCGCTCTGACCTGCCGTTCGAAAATATGCTCAAATCCATAGTCATTGCCCACCGCCGTCAGAATGCCGGGGTCTGCCGTCAACGCGATGGCGGGCAGCGGGGTGCGGTCTAACACGAAGCGTCCGACCAGTTCGCCGGCAAAATGCATGGCATCGCACGCGCTGCCACCATTTCCGCATACCAGAATTTTATTACCCTGCTGAAGCGCCGCCGCCAGCTCCAGCGCCACCGCGACGATCACGTCTCGTTGCTGTGTCAGGCACCCTTCCACCGCTTCGATGTGTTGGCGCAATGCGTGTTCGATGCGTGTGTGAGGATTCATCGACGCCTCACCGCTTGATAGGGGTAGCGCGCAGTGCTGCGATGGCTGCTGCATAGCCGGCTGCGCCTGCACCAAACACAGCAGTGCCTGCCACCAGCACATCTGCTCCTGCCTGCACCACCTGTACTGCCGTTTGCGGATTGATGCCGCCATCGACCTGCAAATCAATGGTGCGGCCCGTGCGGTCAATCATGCTGCGCAATGCAGCAATTTTGGGCAGTTGCGATTCGATGAACGCCTGTCCACCAAACCCCGGATTCACCGTCATCACCAAAATTAAATCCACCATATCCATCAGCGATTCGATGGCCTGCACCGGCGTAGCAGGACAGAGCGAAACGCCCGTGCGGATGCCATGTTTCTTGATCGCCTGCAGCGAGCGGTGCGTATGCGGCCCTGCTTCGACATGGATGGTTAAGATATCTGCACCCGCCGCCACAAATTCATCAATCAGCGGATCAACCGGTGCAATCATCAGATGCACATCGAGTGGTTTTTTGGTGTGAGGGCGCAGCGCCTTCACCACGCAGGGGCCAATGGTCAGATTGGGCACAAAATGGCCATCCATCACATCCACGTGAATATAGTCGCCGCCCGCCGCATCAACGGCACGCACCTCTTCACCTAAACGGGCAAAGTCCGCCGACAGAATGGAGGGAGCAATACGAATATCCTGTTGCATGCGATTCTCCTATCAGCTTGCCGCCGCCTGCGCAACACAAAGCCGCCAAATCACGGCGCAATCATTAGCCTTTACGCAGCCTCGCGGCAAAAAAGCCGTCCATGCCGCCCTTGCCATAAAGATGCGACGGCAAGCAGCGCAGCATACCCTCTTTAATCCATTCCGAAGGAAACAGGCTGTCGATCGATTCCAGAGAGAAATGCGGATGCGTATTCAGAAAACGCTCAACCTGCCTTTCTCCCTCTTCGGGTTGCAGCGAGCACACGCAATACACCATAATCCCGCCAGACTTCACCCAACCTGCCGCCTTGGCCAGCATCGCCGTCTGAATGCGCGCCATGGCCGTAATATCGGTCGGGTTTTTATGATAAATCAAATCCGGATGGCGGCGAATCGTGCCGGTGGCCGAACAGGGCGCATCCAACAGCACGGCATCAACGGGTTTGGTGGGCTCCCATTCCATTACATCGGCGACTACCACTTCCACCTGATAATTCAGGCGCTTCATGTTGGCTCGCAACCGCTCCAGCCGCTTGGACGAACGATCCAGTGCAATCACCTGCGCACCGGCAGCCGCCAATTGTGCGGTTTTTCCTCCCGGCGCGGCACACGCATCCAGCACCACTTTTCCGGTCAGATGCCCCATCATTTCCACCGGCAGGCTGGCCGCCACATCCTGCACCCACCACGCACCTTCATCATACCCTTCCAGCGATTCCACTCTGGCATTAGCGCGGCGCACCGTATTGCCATGAATCACTTCCGCTTGCAGCTTGGATGCCCAAATCTCTACTTTATCCGGCACGTAAATATCCAATGGCGGCTCTTCTAGTTGCGTAGCCACGATAGTATCTGCCACGCGCACACCATAGGCCTCCACCCAACTGTCATAGAGCCACATCGGCACATAATCGCGCAGATCACCGCGAATGGATTTTTCGGTCAGCTGCGCACGGATGATATTATTCAGTACCGCATTCACCAATCCGGCCATGTTGCGCAATCCAATCTGTTTGGTCAGCTCAACCGAGGAGTGAACCGCTGCGTGCGGCGGCGTTTTAAGCCACAATAGCTGCACCACCCCAAGCCGTAGAATATGGATAATCTCGTGATATTTCGCGTCCAGCGGTTTGGTGAGAAATTCGGCAATCACCGCATCAATACGGCGGCTCTGACGCAGCACATGCATCAGCAGGGTGCGCGCAAACGCCCGATCCGAGCCCTCCAGTCGGCTGCGATCAAGTTCCTGCAACACGACATCAAGCGGCTGTTTGCGGTCCATGACCCAAATCGCCATCTCCATTGCCGTCCGTCGCGATTCAAGCGATGCTTCCATACCTATCCCGATTACTATAAATTCACTAGCGTTCATAGCGGCTATGTGTCAGGATGCACAGCAAATTATGAGCAAATCGCCCAATGAATCATCCAGACAACAAACCAACCCCTGCTGAAGCGCCAGTTTCTCAAACCGAGCCCTGTGGGGAACAGGAGCCTCGGGCACAACAACCGTTCAAACGGCCGGATCCGGTGCGTTATGGTGATTGGGAAATTGGTGGGCGCTGCATTGACTTTTAGTTATGTCTTCGCACAAAATAGCCATTATATTGCCCCCGCGTGAAGGCTTCAGTCCGAATGCCTTTGGCGCGATCAGCCTGACCATTCGGGACTTTTCACTCCATAGCCGCTTCAAACAAAACACCTATACTCTGGGCATCCGCAGCGAGGGGCCTGCCTTTGACGATCTGCATTACGAGGCGCTGCCTATCCGGCGTCACTGGTATGAGCCAAACACACGGGCCTATCTGCGCGCTATCAATGAACGGCTGGCGCTGCTGGAGCCGTCGCTGGTGGAGGTACATAACCGCCCCTACATCGCCTTGAAGCTGGCCAAGCAAGGCGGGTTTCCCGTCGCGCTTTTCCTGCACAATAATCCGCAGGAAATGAAAGCGGCACGAACCCCCAAACAACGCAGCCTTCTGCTGCAGCAATGCCGCGTCATTTATTGCCTGAGCGAATATGTGAAAATGCAGTTTCTGGACGGGGTAACGGATAACGGCAGAATTCATGTGGTGCACGCCGGTCTCAATCTGCCTAATCACACCGCGCCCAAACATCCGTTTATTCTTTATGTTGGCCGCCAAACTCCCAATAAAGGGGTATTGGAATATGCGCAGGCGCTAGAAATCGTGCTGCCCAAATTTCCTGCCTGGCAGGGCGTTATTGTGGGCGGGCGGCGCCATGAGGTGTCGGAAACCCTGAGTGATTATGAGCAGGATATTAAGCGGGTGATGGATGGCATTGGCGAACGCGCGTTGATGTGCGGGTTCCTGCCGCACGAAGAAACCATGGCCTGCTTCCGTGACGCTGCCATTGTGGTTGTGCCGTCGCTGTGGGACGAGCCGTATGGCCGCACCGCGCTCGAAGCCATGGCACATGGCTGCGCGGTGATAACCTCTGGCCGTGGCGGCCTTGCCGAAATTGTGGGCGATACGGGTATTCTGGTAAAAGACGTCACGCCTGAATCGCTGGCAGAAGCCATCACCGCGCTGATTGAAAATCCAGAGCAGCTATCCGAACTTCAACAACGCGCTGTCATTCGTGCGCAAGATTTCAGCATTACCACCTGCACACGCCGGTTTGATGCCGTGCGCGAACGAGCCATTCAAATTCCGGGGAGAAAACATGCCGCTTAAATTGCCGCACCAACAACTGCTTGCCATCGCACAATGGTGTACCTTTGCGACTCCACTGGCCTGCGCCGTCAGCCGGTTTGCCGCCGATGTGCTGCTGGTTATCACCGCCGTTTTGTTCCTCGTTCATGCCATCGCCACACGCCAATCTGACTGGCTGAAATCCAGTTGGGTGAAGATTGCGCTGGTGTTGTGGGGGTATGTCGTGCTGCGCGGATTCTTCGCCGAAGATATGCTGAGTTCGTTGGGCCGCGGATTATCGTGGGGGCGCTTCCCGGTGTTTGCTGCCGCTTTGGTGTACTGGGTGCTCCACGATGAAAAGAGTTTCCACCGCATGATCATCAGCCTGTCCGTTGCCGTAGGCTTCATGTTGCTCGATACGGCGCTGCAATATTTTGCCGGACATGACATTTTAGGTTATGCCTCCATTCCGGCAGAAGGCAGTCCAAGGCTAACCGGCCCATTCTCTTCGCCACGCGTGGGGATCATGCTGATCTGGATGGGTATTCCCGTATTGTCTTACTGGTTGATGGATGCGCAGGGAAAAACCCGTAAAGACAAAACGGTACTGCTGGGCGCAGCCTTTGCTGTCGGGCTGTTAAGCGTGATCTTTATGAGCGGTGAGCGGATGGCGCTGCTGCTGACTGGCCTGTCTTTTGTCATCGCCTTTTTCCTGCTGCCCGTTTCCAAATGGTTGATGATGGGTATTGGGGTCATCAGCGCAGCATGCGTGTTGCTGCTGGCTTACACAAACCCCGGACTGGTGCAGCGGCAAATGGGCTCCACCTCCGAAGTGGTGGGTGAATTCAGCGGTTCCTATTACGGTCAGATCTGGCAAAGCGGCATGGCCATGATTAATGATCATCCTGCATTCGGTGTCGGGTTGCGGCAGTTCCGCGTTCTGTGTCCACGCGCCGATTATGGTCCAACCGACAATATCGCCGTCCGCTGCAACATACACCCGCATAATATTTATCTGGAATGGGCCGTTGAGGCCGGATTGCTTGGCCTGTCATTGTTCCTCGGCCTGATTTCATTATGGCTGCGTCTGGCGTGGCAGCATGTGCGCGAATTGCGCTACCATCCCGTCTTTGTGGGGTTGCTGATCACCCTTTTCATCCGCCTGTGGCCACTGGCTACCACCACCAGCTTCTTCACTGCCTGGTCAGCCGTACCCATGTGGTTGATGGCGGGATGGCTGCTGGCGATTATTCATCATCACCGTAAGGAACATCTGCGATGATGATCCTGCTTTCCCCTTCCAAAACACTGGATATGGAAGGCACCACCCCCATCAAAAAGCCGACCATCCCCGATTTACTGGAAGAGTCGCAGACGCTGATTAAGCTTGCACGCAAACTGTCTGCAAATGACCTGAAAACGCTGATGGATATCAGCGATAAGCTGGCCGTATTGAATGTTGACCGCTTCCAGTCATTCAAAACACCGTTTACGCCGGACAATGCGAAGCCTGCCCTGTTTGCCTTTCAGGGCGATGTCTATGACGGGCTGGATAGCGCTTCTTTTTCGGCCGCAGACCTGACCTATGCGCAGCAACATTTGCGCATACTCTCCGGGCTTTACGGCTTGCTGAGACCGTTTGATCTGATGCAGGCTTACCGGCTGGAGATGGGCATCCCGCTGGCCAACCCACGCGGTAAAAACCTATATCAATTCTGGGGTGACCGCATTACTAACCTGCTCAATAAGCACGCAAAACAATCCAAATGCTCCCGGATCGTCAATCTCGCCTCGCAGGAATATTTTGCGGCCATTCACACCCCCTCACTCGCCCTGCCGCTCATCACACCGGTGTTTAAAGAGAAGAAAGGTAATCAACTCAAAGTGATCGGGCTGATGGCCAAACGCGCACGCGGTAAAATGGCGGCCTGGATTATTCAAAATCGTGTTGAATCTGCCAACGATATTCAAACTTTTGATCTGGACGGCTATCAATATGATGCGGCACTATCGACAGAAGGCGAATTTACCTTTACAAGGTAGACAAGGATAAAAAACCATTCAGGGGTGCTGTGGAGGCTATTCCGACAACGTTAGCGTCTCGTGCTGCCAGTCTTGCTGCCTATCAGCAGGATTACCTGCTGTTGTTTGTCTCCGGCCTGATTGCCTTGGTTTTTTTTGGTTTTTCCCTCGAATTAATCCGCCACATCAGAAGCACGGAAAACTACAGCTTCTTGCTGCGCCATGTGTGCATGGGTGCCACCGTCGCCAGTGGATTTAATATCAGCCATTATATCGGCCTGTTTGCCATCAAGGGCGATATGGGCGTGCACTTCGATATTGAAAGTGTGATGGGCAGCTGGCTGGTCGTGTTTTTTGCCTGCTATCCGCTGAAACTGCTGCTGGCCCGAGCGAAAACCCTGCCACGTGATGTCTGGCTGGCTGGTATCGTCTTATTTGTTACCGCTATCGCCCAACTGTTCTTTGCTCGCAACGCACTAGGAGTGCTGGATTACGACACCTGGAATATTCCGATCACGCTGGCCCAATTCTTTCTCGCCGCCGGATTGTTTCTCTTCGCCTGCTGGAATGCGTTCCAACCCCATCTGGTTGAACAGGAAACCACCCTGACGCGGCTGATTGTTTCTGCGCTTACCTGCACCATCGCCTGGATGATGATGCATATGATCGTGGTGTCTGCGCCGTATCATGTGGGAGGGTTTACCGATGTTTCGCTGACAGGCGACAATCTGAAAGTGCTGGTCATTCTGTCGGTTGTCTCACTGTTGTGTGTCTTTATCAGCATTTTGCTGCGCCTGCATTATGCCATCAATAAGCCCAAACAAGAGGGCGAGTCTGATGCACCACGCTGGCATCTGATTTACTATGTGATGGCCGCTTTCACCTTCATTGCCGTTGCCGCCAATATCTATTCCGGCAAGCAGCTGGGCGAGTTGTACACGCAGTCGCTGTCTGACGGGCAAGAATGGGATACTATTTTTGCAGCGATGGATGAGCTGTCATTGCTGCGCGATCAGGTGCAGCATCGCGTTGAGATGGGCAAACTGAGCGACAAAGCCGCACCCGCACCCAAAGAGGACACCGAAGAGGCGGCAACGCCGGTCGATGCCCCCAAGTCAGACGCTCCCTCTTTAGCGCCGCATCTGGAGAGAATACCCGCTGTCGGTGCCCAGATTGCTCAGGCCACCAAATCCTATTCCGTTTTGAGAACCAACCCCTCACTACAACGCGATATCGCAACACTGCTCACACAGATCGGCGATTATATGCGCTGGCTTGAGCAATATGAACAATCCCAAGACCCTTCTAATCGCCAGATTCTGCGTGAAGAAATTGCCCGTCAATATGATCTGCTGGTTAATGCGACCAAAGAATTTGAACAAAATCTGCAGGAGATGAAGCAACGCTCCTACGGGCATTATGCTGCGTTAGCCAAATTCTTTAACAAAATTGAGTATACGGTGGGCGGTATTACCGTATTGCTGATGCTGGTGATCACGCTTTATGGCCGCAAGTTGGCGCAGCGCACCCGGTCTGATGATGATGCACGCCGTCAGGTCGAGCAGGCCTATAAAGATGCCAAAGAACTGGCAGAACGCGCCAACCGTGCAAAAAGTGAGTTTCTGGCCACCATGAGCCATGAAATCCGCACCCCGATGAACGGCATCATCGGCATGGCAGACCTGCTGGCAATGACCGATCTGGATCCCCGCCAGCGCGCACATCTGAATATCATTCAAACCTCCGGCGATGCCATGTTGGAAGTGATCAACGATATTCTCGACTTTTCGAAAATTGAAGCCGGTGAGTTCAAGCTGGAGCATATTCCGTTCTCGCTGCGGCACGTGGCCGAAGAAATTGGCTCCATGCTCGCACTTAAAGCAGAAAAGGCCGGAGTGGAGCTGATGATTCGCGTTGACCCACGTATTCCCGATATGGTGATGGGCGATCCAACGCGTGTTCGCCAAGTACTCACCAACCTCGTGGGCAACGCCACCAAATTTACCCATGAGGGGCATATTCTGGTGCATTTGTCGCGTCTGAAGCGTGACGTGGAAACAGCGCATATTTATGTCGAAGTGAAAGATACCGGTGTCGGTATTCCCGAACACAAGCTCGGACTCATTTTCAATCGGTTTGAGCAAGCCGACAATTCCGCTACGCGCAAATATGGCGGGACCGGCCTGGGTCTGGCGATCACCAAAAAGCTGGTGGAAATGATGGGCGGCGAGATCGGGGTCTATAGTACCGTGGGTGAAGGGTCGACCTTCTGGTTCAAACTCAGCCTGCCCATTGCCACCGAAGTCGAACGCAAAACTATCGACCCGCAAAAGCTGCTGGGCCTGAAGCTCATGATTGTCGACAATATGCCCATCAACGCCAAAATTATCAAAGAGATGGCCGAGCATTATTTTGCGGAATGTCAGGTTTTCTCCGATCAGGAGGAAGCCTTCGCGGCCTTGCTGGCCGATAAACAGAAAAACGAGCCCTTCCATATTGCCCTGCTGAGCCATGATGTGCGCGAAAACCCGATCAATCTGCTGGCCACCAAGGTGAAAGCAGACCCGCAAATTGCCAATACCGCGCTGATTTGTATCCAGAACGCCTCAATGCCCGGCGACGCCGAGGCGCTGCGTCAGGCCGGATTCAGCGGGTTTGTCACCAAGCCCATTCACCTGAATCAGCTGCTGGATGTGATGTGCCTCAGCTGGGAAGAGCACAAGCTGCAAACCGGTAAGCTGGTGACCAAGCATATTGCTGTCGAAGCCAAAATGGCCGCTCAGGCCGAACCGGTTGCCGCTGCCGCCATTT
>Ga0214923_10007282_pt1 | contig 12122 bp, 11 predicted proteins | sample LL1510_MetaG_FD_177993 | JGI IMG/M metagenome (GOLD analysis project Ga0214923, IMG submission 177993) | Freshwater microbial communities from Lake Lanier, Atlanta, Georgia, United States - LL-1510 | ecosystem: Environmental > Aquatic > Freshwater > Lake | place: USA: Georgia | collected... | reverse complement strand
TTGCATATTGAGACCCGCAAACGCCAGCACAGTACTACCAATTGCACCGACGAGGGAATTCTGCATGACACTGCTCACAGTGTTCACAGCATTACCAGCAGTTGCAACTGCCGCAGATCCCTGCGCTGCAGTTTTTGCTGCTTCGACTGCAGCTCCAGTGACTTGAGTCCCAGATCGTTCAGCCATGCTCATTGTACCAGTAGCTTGTGCAATGGAAGCCAAGCTTCCACCATATGTCTTTTCTATCATGACGTCATGCGCCAGGCCAGCAGCCTCGCTCTCAGCATAAGCTGCTTCACGTTGTGCGGCAAGATTCTCATTTAGCTGTTTAGCCAAACCGGCCATCTCAGCCATCTCTTGAGGAGTCTTGTTGCCCTTTCGTGTAAGTTCTGCTAGACGGGCTGCGTCCTCAGGGGCCATCCCTGCCTGCTGCGCGAGCATTGATCCCATAGCCGCACTGCGCAAGCGTTCTGTGACACGCTCACGCTGTTGTGACTGAATAGCTTTGGTCATTTCATTGGCCGCTTCGGCACTGAGCCCTAGATTGGTGAACAGGTTGCGAGTATTCACCAGATCTGTCTGGTAAGTTGCTGCTTGCTCTTTGCTCATGCCTAGCAAGGTCTGCTGAACATCACGATTGCTCATGAGACTGGCATTCAGGCGCATATAGTCCTGCAGACTTATATTAATTACAGAAGACATGTTCCTAAATCCCTGCATGGTTTTTTCCATGAAGACATTTAATTTTTCTCCAGTACTAATATCTATGCCAGCTGTCATTGCAGTTTCTATAGCAGGTGCAATTGCGCTGGCACCTTGTTGCATGGTGTATCCAAATTTAGCTAGCGTGCCTTTTAACTGGCTGGTTGTTTCTGTAAACTGTTGAGCGCCCTGAGCTGCTAGTACGCGCTTGTTGTCTTGCATGAACTGTACAGTTTCCTGAAAGCTCATGCCCATGAGCACGCTCTGTGCCTGCACTCGTGCAAAGCTGGCCGGGACCTGCGCAATATTAAATGACGCAATATCAGTCAGTGTCTTTTTCGCAGCGTCAGCAGCCTTTTTAAAGTTTGCCATGATAGTAGCAGACTCTGACAGACTGCCAATCTTGGCTTGTGCAGAACCTAGCAAGGAGCCCATGCTCAGGTTCTGCTTGATGGTTGACGCGGTACTGTTAGCGGTAGCTCCTAGCTGTGAGAGAGCTGTGCCGGTGGCATTTATATTATTGGATAACTGGCCGATTGTTTGGGCCAGTTGCACAAAATTACCAGATTTGTTCATCTGTGCAACTGCTGCAGCGCTCAGCGCTCCACTAGCATCAAGCAACCGTACACCAGTATCATGACCTTGTTTTTCTAGCTGAGCGGCCAGAGCTAGTAGAGCAGCTCTAAACTTATCACCAGATTCTGCCCCGGCACTTGCAGGTGCACCCAAGCGAGCGCGCAAGGCGTCAGGATTAGTGGCAAGAGCCCCAATATCCTGCATGCCCAGCTTGCTGATGGTCTCGGTTATCATGCTCTGGGCATCGCCCAGCTGGGCACGCAAGCGTGCAAAATCTTCTGGACGTAAATTTTGCTTTAATTCATTTGTCGCTGTGTCAAGAAATCCAGCTGCGGCCAAATAGCTTTTATCTAATGAGCTAACGCTCTTGCCCAGGTCTTTGATGTAGCTCTGATAACGCGCCGTACCTTGTTGAATTTCAGCATGCGTGGCAATAAATGCCGCGCTGAGCAAGGATGAATTTTTCTGTGCTTGTGCTAGTTGACTGCTCAAGTCCTGAGAATTCTTATTGATGTCAGAAAATAACTTGTTCTGCTCGCTCAGGCTGCGACCAATTAAGGGATAATAAGCAGTGAGATTGTCCTCTATAAGCCGCGAAGATTCTTCAAGTGCTGTATTGAACTTATCAAGTGCGGCTCCTCCTCGCTTGGAGCTCTTGACCTGCCGAGAGCTCATTTGTGTGAGCTGCTCTGTAGCAGAGATTAAATCATCGGTTGCGTCTTTTAATTTTCTAGTGCTCTGCGCTGCAGCTGAGATGCCGGCAGCACTTGCACCACCCGTGCTGCCCTTCATAGAGCCCATTGATTTTTGTATGGCCGCACTTATAGTAGCAGCCAGTTGCTGTAGATCTTTTGGGTCAAATGACATGTTGAACAATCGCACTGTGAATATAGACTATTTATGGCGTCAGGACATTTTCAAAAAACGCACTTGGGGATTTTGTGTAAATAGAAAATGCGCTGTGACAGGCGTCACGATAGATTAGGAGAACAACATGACAGATCATGCAAATCCTCTGTTGAGCAATTTAAAATTGCCTGGGCGGATTTTTCAGCTACCATCTAGAGGTATTTTTTACAAAAATGGTGAACTCGCTGATACAGTACGGGATGGAGAAATTCATATTCAAGCCATGAGCGCTCTGGAAGAGATTATCATGAAAAATCCAGATCAGCTGTTTAGTGGTGAAGCAATCAACACCGTGCTGGCCAAGTGCAGTCCAGACATCAAAAAACCCAGTGAGCTGCTCAGTAAAGATGTAGATGCAATCATGCTCTATCTGCGCACCGTCACGTACGGTCCAAATTATGAATTTACTGCACGTCATAACTGTGAGCATGCCAGAGACCATTCCTATATTGCAGATGTGGATCAAATGATCTCTGCTTGCCGCATGATTGACCCGACCATGATTGAAAGTATGTACACCGTGCAGCTGCCAAATAGCCAAGTGGTACGACTGCATCCCAACCGCTATCAACAAGTTATTGACATTATCAAGCAAAATCAGAACAAGGCGTCAATCACTGCCGAGGATCAAAAAAATAATTTCATGGCCCTTATCATGGGTGTCATTGAAAGCGTAGATGGAATCCGTGATCGCAAACTGATCACAGAATGGATTGGTGCCATTCCTGCCCCAATGATCAACAGAATTGGAGACAAGGTGGAGGGGCTCAACGATTGGGGATCAGACCTCAGCTGGACGTGCACATGTCGAGACTGTGGGGAACAGTTTAAGGTTGAAATACCCATTCAGCCGGTGTCTTTTTTCACCGAGTAATACGCGCGGGAGACATGCAGGCAGTTCAAAAAATGATTGCCCGCATGGGTAGTGAGATCAAAGGAATAATTAAATCAGTACTTGAGATCTCTTACTACTCAAGAGGAGCCTGGAGTTATCATGCCGTTCTTTCAATGACGCAAGCAGAAAGAGAAATGGCAGTAGAATTAATAAATGAAAGACTCAAGGTTGCTAGCAAACAAATGTTCCCAGTGTATTGATCCCTGACCTCAACAAACTCATACGGGATCACACAGTAATAGAAAGGTGGCAGTGCACGACTGTCACTGTCAAGTGCATGGCTGAGCGGGGTTGTGCGGACTAATACTATATCACAGGCATGTTCATTGAGATTTTTTATTGATTATCGGTCATTCATGTCCTGTATTTTCAATGCATGTGCTCTTGGTTGTCCTGTTTTTTGTAAGCAGGCCTATTAAACCCAGCCAGTCGGCTGTGATTTTCATTGCCGGAACGGGTCGAACCAGCCAATAAAAATACTGGCTGGTCTTGTATGCATGTAGTTAAAGAGAGCGGATGCTCTATGATGATGGTTCTAGTGCACTTACTCGCAAGCGAGTGCGGTCATTAATGAATGCGCAAAGTTCATCAGCGCTGAGGTCTGTGATAACTCCGTCAATACCGTCATGCAGCATGAGCCCACTCTTGCCCACTGCTGCCCATATCTCATGTCGTGCGCTGCGCTCCCAATCAAAATACAGTCTGAACACAGAACGTTGGTTTCGGCGGGTTGGTTTGAGCTTGAGCTTGAAGCGGCATACATCTCTTTTAGCAGCCTTGAACTGTCGTACGATAGAGCGCAAGCGACTGCCTACCTCAAGCAGATCTAGACTGCTTAGGTGAGGACACGCTGCAATGATAAGTGACACTGCTTGACTTCTTGCGCCACTGGTCAGCATTGCTGGTGAGATATTTGATCCATTAGCCAGCGCCATCACAAGCTTTTTAACAACTTTAATATTTTCCGCTGTTGGTTCTAGCTTGAGTACATCAGTGCACAGTGATTGTCGCCAAGCATCCTTGCTGTAGTGCATTTTTATTAGATCTGGATATTGTAGCCGCAGCCGTTGCACGTTGTCACTGTATTTTAATTCTAGTTGTGTCATTAGAAACTGGCAGTATGCATTCTCAATGTCAACAACCATTCCAAACAGCTGGGTGCGCAACCATGCTGGCCATGTTTCAATCGCGCGCACGGGCCATACACTAGTGTCTCTGGCCTGCAGCCGACCAGCAGGTCTGTAATAAAATGTCAGCTCACCTGCCTGTTGGTATAACCATTCAACAGCCGGAATAAGATGTTCATGTTCACTCCCACGCAAGCGAGAGATGACACCGCTGCGGCTGACAGGCCTCACGCGTACGGTGCTCTTGATCAAACCCGGCGAGGTGGGCTCTGCGCCTGGAGTATATTTTACAGCCGTGACCAGTGCCTGCACAGCTTCAAACACTGCCGCCGGTAACTTGCGCGGGCTAATTTGCGTAGCAGCGCGGTTATTTTCGTCTATATTAAATCCTTTTCTGTCTATTTTAAAAAAGAATTCAAGAATTTGCCGGGCGTCCCGTGTTTGGCCGGTGATAGCAGTTAAAAAAGTTTCTGTTGAACAAAAACCTGGGGCAGATGGGTTTGCGCGCGTGAGACGATACCATGCAGTGGCCACTGACACAATTAAGGCCTGACGTATCTTTCTTTTGCGCCACCACATATTTTTTAGAGGAAAGAAATTCCCAACATACAGTGGATGGCAGCGAGGTAGTTCTTGCTCAAGTTCAACAGGATAGAACATTAACATAAGAGCACTCTCAAAAATAAACCGCAGGACTGATGCTTAGATGATTCCGGAAAATCTAGGATTGTGCATGCTGTCAGCATGCTCAATTAGCCAACCATGCGCAGATTTAAAAACCAACACCTCCCACCTGTTCACGCTGGCTGTTCCCAGCCGTCCCATCCGTGGCCGTAAAATTATAAATTTTACTTGCTCGGGTGTAAGTTGTAAATTTTCAACCCATACTGGTGATGGGCTACCAGCAAATTCTATCTTGTGCACCGGGCCAGATTTTTTTCGTGGACCACGATCATCAACCAGCGCTGGTGGGTGCGGATCCAAGCTGATCTCAAATGTTCCAGCTGGAAACTGCGCGCTGTGATGAGTGCTGGGGTTGGGAGTTATCAGTGTCTTTTTACCTTTGTGCTCTTGCATAAAGCTCAAGAGTGCGTCAATAAAAGCACTGCGAGCTCTAAAACAAACTCCAGCCCGCTCTGGTCCCAGAGCTGCTTTTACCTGCTCTCTGTCAGGAACCAAGAACATAGAGCTGCTCTGCCGTGCAATCCATGGACCAGCAAACGTTGCAGCACGAGAATACATGTCAAAGTGTGCCGCAACAATTTTTAACAGATCTGAAAATTCAAGCGTGGGTCTGACAACAGCGCATTTTGCTGAATAATATTCTACAGACTTGTTCATTTGGCCTATTAATAAAATAGATTTTTACTTGGCATGACCGCACGTGCGGTCATGCCACGTTTAACGTTCACTTGGTTGGGTAGTACCATGATACCAAACTTGTGGTTGTGCTAGCAGATCATCTAAAAAATAAATGTCTAGATTGTGCTGGCCCTGCTGCACTGTGATCCGTGCCGCAACTGGTACGGATCCAGCGGGTACCACCACATATGTTGGCGTGTGATTCCATTTGCAAATTAGCATGGGCACACGGTCGACTTTGGCAGCGTCCACCACGCTCTCCATCATCCATTTAAAAATGTTTGCAGTGCCCGAGACAATTGATTCAAAGCTGTCACTTGTTTTATAGCTCTTACATTCAATAGAAAATTTGAACTGTAAGTTAACATCGCTCTCGTTCGTTGGCACGACATCACCAACAAATATTTTCATTGCTTGAGACCCAAACATTTTTCCAAACAACTGGAAATTTTTGCCGCCAACCCGCGCACCACTTCCTGGAACTCTAATAAAGGTCAAGGGGGCCAGCGCTGCTGACAGACGTTTAGCAACCTGTCCTTCAAAAGAACTTCCCTTTTGCTTTGAATTGACGCGCCGTCGTGGGGCAGTTTTTTCTGTTGTCACAATTATTATTTGAGTGTGGCTGGGTTCTACAGATGACAGAACTATTTACACAACCCTCTGCAGAGGGTTGTGACCTGATCCCATGTTAGTACTCTTCATCATGTTCATAGATTATTCTTGAAAAACCATTCTCTTTTCTAACGATAATATTTCTATCAAAACGACCTACTGCTTCTGGACGGTGAGAGATGATCCACAAACCAATGTTTTCATCTCTCGATTTTGTTTTTAGCAGTTTGAAAACATTTTCAACACCACTTGCATCTAGACTTGCGTCAATCTCATCAATGAACAGACAGTTTACCTTGGCATGCAGGTGATGCAGCACATCTCTAAAAGCCAGACTCAACGACAGGTTAACCCGTTTTTTCTCACCACTTGATAGATTTCCAAAGTCAAGTTCTCTGCCATACTCCGATATGGTGCAGCCCATGTCATCATCGAACTTGGTAATGTGCGGCAGTCCTAGCATTTTTGTGTAGAATGCCAGCCGCGCATTTAGGAAAGGCACAGTCTGATTGATAATACGCTTGCGAATAAATGAATTTTTGTCTGTTAGCAACTTGAGCAAGAACTGTTGATGTTCAAGATCCTTTTTAAGGCTGTCAAGCTCTGAAAAGTTCACACTGTTAGCAGCATGACCCAACAACTGTTCTAGAACTTCAGTATGCGGGTTTGTTGCTTGAGTCAGATCTGAAATTTTCTCTTGAGCGCTCTGTGCAAGATTTTCAGCTCTAATGGCTTCGGTGATAGAAGAGAATCGCATGACACCCTGAGCACCAGTAATTTGCTCAGAGATCTCTTCAAGCTGTTCAACAAGAGCTGCGTGATTCTTGCGCACTGTTTTTTCATGCGCGCGTGCATGCTTGAGCTCTGTCTGTTTATCAGCAATGTGAGCTCCGGCGCCAGAAAATTTCTGCAAACAATAGGGGCACTTGGCCTCAGTCAGGTGTGCCAGCTCATGTTCTGTTTGCGCAATGCTCTCAGTGACTATTTTAAGATCTTTTGCAAGTGCGGCGGCTTGACTGGACGCCGTGCTGTGCTGCGTTTTAAGAGTTGCGACCAGACTGTGCAGTTCTTTTTCATCTGCAATGTTGACATTGTTCAGCAGATGCAGCTGCTCATTTAGTGTTCGCAGACTGGCCCGTCTGTCTGTTTCCCATTTTTCAACACGATGCTGCGCATCTTTTACCTGTTTGTTGTACAGTGCGATCTGTGCTTCTTGCTCCTTCACCACAGCAGACTGAATACTGATATTTGTTTCTGTTGTTTTTATAACTTCTTTGAGCCGCGCTGCTTTTTCAGCCAGCAGCGTTATATTAAACAACTCTTCGATCTGCTGGCGCTGTTGACTTACTGGCATGGTAAGAAATGGCGCGCTGTTCCCAGAAAAAATTATAACCTTGGTGAACAGATCATAGCTGATACCAATTATCTCTTGTACTAACCGATCATTTTCTGTCACGCTGTCAAGTGTGATGTCTTCACCATTTTTAAGAACTTGGATGGTGAAATTTTCTCCACGGCAGCGATAGATTTCATATTCATCTGGACCCTTGGCAAAGCTCAGCCGCACTTCCATGAGCGTGTTCTTGACGTCATTTGTTGTGTTGATCAGCCGCTGTAGGCTGATCTGATCAAAAGGCTTGTTGTACAGAGCATAGCAAATGGCATTGATGATTGATGTATTGTGCGACAGAATGCCACCCGTCCAGTACCGGTGATTGGCATCATCTACTTGAACATCGTACATGTGCGCTAGCGCAGGCAGGCGTGTTACTTCAACAACACTTGCTAGTCCTGCATCAGTGATAATACGGTCACCTGGAACCAGATCTTCTACAAAAACCTGCTGCATGCCCTCTAAAAATACAATATGACTGTCAGCACAGCGCAGACTGTGACCTGCACTGGTGCGCAGTTCCCACACCTCATACTCTACGGTCTGCCCAATGCCACCAATACTGCTCCAGCCGCTGTCTGTTTCAATCTCATAATCATTTACATCCAAAATGTCAACAAATTTTCTTTGAACGAGTTCAGATAGATCTTGCATGGGTGCAGTCTCTTTTTAATTAGTTGATGGGTTGCCACGGCCACCAGCGCGTTGCATCTGGTAAAATTCACCAATGGTCATGGTCAAGACAGCGCCAGTCTTTTTATTTCTAATCTTAATAGGGGTATCAGCGCACACACACTTGCCGGCACCATTTGCGCCGTTGTTATCAACATTTTGACCTTGGACAAGTATAGATTCACTTGGACTCAGGTCAACAGAAACAGTAGAATTTCCAAAAGACATGAAATTTCTAAGTTGAAGTTCTTTAAATTGAAGGTGTGTGCTCATGAGAAATGTAGGATTCTTTCAGTTCGAGTGTTTGATATAAAAAATCGTTCAATGCCATCAAGCATAATATCATTTATTTTAACATTAATTGCTAGTGTAGAAATCTGCAAACCTCTGAGTGAGATCAGGTCCTGTGTATCTGCTAAAAAGCTCACAGCGCTCTTATTAGAGAATCTTATTTTGCGTGAGTGCGGAATCTCTTGAAAAGAAAAATCCGCAAGATTTTTTGACAGCCCACCAAGATCATGCAGTATCTGATCATGCACTGCGCGCGCAGTAAAGACACTGGTGCAGAACATGCACGCAGCATGAGCTGGCTGATTGACGCACAACCACAGTATGTATCGACAAACATCATCTACCGACCAGGCATCACCAGCCAATCGTATGTTATCGAACAATGAGAATTCTGCACGAAACTGTGCATGTGAAGGGTCAATCCATGATGTTAGTGGTTCACGCTCAGTCACGGCGCGGTCTAGAGCTGAGTGTACAGCTCTATGATGCGTGCAGCATCTATAGTGCTAGTATTTGAGATGCCACTCTGTAGCATTTTTATAACTGCGTCATTCAGGCAGCTAAAATCAAAATTGTCTGTCAGCTCTTCACCCTCCAAGGCATCTTTTTTCTCATTTATATTTTCTTCAAGTGAAAATTCACGTAGGCTGAGCTGTTTGATCAACTCTTCCCGTAAGATTTGAACTTCAGAGTACGCTACATCCACGTCAATCACGCACTTGACACGACACTTTGGTGGAAAAAATAAATTTGCGTCAGTGAGCACGTCACTCAGTCGCACTTTTCTAAATTTAGGACCGGCTGTCCAGTCAATAAAATCAACATCGTCAGTATCTGTGTCCAGAATAGCAGCGCCTCGTGCATCATCCCATGCGTCACCGTAGTTTGTTGGAAATGTATTTCCGATGTATACAATGTTGTCTAGTGCCTGGCGTTTATGATAGTGACCTGAGAAAATATATTTGGGGCCATTGAACATGGAGTGTTCTGGCCCGTGTTCCATACGCCTGTCTGAACCAGTTATGACAAAATTTCTAAACTCAAAATGTCCAAAAACATATTTTGGCGCATGTTTGACCAGTTGAGCTGCTGCATTGGCGTATTCTTCTTTGAATAAGAACGGATAGAATGCTTGGTTACCAACAAACATCGGCTCATTAACAATGACCACGTTCTTGAGTGATTCATAGTGGTGCGTACTGTACAGGGAACGACTTGACCGGTGATAGAGATCATGGTTACCCACACAGAAATAGATTGGGATCCCGATTGCATCTAAGATTTTCAATCCCTCATAGGAGGCGTTAAGAGTTCCAACATTGATTGCATTGCGATTTTCAAACCAGTCACCCATGAAAACAATAGCACCGCAGTCGCGTTCGCGCACTTGCTCAGCAAACCAATCGATGTAATCTCGGCAGTCTTCATTGTGCTGCAGACCATTTGATCGTGCACCCCAATGAATATCAGTGAACATTGCAATTTTCATAGTTAAAAAATTTTAAGTTGAATGATTGATCTGCGCTGTCTAGGCTGAACGAGTGCGTCCCCATGGCATTTTTTTCTTGGGTACTTCTATCTCTTCAATGATGGGAGCATTTTTTTGTACTGCTGAACCTTGATTTTTTAATATAATTTGACCGGTTTGCGGATCTATCTCAACATCATCAGCACTCCAGTACGTTACAGGTCCCGGTGCTCTGCCAGCTGCACCCACTCTATCCTGCACCATGCTCGCTGCTGTCACTGCATCCAACTCATTTTTTAGTGGATTTGCACTCTGATGCCGTATGAATTCATCAGATTCTTTGACATCAAAACTGCTCTCGTCTCTTTCACTCTCTAAAAAATTAAAGCTGGGATTGGCACCTGCATCAATCAGCAGAGCATCTCTGATGTTTCTGTGTTGTTTTTCTGCTGCCATGTACTGCAAGAACGAATTGTGGATTCCAGTAGTGTAGTATGCAAACGGATTCTTGTATTTTTCATGGTCAAATTTGAGAGCATTCTTGCACAAATTTTCAACTGCACACGCAACCATATCTTCTCTGAAAGAATATCCAATAAAATTGGATTTGCGAGAATAGCGCTCTGCGATCATTTTTATCATGACAATAAGCCGATCTGTTACCCTATTGAGTTGCTTTGCCTCAATAACTGCAGGCAGCAAATCTGCATTTCTTACATAGAAAGCCGCAGATTCCTGCGCTCGTTCTCTCTTGGTGTTTTTTCGTTTCAAAGTATGGTCTCCTCTAATTTTGACGCACGCAATAGAAGAGATGAATAATTTTAATCTAAAAATTTTTTGGTGTAAACTTGATAAAAAATCTATAATCAGGTTAAGGCGCATGTGAATGTAAACATAAATGATACTGCACAATAAATAATACAGCGTGAATTCCCATGCCGCGCACTGTCAAAAGGAACAATCATGAAAAAATTTTTTCTCGCACTAGTAGCCATTTTTGCATTTAGCGGCATCGCGCATGCTCATACCTATGCAAAAATCTGTCATAAAGAAAATGGCAAACAAGTATGTAAAGTAGTCAAAGCTAAAAAACATGCTCACAAAAAACATGCTCACAAAAAAGCTGTGGCCGCTGGCCGCAAAAAAGGTTCATCGGGCAACTCATAAAAAGCATGCTCATAAAAAAGCTCATGCTTGATAGCATTTGCGCGCACTATCTGTCAGATGCTGCATTATTATAATGCAGCATCTGACCAATCTTGATTGTTGACCCGTATTTTTGGTACGGCACATTTTTCATTCCCTGCACAGACAATAAATAGTCTAGAACATACTACGCACTATTTTGGAGACGCGCATGCACCGTCAATCATCAGATCTAGCAGAGCTGACAGAAGCCCTGGCACCGCAAGCCTCAAAAGGTGTAGCTGTTGTGATTGGACGGTTTAATCCACCAACTATTGGACACTACGCAATTATCAATGCGGCTAAAAAATTCATAAGAAGTCACCCCGCGCTAGCACTTGACGCTGCGCCAGTTGTTGTGATTATTGATGGCAAAGGTGACCTGGCAAAGAATCCCCTTAGTGCTCGTCAGCGTGAACAATTTATGGCTGCTAGTGGTCATGCTGATGGAGTAAAATTTCTTACAGCGCCAAATGCTTTTGCAGCTTTTGCGCAGCTGCGTGAGCAGCGCATGGAACCTATTGCTGTGGCCGCTGGCAGCGATAGAATTGCCGACTATATGCGCATGCTAGATAATTATTTTATGACTGATGATAGTCAGCCTATTCAGCACTATGAGATCTCTGCCCCCCGTACTCAAGACCAAGATTTGAGTACCCTGAGTGCTCAGGGGTCCCCCGACATTCGTGCTGTCAGTGCCACTCTTGCCCGTCGAGCAGTAGAATTGGACTGGTTTGACGAATTTGTACAACTTACAGGTCTGACTAACAAACGTGCACTGGCACGACGTATGTTTGATGCAATTAAAAAAGCAAGTGGGCAGGAGTAGCACATGGCATCATTTGAAAGTTCTAGTTTCAAAACCAGACTGCGGTTACCCACGCAGGTCTCACAGGCCACTGTTGATGATGTTCGAGAAGCTGGCACCGC
>Ga0214923_10007281_pt1 | contig 12122 bp, 11 predicted proteins | sample LL1510_MetaG_FD_177993 | JGI IMG/M metagenome (GOLD analysis project Ga0214923, IMG submission 177993) | Freshwater microbial communities from Lake Lanier, Atlanta, Georgia, United States - LL-1510 | ecosystem: Environmental > Aquatic > Freshwater > Lake | place: USA: Georgia | collected... | reverse complement strand
CTTAGCTGCCCCGTCAAGCATGGTTTGAAACCCCTACAAAATCCATCCCGATTATTCCGCCAGGAAAAACAGTGACATTAAACTGGGCGGTTGGCCCCCTTACCTCACCGACTACCCCTATCACGGTGTCTATCCAAAGTCTTGGAACGGACCGCGAGAGTTTAGCATCCACCGTAACAGTACCGCGCCGCCCAAGTGCCGTGTCCATTGAGCCCAGTCGCCGAACTTATGCTCCAGGGGACTACGGATACGTAACGTTGATTGGGACTCCGGGCGCGACTATGACCGCTCACCTATCAGTGAGCGGCGACTCATTGATATTTCTTAGAGTCACTCCGGATGATTGGTATCACCCAACCGTACTAGAAATGAACGATCCGGCACGATCACTCGACATATCGTTACTATCCATCCCCGAAAATAGGAGCGGATCGATATTACGGTGGCATTTTTGGGCCAGAAAAGAGGGGGAAACCCGATTTATTATTACCTCCAACGGAACCGAGGTATCCGTTCCAATCATCGTATCAAAGTCGCAACCCAAGGAGTCTAGCCAATGAAATCCCAGTACAACTACGTCACGTCACTACTTATCGTTTCAGTGATTGCGTTTTATTCCTCGCCTCTAGTGGCCCAGAACATTAAAGATGTCAGCACCTCAGACCCTGGATATGCCGCCGTTGAGAACGCAGTAAAGTTAGGATATTTACCACTCAGCACCGATAACTCGTTTCAAGCGGATACCCCAGTAACGCGGAAGGAATTAGCGCTAATTCTCGACAAAATTCTCTCTGGAGATCCAAAAACTGAACTAACAAAGGCTCAATATCAAGAACTACTCGCATTATCAAAATCATTTAAGAATCAAGCGATCCAATTCGATACCATTCGCACTACTTTATCCGATCGACAACTACGCTTAGATGACGATCAAAAAGCGTTACAGTCCGATGTTTCGTCACTCAATATGTCCGTTATAGATACTCAAAAAAGTGTATCACTGATTAAATCGAGTCTGTCTAAGTCAGATACAGAGGCGTCGGAAATTGAGAAAATCAAAAAAGAAAATTCAGAACAACATTTATCAATCTGGGTAGCTATCGCACTTTCGTTAGTCCTCGGCATTATTAAATAATGGCACCTGTCAATTTACCGACAATTAACGTCATTGATACGATCATAAAGAACAAATCCATCGCACACTGTTATATTTTGACCGGTTCGCCGACATCCTTTCGCCAAGATTGCCTTACCTACTTCGACCAAAAGCTCCACGGAGACATTCCCTCACCGAGTGATTCGCTTACCGTTTTCGAGTCAGGAAGTATCAAAATTGACAGTGTACGAACATTACTTGATCGCATTAAATATGGGCCAAGCCACTCCCAATACCTTACGGTGGCGATACCCGAGGTCCAGCAACTGACACCCCAAGCCGCGAATGCCTTGTTAAAAACACTCGAATCGCCACCTGAAAACGTCATATTTTTATTATCAGCCCCCACCCCATCCCTTGTACTCCCTACTATTCTATCGCGTTCATGTCTCATACACTGTCACCCAGTATCCGATCAGGAACTCCGACCGTGGCTACGTGAACACGGGGTGTCCGAGAAATGGGACGCGGCACCCAATACCGTCATACACGCGATTCAGCAAGGAATCTCAATCCCTGAAACAATGCCCACCATCTCAGATTTACGTAATAGTACCCTCGGTAATCGATTGGCAATGTGTCAACCCATTGGAAAAACAAAGGACATCATCCTGCTAGGAATGTCAAAATGGATTGAGGAACTATCTGCCCAGCTACGATTCTCGACAAACGCCCAAGAGCGATTTTCGGTAATAAAGACACTTGATTTTCTAGTCGAAAATATTCTCCACTTGCGATATAATCCCAACCCTCGGTTGTTTCTTGATCGGATCCTGATGTCCCTTTAGATCCTGAAACAAGCCTCGCAGTGTTCCATTCATAGGTAATAGAGGGAAGTTCAGATGTCTGACTGTCTGTTTTGCAACATAGTTAAGGGACACATTCCAGCAAAACGACTGTTTGAGTCAGAATCGGTTCTTGCGTTTTTAGATATCGATCCAAAAGCCCCCTCTCATGTACTTGTGATTCCGAAGGTACATCTCGCGAACGTCATTGAGCTGTCGAAGTACGCCCCAAGTCTTAGTTTTGAGTTAATGGATGCGATCGGATCTATTGCGTCAACTCTCAACCTGACTAGCGGCTTTCGAATAGTTTCTAACACCGGAGATGATGGCGGACAAACCGTACACCATCTTCACTTCCACATCTTGGGCGGACGACCAATGGGTTGGCCTCCCGGATAATTAACAAGGAGTGATCCGTTCATGGTAATGCAAGAAAAACGTCCCGGCGAATCAATTGATTCAGTATTGCGAAAGTTCAAGCGCAAAATGAAATCTGAGGGCATTCTTCAAGAATTAAAAAAACGTGAATACTACGAAAAGCCATCTGAAGAAAAAAAGCGATTGGCTAAGGCCGCAAAACGGAGAACCGTCCAACAACAGCGCGCCGACGAGCTGTAAATTACCTATCGACACTGGTGGACAGCGTCACCGTTTCCACCAGCTATCGTTCACTTAATGGGTATTTAATTCGTGGTAGTCAGTAAACTTCACGTGACAGTTTTTGATCGATATATCGCGGGGCAGTACCTCTGGCCATTCATCATTGCCATTGGTGCATTTGCTCTTATTGGTGTAGTTGATATTGTCTTTTATTTGATCGAATTGTCAGTGTTATCAGGCATATCCTTTATGACTGTCGTGGAATTAATCATATATAAGCTCCCGGCATTGCTTGTCCTGTTTGCCCCGGTTGGCGTTCTATTTTCAATAATGCTCTTGCTAGTTCGGATGATAAAAGATAGTGAATACGTTGTCCTTGTCACATCAGGCGTCTCAGTGAGGCGGATAATCGCCCCCCTTCTCATCTTATCCATTATCACGAGCGGCGTCGCCTATTTCACAAACGAACAGTTAGTTCCTTGGACAAACCAAAAATCTGAAGACCTAATAGCCCGCGAAATCGATCGAAAACCACCACCGGAAATTGCGGAAAAGGTAGTGTTCAAAGGAACCGACGATCGATTTTTCTACGTTGATCAAGTCAACCGAAAAACGGGTGTAATGAAATCCGTCATTGTATTTGAGACGACACCACAATATCCTCGAATTGTTATTGCCGACAACGCCCAATGGGGGATTAATACCTGGCACCTGTGGAATGGAAAAATTTTCGAATTCAACTCGAATTCAGACCTTGAATACACCAGCCGGTTTTCTCATATGAAAATCAATGTCTTTCAAACCCTGGATATGCTTGATGTTACTCATAAATCCGCGACAGAGATGGATTCACGAGAACTAAAATCTCGGATTGCGTCACTAGAGAAAAGCGGCATTCCGACCCATACCCTACGAGTCGAATACGGTATAAAACAAGCGATTCCCGCCGCTTGCCTTGTCTTTGGAATTATTGGAATTGCATTCTCGTTGTGGTTTATTAAAAGTGGTAAGGACTGGTGGGGTGTTATTATTGCCATTGGAGTCGCATCCGCCACAGTCATGATATACTTTTTTACCTTAGCCGTTTCCCGGGCATTGGGAAAAGGCGGCTCGGTGTCCCCATTTTGGGGAGCATGGGCCGCCAACATCCTATTTGGCAGCATCGGGACAGCACTTCTATATACTAAAATGACGCGCAGATGAACCATCAAGATACAATTACACTAACCAAAAACGACGATTTCAGGATTGGGATTGATGCCGTTAGCCGAGGAGATATGGCCACTGCGTCTGAGAAATTAAGGCTACTGATCCATCATTCACCCAATGTCCTACCGGCTGTGATTACCCCTCTCACCCAATTATCAATCCAATCCGAAAATCCAACACCGATATTATTTTTAATCGCCGACTTATTTTCGATTTGTGGATATTACACCGAAGCCATTCAGGAACTCGAGGAAATTCTGGATATTGACCCGAAAAACAATGGTGCCTACCAGCTTTTAGGCCGTATTTGGTCTCGGGCTCCAGGCCATTCAGAAGTTGAAACGATCTTCGAAAACGCCATAAAAAATGATATTTTCGATTCTGCCGTTTTAGATGTGTTGCCCAAAATGTATATTGGACAATTTGAATATGGAAAATCAGTCGACCTATTTAGAAAATTAGTCGGCAGGGATCCCTCGGCCGTCCATTACCGATGCACCTTAGCCAATTTGTTATCCAAATCGAATCGGATTGATGAAGCCATTGAAGAATTCGAGCAAATACTACTTATTTCACCCCTTCACGCGAGTAACATTGCGGTACAACTTGAAGAGATGGTTCACATCGCGCCAGACAACATCAGTCTCCGGAAAACGTTATTTAACGTATACTGCAAAATATGCCAGCCCGACGAGGCGGTAACGCATCTAAAAATCCTCACAGAATGGCATCCTAGCGAAGTATTGAGCGTCATCGAACTCCTGGAAAAGGCATCCCAGCTGTTTCCTGATTCGTCACTAATTTGGTGCTCGCTGTCGCGTACATTGGTTTTAAATCAACAGTATTCCCATGCAGTGATGTATCTTCAAAAAGCATTTGAATTACCTAAAAAACCCCACCTCGATGAAATTATAAATATTACGGAACGTATTCTAGAATTGTTTCCAGCCCAGGTATTCGCCATGCAGTTACTATCTGACATTGCCGTCTATGCTAACGACTATGAGCGGGCGTTAGATTCATTAGAAGGAATGACTCAATTCGACTTACAAGATATCGAATCAATCCAACAGCGCCTTTCCCGAATTATGGAACTCAATCCGACATCGGCTCACAGATGTCATTTTATTCGTGCCAAACTACTATACAATCAGCGACACCTTGATCAAGCCATCATTGATGCTCAACTGTTAATCGGTACCGAACTTGAGATATCCGGATTATTATTAACGGCACAAGCCTACCAGTCCAAAGGTGACTTTACAAAAAGCGAATCAACGTTATTTAGAGGATTAGAATTAGAGCCATATCACCCGGAACTCCACCACCAATTACGAGATAGTAAAGCCAAATATATTGAGACAATTACGTCTAATACCGATTCGACGGCTGCGGATCACATTAATCGCGGTATTGCCTATATGATTCAGGGCGATTACTTCCTAGCATTGGAATTTCTACAAAAAATATCTGACGATGACATAAACTACGGATTAGCTCAAATTATCATCGGCCGATGCTTTCTGGATTTGGGACGTTATGACCAATCACTCAATCACCTACAGCGATTAATAATGACCGTGGACAACACCCTTCTCAACCACGTCAAATATTTAATTTCAATAAATTACTTCTGTCTTGGAGAGATTCCAAAATGTATTGAAACATTAGAATCCATCTTGGAATTTGATATAACTTACGGAAACGTACAATCAATCCTAGCGCTCTTGAAGCAAGAAAGCATGCTAGCTTACCGCGTAAAAGCCGTATCAGCATCACTAACACCCGACCAACAGCTAGTCGTGTGTGCTATCCGAAATTCTGACAATGCGCACAGCCAAACACTTAGCTTCGCACACCCGCACAATAACGCTGGAGTGGATTATTTATTCAAACATCAGTATAAAGCGGCGGAAGATGAGTTCCAACTCGCATTGCAGATGGACCCAAATTTAACTGTAATCTACTGTAATTTTGCAATCCTCAAGCTGGCCCAGCGAAATATACAAGACGCCCTAGCGTTAATTCGTCGCGCCGAAACAATCAATCCACATTATGACCAATGTCACATCATTCGGGGATTAATTGACTGCTTGGAGAATCGGTTGGTTGATGCTGAACAGCAATTTCAATCCGCGTATGCAATAAGTGCCACGAATTACATCACGCTGCTCAATCTAGGCGATATTTATTACAAACAGAAAGACTTAAAACCAGCATTCGAATTTTGGAAAAATACGTCAGATATGGCTCCAATACCACACCTTCTCCATCATCGAATGGGCTATCTTATTCCAGTCGATGAGTATCTGACACGCTGGAAAGACCAATTTGAACGTCACATCAACCTAGAGGTTGTTTAGACATCTACAAATGTTCGGCAAAACCGTACTATTTGTTCTTATTTTTCTGGGCTTTATGTCCGTGCTCGCTGCAGACGACACAAACGTTACGATTACTGGTGAATTACTTAAATACAGGGAATCCGATCACAAGGTAATTTTAGAGGATAACGTAACAATTCAATTCGACAGCGCGACAATGATCGGCGGGGATAGCTTCGAAATTGATACCAGTTCAAATATTGCAGTTAGCACAGGCACAGTTACGATAAAAAACGGAGCCGAGTCATTTAACAGTCAAGGAATAAAAATCAATCTCGATACTCAAGAATCGTCACTGTCAAACATTGACGTTTCCATTACCCCGATAGATGGTCAGCGCCCAATTTTTGCAACTATAAAATCAGCCACCCACAAAAATGGGCACTACTATGGCGAAGAATCGCGGTTCACGACCTGCGATCAATCATCCCCCCATTACTGGACGTGGAGCCAATATTTCGACTACGAACCCGGAAGCCACATTTTTAGTGTGAATCATTTTATATACATGCCCATCTTAGGGATCCCCTTCGGACTATGGACCCCGCTCTATTACTACCAGGTGGGAGAACGCCAACTAATCTGGAATAATCCGACGATTGGAAAACGCGACATCAACGGATGGGGTTGGTTCGTACAAAATACGATCGATTATGATCTAGAAAACAATAAAAGCTCAAGCATCTACTTGGACTGGTATGAATTTCAAGGGATCGGTTTGGGTGTCCGACATAACTACACATTTGAAAATCTAACCGGCGATCTTTACGTTTACCATCTAAAAGAGGAGGGATTCAACTTAAATACCGATAAAAAATCACTCACATTTACTTGGCCAGAAGGGCCGTTTACTCTAAAAGGAAGCCTCGACTCGATGGACGGAGAACGCCTAAACTCGATCGGTAGGGAGGCCCATGACTATCAGGATTTTGGATTAACCTATTCCGATATTGGAGAAAATTACACAATTGGATATTCAAATCGGAGGGACTATACGTCACGAGTCGGAAATAAAAGCATTTCGGTTGACTATAATTTTAACGGATCCCGGTTAGTTGAGTTCTCAGCCTCGGAAAAAACGTATGATGCCATTAAAGCCTATACAAACCTGGCTCATTTGGGAACAAAAATCGATTTACCAAATCGATTACAATGGGCATTCAATACCGATTTTTCACGGAATTCACAATCGAGCGGCGTTGACGATCAGCTGGGAATCAACACGACGTTTACTCAGCGCTGGGCACCCAATTTTTACGGTACACTATCGACTAATTATGAGTGGGATATCGACGGGGACACCGTAACCAGTGATGTCACACAATGGACAAATAAAGTATTTGCCTTGCCCAAGCTAACCATAAACTATATCAATAGCGATTGGCTTCCGATTCCAATGACCTACGACCTCACCATCGCCCGGTTGTTGGAATATAATTACTTTTCGGCGCAAAAGGCTTTACGAACATACCCGAATAGCGGCGATTTTGGGTTAGAACCCAACACGATTATGATTAAAGCCAGCACGAGCCACGAGGCATCGGGGCTTCCCTTAATCGGAACAGTAAATACCCAGGTTGCCTACTGCCAAAATGTATTTAAAAACCCGGGCCGAAGCTGGAGTGAGAGCGATGCCGGCTACACGTTATCGTTGAGCGAAACCTTTTCCAGTGTCCATTTTGGATTCATTAAAACCGAAGGGACCTACACAAACCAATTTGCACCAAATACCAACAACTCCCCTTATCTATCGATAAATTTAAATAATACGCAAAAAAATCTTATTGAGGGCAAAATAAAATTTTTTTCCGAGGACCCAAAACAACCAACGAATAAAACGTGGTGGTCTCACTCAAGCCAATATAACTGGCTGACCGCCCGATGGGATATTTACATCACTGAAATTGGTGCAAGCCAGGATGAATTCTCTGGGACTATTCGATCGGGAAAAAAACTCAACCCCCAATCATTTGAATTAGAAAACCCCTATCAACCAATTGACGTTAATCTGAAGTACATGCCGACTAAAAATATTTCTGTCGACTATGGAATCTCGTTTGAAGGCAATGACATAATTACTCGGTCAAAAAGTACGGTACTTCAATCCCGAATAAACACCAGTTTCGTTCTCGACACTACTCCGGAATATCAATGGGAAATTCAGGCCACACTCAGGTACAATACATCGGGTCAAACCGGAAGTTACGATTGGAATCGATACGAATTAGAGAGCCTTTCTATAGTAAAGCAAGATCACTGCCGCACGTTCCGTTTCGAATACAATAAACTTGCGAATGAATATTCATTTCAATTAGCAATTAATGCATTCCCCGACGACAAAATAAGCGTGAAGCGAACAAAGGATCAGTGGAAATTCCAAGGTGGGTATTTAAATGATACAGCTCAAGAACGTCTATAAAATATGGCTAATTTTCGTCATGCTGGCATCAACGGGGTGTTCGCGAACGATTACATCCAAATCGATTGTGTTGAATATTCGTATCACCCTCACGTGTGACGGTCCGATAGACTTTAACAAATTTAACTATTACCTGTTTTTTTCAAAATCAGGTGGCATCAAGTTACCAGCTAATTCATCGCCATTTCTATACTTCCCAACTCCCGGACGCACCTTCAACCAAGACTATTTAATCCAAAATTATGGCGGCCTTTTAAATTACTATAATTCATACTATTCAACATGGTCAGACTACATGGTGTTATCATACCAATTAACCAGCTTGTATCAATCCGGTGGAAGCCAATTCACAGCGCCTACCACTACTCAAAATGGCCAACTCGTCATTGCTACTGACAATTTTTTCTTTCCTCCAAAATCCGGTTTTAGCCCGACGGTTGAGGTAATCGGCAATACAATAACCATTACATTTCCGGCCGATCAAATTGCAGGAAACGCCTCCGTAATCTACCTCCAAGCCGCTACGGTCGAAAAAAACACCAACACAAATCTTGAAGGGTACGATTCCGGTGAATTTAGAGATTGCCTCGCCGCTCCCGTTACCATCACTCTAGAACAAAACAATACGATCTATCTACCCCAAAGTGACTCCGCCGAACCCGCTATTAAATCTGGATCGGACCTAATAGGATGCCGAATACAAATATTATAAACAAAATCCATTTGCCATCATTAGCCGCCATTATTCTCGGGATAATTGCGAATGCCCCATTCCCACCATTTAATTTTGGATGGACATCATTTTTTATTTACGCCCCAGTAATATCATTGCTATACACTTCAAAATCGATGCGGGAAGCGGGGTGGATCGGCGGACTATTTGGCCTTGGATTCATGGGGGCCTATCATTTTTGGATGTTTTCGCTGGATCTTTTTGCACCAATCTGGGCAATTTTTCTGCTTTGGGCGGCATTTATCGCGTACTTAGGCCTATTCTACGCAGCAACGGGCGCGATTATTTACTGGTGCCGACACCGTGCAAGCTCATGGTATCTTACCCCAGCCACATGGGTATCATTTGAATACCTCCGCCAGCTGGGACCGATTGGGAACCCAGCGGGTATCGTCGGATACGGGCTGACCGATTTCCCTCATTTTGCAATTGTTGGAGCGTTAGGCGGAGTATTCTTAGTATCGTTTCTGATCATCATGATAAACGCCACGATCGCCGAATCGAGACTTATTCAAGGCCGCAAGTCCCTGTATCCAATCGGTGTTGCGACACTGATGATTCTCATGTGGCGATGCGTAATCAGCCCACTAAGTCACACCAATCCGCCTCACACGGCCCCACCCATAACGGTAACCCTTATTCAAGGAAATCATCCCCAAATGGACAAATTTACGCCCGCCCTATGGCACCACATTCAGCAAGACTATATCGGATTAACCCAAACATCCCCCGAAAATTCCCTGATCATCTGGCCAGAGACCGTTACCCCAACGCTAATGCTGAACAATTATCTATTGATGCACCAACTAAAATCAGTATGTAACCAAATCAACTCAGAAATAATTCTTGGAACACCGGTTGCCCAAAATCACAATTTTTACAATGCCGCGATTCAAATCACACCCAGCGACACGCCCAAAATCGTTTACCAGAAATCAAAATTAATGCCTTTAGGAGAATATTGGCCGCTAAGACCGCTATTTTCAATAGCGGGGCTTGAAAACATCCTCACAACCGACTACACATCCGGCCAACAGTTCCAGCCACTCCACCGATGCCGAACTAATCACATAATTGGTATAAGTATCTGCCTCGAATCAATGTACTCCGCCCCATTCAGGCAACAAACGGCTCAAGGGGCACAATTATTAGTAAACATTGCAAACAACGCCTGGTATGGATCTAGCTCGGCCGCTTACAAGCACGCCCAAATGACACGGTTTCGGGCCATAGAAAATCAACGTTGGGTACTGTTGTGTTCCAACACCGGCATCACCCAAATGACATCACCAATGGGCCAAAACTACCATATCACACCCAATCGGACTGGAGTCTTAACACGTACACTCCGCCCAATTACACCAATGACCCTGTACACACGATATGGGGACTGGGTTATTTGGCTGAGTTTGGGATTAGTGGCGTTCCGAATTCTTCTTTTAAAGAAGAAGCCTCGACTAAATTAACCAAAAATACTACCGCTAATGCCCACGGGATCAGATGAAAAGCCGAACCCTGAATCGGGTTCGGAAGCTTGGGACGTTAGATTCTCATCCTCATCACTCCCTACCAGAACTACACGCTCATATACCTTTGAGAACACGGAATCAGACAAGGGAACTTTTTCTACTTTAATAGGAGCCAACAGTTCCCGATACTCATACGAAAAACTATCGACTATTGCCAACTTCAATGATTCATCCAAGCGACTTAAAACAAATGCGCTAATCTGAGGTTTTTCTTTCATTAATAACCCAGCAATTGCATCAGGCGATCGAAACCTTGGACCTTCAACGGAGGAAACCGGTTCATCCGCTGACGTCGCCGAACCGAGGGCATCATCACTAGATTCAGAAAAACCAAAGCTAGAGAACGACGAATCTTCACTATCAATACCGTTTTGAAATGATCCCAACCCCTCCACTTCAGCGCCAGAAAAGACTGGTGAAGCCACTTCCCGGGCACGATTTACTCGATCCATTACCTCTAAAATCAAGCCCGAAATTTCGGACTGCGACGCTCGGGGACTATCTCCGATAGTAGCAGTCAACATTGTGGCATTTTGCGGTGATAACAGACTCAATACAGCCGTGGCACGGTCACCTAACATCGACAACAAAAGCTTGGCCTTATCTTGACCCGAAAGCATAGCTACGCGGCCCTCCCACTATCAGCAGTAATCCAATCTTCCATAATTTTAGCTAATATTTCTGGGTCAGTTGCCGCCACATCCCGAACTTGGTCAAACCGACGCTCGCGGTCTATTTCACTTTGCAAATCCTGAAAATCGGTAGATCGCGTAGAATCGCTACCCATCAAATTAATCGGCTCCGATGGGGTAGCCCGCTGTCTCCGCCTAAGCAAACGAATGGTTCCGAGTGTAAAGAGCCCCATTGACGCGACAGCCGCCGCACCCAGCAACCAGTATTTCATGTTTTTCTTAGCGGACATTATCGCTTCAAGCTTTCGCCGTTCCTCAGGGGTCATAATACTAAAGTCAGCGCGATTTAAAATAATCACATCTCGCCCTCTTACGTACCCTACCGAGGCTGCTAAGGTATTAAAAATTTGTTTCTTTGTGTCGTCATTCAAATCAATATCTTCACGGTTATTATCAACAACTATACTTGTCGTAATCCGTTTGATGTCGACGATTTCACCATTCTGTAATGGGCCCAAATCCGTCGTCAACGCTATTTTAAAACTTCCTAACGGTAAGACCCCAACCAACTGTTTTGTTGCCCGTTCAATCAACGTCTGCTCATATTTCTCTTTGGCTTGATACCATTGGTCAACCTGTTGGAAATCAGGAACAATGGGACGGGCATTTTCTGGC
>Ga0214923_10007279_pt1 | contig 12122 bp, 24 predicted proteins | sample LL1510_MetaG_FD_177993 | JGI IMG/M metagenome (GOLD analysis project Ga0214923, IMG submission 177993) | Freshwater microbial communities from Lake Lanier, Atlanta, Georgia, United States - LL-1510 | ecosystem: Environmental > Aquatic > Freshwater > Lake | place: USA: Georgia | collected... | reverse complement strand
GCCGAAGCAATGATTAAGTTATTCCGAACATACATAGAAGAAAACAGAGAGATATGGAATGACGATCTTAAATCTAGAATTTATACCATTGCGACTAAGATGGTTGATTTGGAAGATAAGTTTATTGACTTGGCATTTGGCATGGTACGTGTGGCTGACTTGGACGCTCGTGACGTTAAACAGTATATCCGCTATATTGCTGACCGTCGCCTTATCAGCCTGGGTCTTAAAGGAATCATGAAAGTGAAAAAGAATCCTTTGTCTTGGGTTGAAGAAATGATCAATGCACCAACACATACAAATTTCTTTGAAAATCGTGCCACAGACTATGCAAAAGGTGCATTAACAGGCAATTGGGAAGATGTGTGGGGGAAAGCAGCATGATAAATGTTCAAACATTAGTTGAATTGGCAAAAGAAGTTGAGATTCAAGATCCAATTGATTGGGGCGAATTAAATATTGACAAAGATAATGCGTACATTTTAATTGCATCTTCGGTATTGGAACAATTTAATGAGCCTTGGGATATAAACAATCAAACTGCAATGTTGGCAACAATAACAAAATTAATTGTTGAAAATTTTACATTAAATTTAAAACTTTTAAGTAAAGAATAAAATGGCATTTTTAGTTTCTAATTTACCCTTAATTCATAGTTATATTCGAAAAGAATTTTTATATGATTTTGAAAAAGGATATGGTGAATTTGAGCCTTGTATTTGGATATCTATAAAAAGTATAAGAAGTCAAGCATTTAGAATAGAAGCGTATTTACCAAACTATGGCGCACTATATGACAAATTGCCTCTACATGCTTTTGTATCTCGAACAGACAAATTGGGCCCATATCTAGAATTAGACATTCTTCAAATATGGGATTGTTTTAGTTACGATATAACTGTGATACAAAAATCATTTTTAAAAAATTTGAGTTGTAAATTTTATGCCAAAAATAAAGAATGGTATCATGGGGATTATATGTTTACAGTTGATTCTGCTTGTCCTGATATGAATACGCTGGACACTACATACAGTGAAGATCCACAAGAACATAAATCATTTAATTTTTTAAAATTAAAAAATGGCCAATATGCAGCTCAACCGAATAATAGAACAATATTTTTTGACGCTGCAAGTAATCCAAAAGAATTATCATTTCCCGACTTTAAAGTTTGCACTAAAAAATATGTTGTAGAACAAAACCCAAAGTGGGCTCTCGGAGATTCTGATACGGTAATGTACGAATAAGGAGAATATATGCCAAGTTTTAAAGTGTATTGCGATTCATGCGAAACCGAAACAGAAGTTTTTACAGACGAAAAAAAATCATATCCAGAACATTGTCCATATTGCGGAAGTTATATTCCTGAAGAAAATATCAATCAACTTGACGATGAAGAAGATTGGTCAGATGCTGATACTGATGAATGGAATTGGGAAGAGGACGATAAGTGATCATTGCTGGCATTGATTATTCGATGACATCTCCAGCAATATGTTTCTTCAACATTGATAAAAAAGAATTTAAATTTGATAATTGCCAATTTTATTTTTTAACTCAAAATAAAAAATATGAAACAAATTCCAAAAACATAACTGGTAACTATTTTGAGTACAAAAATGAAATGGAAAGATTTGACTTGATTTCTAGTTATTTTATTGATAAAATACTGATGCAAGAAGATTCGGAACTCCTTGTTTACTTAGAAGGGTATTCAATGGGATCTAGAGGGAAAGTTTTAAATATTGCAGAAAATGTTGGCATTCTGAAATATAGACTTTGGAATTTTCATGTGTTTTATGAAACCGTTCCACCAACAGTAATTAAGAAATTCGCAACAGACAAAGGAAATGCAGATAAACAGATGATGCAGGATTTTTTTGAAAAAGAATCAAATGTTAAACTCAAAGAGGTGTTTAGTATGACTAAAAAACAATGGAATCCATCATCTGATTTAATTGATGCATATTATATCTGCAAATATGGAGTGCATCAAATAGTCAAAAGATTGGATTAATATGAATGAAGAAAATTCTTTAGTTGAACTGCTGCCACCGAAAAACACCAAATCTAAACCGGTATCAGTTTTATACACGTTTTATCTTTCTGGAGAGATTGAGGATTCAAAAAAGTACGTTGAGTGGTTTGATATCATTCGAAGTGCCTCTGAAAGAGATATCATTAGGATACATATAAATTCTCAAGGAGGAGATTTATTCACCGCTATACAATTTATGAGAGTTATGGCAGAATCGGATGCCATGATCATAGCATCAGTTGAAGGTGCATGTATGTCAGCGGCAACAATGATTTTTTTATCGGCAGATTCGTTTGAAATTTCTGAACATTCGGTTTTTATGTTTCATAATTACTCTAGTATGATTGCAGGAAAAGGTGGCGAATTGTATGATAATATTACACATGAGCGCAAATGGTCTGAAAAAATCATGCGACAAGTTTATAAGAATTTTTTAACGAATGATGAAATTAAAGCTATTTTAGAAAATAAAGATATTTGGATGGATTGTGAAGAAGTCATTCGTCGAATCAACAAAAAAAATGATACAATGAAAGAAAAAAAGGTGAATAAAAATGAAACAAAGCGAAGCAGAAAGTCTACAGAAAAAAAATGATGTGCTATTTCTAGTATCTTCGGCAATACATACAAAACATGGATTTTATAATGATGCACAAAGACTAGATCAGACAATTGAAACATGCAAATCAATTAACTCTAAAGTTTCTAATAGGTGTAATATTATTGTTTTAGACGGTGGCTATGATTCTATTACGGAAGATGAAAGAACACTTATAAAGGAACATATTCATAAGTTTTTTTACTATGGCTCGGACGCTGAAATGAGAGGCATTCAAAGTGTTCCTAGCCAAGACATTGTAAAAAATGCATCTGAAATTCTCATGTTTGGTTCTTTTTTCAGTGCATTTGGGCAAGACATTAAAAGAAATTACAAAAGAGTTTTTAAAATGAGTGGAAGATATCTACTCAATGACAATTTTAATTTTGACATGCATATGTCTGCAACGCACAAAATCGTCATTAATGGTCCATATACAAGTCAATTTACTCCAGACATTACTGGAGGATTAACTAGGCAATATATGAGTAGACTTTGGAGTTTTGATACAACGCACATGGACTACATTGCAGAATGTTATGTTAATATGTACCGCCATATGATACATCGTGTTAATAATGCTGGTTATGTTGACATTGAACATCTTCTTTATAACTATCTAAATCCTAGATTTATTCAAATATCAAATCCAATAGGAATTGAAGGAACTCTAGGACCATCGGGTGCAAAGGTGTCAGATTGAAAACGAAAATCTTTCAAATATGTTTCGAAAAAAATCAACTGAATGAAGTTAATTCATTATTTACGCCGTTTGATAATACATCAAATGAGCGCCCAGAGTTACGAGAATATCACTCATTTAAAAGAATTTTAAATGAGGGACATACCGATGATGTTGATATGTGGGGAGTTTTTGGACCTAGATGGAACGAAAAACTTAAATATTCATCTAAAGATATTTTCGAATTTATAGACAATAATCCTGGTCATGATGTTTATATTTTTAATCACGCAAGAATTGTCAATGCATTTACCTATAATGTTTGGGAACAAGGAGAGCATTGGCATCCAGGCATTAAAGAAGTTTCAAAATATGTTTTAGAAAAAACATTTCAAAGAGGCGATGCAATTGATGTTTTAATGACTGATCAAACAACTTGTTACTGTAGTTATTTTGTTGCAACAAAAAAATTCTGGATTAACTATATTAATTTTTTGGATACAATCAAACAAGAGTTGGATAATTTGCCTTCAGAACTTGATAAACTTTACCGTGGAAGTGCGAATTATGGGCGTGATTTGACATTGAACTTATTTCCTTTTATAATTGAACGTATGTTTTCCACATATTTGATAGTGAGTACCAAATGGAAAACTTGTAGAAAACCTTATGACTATTCGGTTTATGAATCTCAAGTTGGAGACTTTTATAAAGTTTTTGATTCTGTAAATTTTTATAAATCTATAGGTCCAAAGTTTGATTCACCAGAACTTCTTCAAGCATGGAATAATTTAAGACTACACCTTGTAAGAAATAGTCCAGGATTGCTCAGTTTAGATTGATATGATTTTATATTTACTAAGACCCACATTTGATTGGATTCGTGATGATTTTAAATCTCACTCTTTTCGCTTTTTCGTTGAGCTTTTGGCTTGGGCTATTAGCATCGGTTGTTCCATTGTTATGGCAGCAACAGTCCCCAACCCGCCTCTTATTATCCTGTATCCTCTTTGGATTATGGGTTGCGCTATGTACGCTTGGGCTGCTTATACTCGGAAATCATTTGGCATGTTGGCTAACTATCTCTTGTTAACTACGATTGACACAATAGGACTGGTAAGGATGCTCATATGAGATTTTGGCTAATTTGGGCAAGGGCTACAAATCATTTGATGGGAAAGACTGATGAGGATAAACCTGATGTTCCAATTCTTACCATCAGAGAAGCGCATGTTGCATTGACATTGAAGACGTTTTGGGTTATAATACACGTTATAACATGTTTTTTTATCATGGCAAATATAATACATCACTGGTAGGAGTTTATTATGAAACAATGGACAATTAGTGTGAGTGAAGATGAGAATGGTGATGCGATGATTGAATTTCCTTCTGATTTTATTGAAGAAACCGGATGGAAAGAAGGTGATCGTATCAAATGGATTGATCGTGGTGATAGGAGTTTTGAAATGAAGAAAGTTGATACTCAGTTTGTACTTGTTGAATGCATCAGTCAATTTCGTACTCGTTATGTTGTCGAAGTTCCTACTGGTGTTGATGACTATGGCAATGACAAATCATTATGGGCATTAGATACTGTTGCAATGGATGAAGCAAAAGAGTTTTCTCAGCAACATCTAGGTGAAACGATTGTAAGTCATCGTGTTCTAGATGCAAAAGAAGTTATTAAAATATGTGATCAGGATAATGACTATTGTCGGATTTGGTCGGATGAAAAAAAATTCGAAGCATTTGTGACTGAGTGGAAAGACGATGAGCAAGTCACAGAGTAAAAAAGACTTTATTGAATTTCCTGGAACCACTAGCGAAAACATTAAAGTTAATTCATTGAATTGGGTTGGTCTAACTAATGATGAAATTGATGATCTTTGGAAGGCAGAATATTTTCACATTCATTATGAGTTGCCTAGAGCAATTGAAGCAAAAACTAAAGGAAAAAAATACATGAAAGTAATGATGATTGATCCGCCTGCGGGTTGGAAGTATGGATTTCCGAAGCCGATGCCAAAGAAATTTGATACATGGGAAGAAACTCAATCATGGCTAATCTCTGAAGGCTATCCTCAGAGTGAGATTGATGCTTGCGGAAATTATTTTCATTGCCGTTATTGGGAAGAGGAGATTGATGATGCTACCTGAAGAGATATATCGGTTTCTCAAAGACTTGCTAGATCCTGACAGGTATGGATATGCAGTTACTGAAGAAGTTCGACAAAGAGTAAGAGAAATACTTTATAAGGTTCAAAAAAATGAAAGTCTACATAGGTCCCTATAAAAACTGGTTCGGTCCTTACCAACTTGCAGAGAAACTTTGCTTTTGGGCGAAGAAAGAAAAGGACGAATACGGTTTTGACCGCGACCCCGATTGGGTGCATAACTTTGGCGAATGGCTTGCACATGGTAGTGTAGAGCCTGATCCTAAGCCAGGTGAATCACCTCGGCGTTCTATCTTTGATAAGAAAGAGCGTAAAAATACTTTACTGTACAAGTTTTTGCTTTGGGTCGATTCAAAGAGAAAGCGTATTATCTATGTGAAGATCGATAAGTATGATACATGGAACATGGATTCTACTTTAACTCCAATCATTCTTCCTATGCTTAAACAACTGAAAGAAACTAAGCATGGCTCTTTTCATGTTGATGACGCAGATGTACCAGAAAAGTTTCACACTTCATATCAAGAACATAACTATGATCAACTAGAACTCTTTCCTGAAAAGAAAGAAGCAGCAGATGGGGCGGCGTGGGACCTAACACATTTACGATGCGATTGGGTCATGAATGAAATGATTTGGGCATTTGAACAATTGAGTGATGATTGGGAATCTCAATTTCATTCTGGCGAACATGACTGGCATAGTGAAGTTTGTGGGTGGGATGAAAATGGAAAACCTAAAATGTACAAGATTATAGAAGGTTCTAATCATACCGCTAAGTTTGATGCTGAAGGTCACAAGAAATATAGCGATAGAATCGATAACGGGCTGCGTCTGTTTGGTAAATATTATAGAGGACTGTGGGACTGAATTGTTATAAATAATCCTTGTAATGTCTACAAGGAATTTTTTATGGATTTTTTTACCGAAGATGCATGTCGTAGTCTAATTCCCAAAGTAAAAAACTTTGATGAGTGGTATTCAAATTTATATTCATTATTGCCGGAATATGATATCAATACGCCTCAAAGAGTTGCTGCATTTATGGCTCAGTGTGGGCATGAATCTGCTGGATTTACAGTTCTTGAGGAAAACTTAAATTATAGCGCACAAGGTTTGATAACTGTTTTTAAAAAATATTTTCCTACACTTGCAGTAGCTAATCAGTATGCGAAAAAACCTCAGATGATTGCAAATCGTGTTTATGCAAATCGCATGGGAAATGGTTCAGAATCGAGTGGAGAAGGATGGTATTTCAGAGGAAGAGGCATTATTCAAATTACTGGTAAAAATAATTATGTTAAAGTATCTATGAACATGTTCGATGATGATACTTTAGTGCAAAATCCAGATTATCTACTTAATGTCGATTATGCAATACATTCTGCTGGTTGGTTTTGGACTGCCGCAAAATTAAATGATCTTGCGGATATGGGCGACCTAAAAACAATGACAAAACGCATTAATGGTGGCTTCATTGGACTTGAAGATCGAATTAAACATTATCAACAGGCAATACACGTTTTACAGGGCTAATATTTGACATTTCTCGCATGAAAAAATATGGGGCGTAATACAACATAATAAAATATGCAACATATAAATCATATAATTCGTAGTTAAATTTAATCACAAAATTAACTTTGAAAACTTATTTTTAACCATAGTTTCTTTCCCAAAAGTGTTTTACTATTTCTTATTTAGAATTATGACAAAATGTCATAATTCTCTGCTGTTGCACGAAAACAACAAAAATGTCGTATAAAAACAACATCCTCGAAAAAACTTGACATTTTTAAGGATCAGCGTATAATGAAGGTGTAGACAGTGATATGAAGACTATGAAAAAACGCAGATCCGATAGAAACCATGTGATTTATCAGGTGACCTGTTTAGATACAGGCGATACTTATATTGGGCTAACTGTTGCACAAGGACAAGCCTACTTGCGTTCAGTTAAAGTCCGTTGGCAGAAGCATGTAAGTAGGGCTAAAAAAGAATCCAAGAATTGGAATCTCTGCACGGCAATACGAAACATGATAGAATGTCAATGGAAATATGAAGTTTTAGAGATTGTTCGTGGTCGAAAACCAGCTTACCAACGTGAGCGTGAGTTGATTTCTATATACGAACCTACTCTAAATACTTTCTAAGTATAGGGCAAACTAAAATGAAAGTCAAATTAGAATTCCAAAAACCTCGCAATTTAGTTGCAAAGGACTTGCGTACTCCTAAATATAGAGTTAGAATAGAACTTGATCGTAGGAAACGTGACGAAAAACACAAAAAGAAATTGTTGGAGAATGTTTATGTTTAAGTTTGATTTTAGCACAATGACACTTGTTGGAATTGCCGGTATTGTTTTAGTTGTTACCGCACTTGCAGCAGTTTCATCAATATTTACAATTTATTCGGTGAATACTTTGTTTGGCACCTCATGGCAGTATGATTTTCCTACAATCATTTCTCTCATGTGGTTGAATATACTTATTGGCAGTTTCATTAAAGGCGCAAAATCGTGAAAATTCTTGCTGGACTTTTATCGGCAGTTGTTTGTGTAAATGTACATGCAAATTCTGATATCATAAATGACTATGCAAGAGTTGTCATTGCAGAACCAATCGTAAAATCAAATTATAGAACTGTTCCTAGAACATCTTGCGCTATGATACAAACACAAGGCAGTGGTGTTTCGACAGAAAGATGTTCTACATATTATGATAAAGAATTTTTTAACACTGTAACTGGCTATAATGTTACCATTGAGTATGAGGGAGTTTTGCGTACTGTTAGACTTCATCATAATCCAGGAACTAGGGTTGCCGTTAGAGTAGTAAAACAAGTTCAGGTTTTAGAATGAAACGCTATATAATCTCAGTAATAGCAGGAATTTGTTTTCCTGTTTTCGCTGAAGTGAATGTTGTTCAGGATTCAAAGAAAGATGGCGAATATCTCGCAAAAGTCTTGTCTAAAGAGGTAGTCTTCAACGATGAGATTCGTTTGATTTCCAGAAGGCAGTGTGATAGAATTGTGCAAAGAACGCACATTGATCGATGGGATAGGACAATAACGGTTATGCCTAGCGAAATTAAGTGCAGAATAGTTTACGAAGATCAGAAGATTCATGTATTGAATGGATTTTTTGTAACATATGAATATAGAGGAAAAATCATGTCGGCTAAGTTAAATTATGATCCTGGTGAATTTATCAAAATTCATTCGGATCGGTAATGTTTTACATATACGGCGCAGAAAATAGTAGAGCAACCGAAAAAACTGAAAACCTTTTAGTCGTGTGTAAAAGGAGATATAAGTTATTTTTATTGCACAGAGATTATACCATCAAACAATTACAAAGATTACAACCGGAAACAACCGTCATACCTCACATATATGATGATGTTAAGTATGTTGGCGGATTGAAAGAATTATACGATTACTTGTATACGGTAATTAAATTTGAAGATGAAGGAAAATAAATGAGTTCACCAGAAATACAAATATTTGCGATTAGTAATGTATATTGTCGTTTAATGAATTTCAAAAAAAGTGGTGATGTGGAAAATGGTCATTGTCATACCTATGATCATGGAACACTCTTATCAAAAGGAAAAGTTTTAGTTGAAATGTTAGAAGACGATGGCATTAAAGTTGTTTCTAAAAAAGTTTTTATTGCACCAACATTTATCTACATCAACAAGAATCACATGCATAGAATAACTGCATTAGAAGATGAAACGGTTGCGTGTTGTATTCATGCATTAAGAGATATCGAAGAAAATATTTTATCAAGTGATTTTTTTGTCGAACAGATTGAACTTGCAGATAGTCCAGAACAGCAAAGTTTAGGCAAAGAAACCATAGGAAAAGTTTTGTATGATAGAGGTGTGCAATACGGCGGCTTGGCAATTACTACCAAACTTAAGAATGAAAGATTGAAATGAAAAATATGATGAATATAGATATTAACCAACTAGAAAATGGTGCTTGGTATGCTACAGCAACAGAACAAGATCAAAAGTGGTTTCGAGAATGGCTGATTGGTATTTTGAAAAATGAAACTGCACAGTTGACTTTCAAGAAAAAAGATGGTACAATGCGTGTTATGAAATGTTCATTGCGCGAAGATCATATGCCAGTCTATGAAAAAAAGACTGAGCGTGTTCGTGCGACAAACGATGATACACTGTCCGTTGTTGATTTAGAAAAAAATGAGTGGCGATCATTTCGCTATGATTCGATTCGTAGGATTGAATTCTCTTTAGGGTGAAAAAATGAAATTGTCGAAAATTTCGACTGGTGGTGATGAGGCTCACATGGGTACAGAACCCTCTTGGGCTGACGGTGTTTCTAGAAGTAAAGAAATTGGTGCACTTACTTGGTATGGATATTTTTGTGATCGAAAACAATCCAAACAATTCTTAATTGAATATTTTCAAGGCGTCAATCGAAAAGATGAAGCAACGATTGTGTCTAAAGTTTCCGACAATCAATTTCCAATTCAATTAGGATTCATTGCTCGGATGATGAGCAAAGGATATTCGCCTTCAGATAGTTTCAAAAAATTCTTTGTTACAGAATTCAAAAAAATTGTAGAAATAAAAGAACCTGTTGCTGTCGAAAAACCTGTCACGCATGTTGTATCAATTCAAGCGAGAATCAATGACAAGGCAAGTGAAGAAACTGGAGAGATTGAAGGTATTGTTGATGAATTCATAAGGCTCGGCTGCAAAAATTTTGTAGACATGAACTCATATTTCAAATCAAGAAATCTTTCATCGGTCGTAATGAAAAGAATTTGTAATTCATTTATTGCAAAATCTAAAGAAATCGAAGATGTGATTTCATCAAATGATCCTCAAATCAAAGAAGGATATTCAAATTTTAGCAAAGTAGAATTAAGAAAATTGAAAGAGTTCTTAGATTCAATTGTTGTTGCAGCAAACATTGGTGCTGAATCCAACAAACCCGTTCGTAAAAAGAGAAAAGTAAAAGAAAAACCTGCTAACGTTCTGGTTTCCAAACTTAACTATATGAAATCATTTGATGAACTGAAATTAACAAGTATTTCGCCAGAAAAAATCATAGGATCATTGCAGGTCTGGATTTACAACACCAAAACAAAGCTATTGGGTGTATATAATGCTGATAATGCTAAAGGATTGAGTGTGAAAGGAAGCACATTGCAAAACTTTAATATCGAAACCTCTATCGGAAAACGTTTGCGTAAACCAAGTGCAACTATTAAAGATGTTCTTGATGCAGGCAAAGTGAAACTCAAAAGAATTCTGCCAGAGTTATCAACGAAAGAATCATTGCTAACTGGAAGAATAAATTCTGATACATTAATTGTTAGAGTAATTTCATGATTATATTAAAGAATCTTTTTTCGAACAAAATATATGTGGATGCTTTTTGTAAAGAAAAATTCATAGTTGATGCGTTTCCGATATCAAGAATGAACAAACACATACCAGAATGGTTTAAACAACTACCGTCAGAATTTTATCAAAATGCAAATGATGGACTAAATCGATATCAGTCAGCTACTATTAAAAGATGTCCAGGATTTGTTGAATTTTATAAGAAAGGATTTACAATTCCTCTTTGGTCTGATGTGACAATTGCATCCTTTGTAAATCCAGATGAAAAAAGAATTGGGTGGGCAGCACATAGTCCATCAAGTTCAGCAACATTAGCACATCATCATCCAAATCAGTTAGGGCCAGCTTTTGATAATTATTTTCATTTGAAATTCAATTCTCCGTGGGCGTGTAGAGAAAAAACTGGAGTTAATTTCTTATTAACATCAATTTCTTGGTCATCGATTGATCTGTGGGACAAAATTTACACCGCACAAGGTATTTTGAATTTTAAACATCAACCATCAACAAATATTAATTGCTTTATTCATAGAAAGAATTATGATTTCATTTTAGAAGCAGGAACTCCAATGGTTGGTATTTTTCCTTTAACAGAAAAGGAAGTCGAATTTAAATGTCATCATATAAGTGAAGAAGAATGGAAAAAAGTGCATGATGGTATTGCAGGATCTCAATATTTTTTTCTAGGTGGCTATCACAAATCAAAAGAATTTTTGGGAAAAAATAAAAAATGATGGATGATTCTGACAAACAAATTGCCGAAAAATGGATAAAATGGCTTGACAGTGAGATACGTTTTAGTGCATCATCCTCTTATGAAAAAGAAAATAAAATCGAATTGTTAAACCTATTGAAGAAGCTACTAAATGATTCTGATTGATCTAAATCAAGTAATGATTTCCAATTTGATGATGCAGATTGGAAGTAATGCTAAAAACGACATCGACGAAAATCTAATTCGTCATATGGTGTTGAACAGCATACGCATGTACAACGCAAAGTTCAAAGAAGAATATGGTGAAATTGTTATTTGCGCCGACGATAAAAAGTATTGGCGCAGAGATGTTTTTCCATACTACAAGTATGGTCGCAAAAAAGATCGTGAAGAATCACCATTCGATTGGAATTTAATTTTTGAAACACTGAACAAAGTTCGTGATGAAATCAAAGATAATCTTCCATACAAAGTGATTCAAGTAGAAAAAACTGAAGCCGATGACATAATCGGCACATTGTGTCACC
>Ga0214923_10007278_pt1 | contig 12123 bp, 6 predicted proteins | sample LL1510_MetaG_FD_177993 | JGI IMG/M metagenome (GOLD analysis project Ga0214923, IMG submission 177993) | Freshwater microbial communities from Lake Lanier, Atlanta, Georgia, United States - LL-1510 | ecosystem: Environmental > Aquatic > Freshwater > Lake | place: USA: Georgia | collected 2015-10-15 | reverse complement strand
ATTGAATATTAATGCTCTGATGGTGCAGAGGCTATTATTTTATTTCAAATACATTAAAAGGGGTCACAAGTAATATATGGCGAAGACAGTAAGCAAGCAAACACAAAGAGTATCATTTAGCGAAGAGGAGTTTTCACTCGCTCTTCCAAATCTAGTTGATCATCAAAATAGATCGTTTCAGTGGTTTGTAGAAGAAGGGCTCGGTGAATTATTGGCCGAAATTAGTCCTATTGAAGATTACACTGGAACAAAATTATCATTAAGATTCAAAGATTATCGATTTGGTGACCCGAAATTAACCGAAAGTCAGGCCCGTGAGAACAATGTAAGCTATGATGCCCCTTTAATGGCTACAGTTGAATTAACCAATAAGGTCACAGGTGAGGTTAAGGACCAAGAAATATATCTAGGTGATTACCCATGGATGACTACCCGTGGTACATTCGTGATTAATGGTGCAGACCGTGTGGTCGTTAGCCAGCTGATTCGATCAGCTGGTGTTTTCTTTACGGCTGACCCAGGCAATAACGGTAACCTATATGGTGCCAAAGTCATTCCTGGTCGTGGTGCTTGGTTGGAATTTGAAACAGCTGCTAACGGCGCACTTTATGTAAAGATAGATCGTAAGCGCAAAATGGCAGTGACAACTCTTCTCAAAGCTTTAGGTCAAACAGAAGCTCAAATCAAAGATGCTTATAAACATGTTGATAGCGGACCTGTAAGCTACATTGAAAAAACGCTAGAAAAAGATTCAGCTACTGGTCAAAACGAAGCTTTGATTGAGGTATATCGAAGATTGCGACCTGGTGATTTAGCAACTGTAGACAATGCAAAATCGCTTATCGAAAATATGTTTTACAACTACAAAAGGTTTGACTTCAGCCGTGTCGGAAGGTACAAAATCAACAAACGTTTGAATTTAGATGTGCCAAACACCCAAGAAAATCGTGTTATGCGTCTTGAAGACATAGAAGCAATTATCGCCGAACTTATAAGACTGAATAACACACAAGACCCAGAAGATGACATTGATAGCTTGGCTAACCGACGCGTTAAATTAGTCGGAGAATTAGTTCAACGACAGTTCAGAATCGGTTTGTTGCGCATGGAAAGAAATACCAAAGACAGAATGAGTATGTCTGAAATTGAAAGTGTCAATCCTGGTCAATTAATAAATGCTCGCCCTATCGTTGCTGCCGTAAGAGAATTTTTTGCTAGCTCACAGCTTTCACAATTCATGGATCAAATCAATCCACTTTCAGAATTAGCTCATAAGCGACGCTTGAGTTCTATGGGCTCTGGAGGTCTGAGTCGTGAAAGAGCTGGGTTCGAAGTTCGCGATGCCCATGCCACCCACTATGGTCGTATATGTGCCGTAGAGACTCCTGAAGGTGCAAATATTGGACTAGTGCTCAATATGGCAAATTATGCCAGAGTAAACGATTACGGTTTTGTAGAAACCCCATATCGCAAGGTCATAAATGCTGCTACTCCTAAAGATATTGTTGGGCACATTGCCAGCGAAGATTATCATGACGAAAAAGACAAAATCGTCATAAAAGCTGGCACAAAACTTACTGCTGCAGATGCAAAAAAACTAACAAAGATAAAATCACGCGCAACTTGGCCTGTTAAAGCTAAAGTAACCGACGAAGTAGTTTATCTAGATGCCAGCGAAGAGGCAACAGCAGTTATAGCTGGCAGTGGTGAACCAGTTGATAAGAATGGATACTTTGTGAACGAGCGCGTCAGTGCCCGAGCCTATTTGAACGCTGGTGAATTTGACGCAAACGATGTTAATTATCTAGATGCTTCACGAAATCAAGTAATTGGTTCTAGTGCCGGACTAATTCCTTTTATTGAGAAAAACTATGTAGCACGATCGCTTATGGGTTCTAATCAGCAGCGACAGGCCGTTCCACTCATTCAACCCCAAAGTCCTATCGTGGGCACAGGCCTAGAAGCCGACGCTGCTCGTAACACAGGCCAATTGATAGTTGCTGAAGGAGCTGGTGAAGTTACTAAGGCCACAGCCGAAGAAGTAATTGTTAAGTATAAAGAAGGCAGCGTTACTTACGAACCACAGCGCTATGTTCGCAGCAATGGCGGCACCGCAATTAACCAAAAAGTTGTAGTTAATAGTGGTGATAAGGTTAAACAAGGTGATGTTCTAATTGAAGGAATGTCGGTACAAGGTGGCGAGCTGGCACTTGGAAAAGACCTGACTGTAGCTTTCATGCCATGGGGCGGATATAACTTCGAGGATGCTATGATTATTAGTCGCAAACTTGTCGAAGATGACACTCTTACATCAATACATATAGTTGATTTCATGGTAGAGGTACGCGAAACCAAACTTGGTCCAGAAGTTATCACCTCTGATATCCCAAATGTCTCCGAAGAAAGCCTTCGTCATCTTGACGAAGACGGAATTGTTCGCATTGGTGCCGAAGTCCATCCCGGCGATATCTTGGTTGGAAAAATCACACCAAAAGGTGAACAAGAATTAAGTTCCGAAGAAAGATTGCTGAGAGCAATTTTTGGCGAGAAAGCCAAAGAAGTAAGAGACACATCACAACGGATGAGTAATGGAAAACACGGCAAGGTTGTGGGAGTTAAAGTGTTTAGTCGTGAAAATGGACATGAGCTGAAATCAGGCGTGATTATGCAGATTCAAGTATTCGTGGCTCAAATGCGCAAGATTTCCGTAGGAGATAAGCTTGGTGGTCGACATGGAAACAAAGGTGTGATTGCTCGCATTCTTCCTGTTGAAGATATGCCGTTTACATCAGACGGCACACCAGTAGATATCATTCTTACACCACTTGGCGTTCCTTCTCGTATGAATGTTGGCCAATTATTCGAAACTCACTTAGGTATGGCCGCCAAAGCTCTTGGCTTTAAGGTCAGTAGCCCAGCATTCAATGGTGTACCGATTGAGAAAATTGAATCATTACTCAAAGAAGCCGGTCTTCCTGAAGATGGAAAACAGCAGCTATATGATGGACGCACAGGAGATAAATTTAAAGAATTAACCACTGTTGGCAGTATGTACATGATCAAGTTGAACCATATGGTAACAGATAAAATACATGCTCGTTCAACAGGTCCATACACTATGGTTACACAACAGCCTCTAGGCGGAAAAGCGCAAAATGGTGGTCAGCGATTTGGAGAAATGGAAGTATGGGCACTAGAAGCATATGGTGCTGCCAATACACTACAGGAAATGTTAACTATCAAGTCTGACGATGTATATGGTAGGTCCAAAGCTTATGAATCTATAATTAAGCAAACCGAGATTGTTGGTCCTAAGGTTCCAGAAAGTTTCAATGTTCTTGTAAAAGAACTGCAAGGACTTGGCTTAAAAGTAGATTTAGTGCACTCAGATAAAGTTATCGATGCTGAACAAATACTTGCTAGCAATATTAAAGACGAAGCTGAACATCTTCCAACCGTTGATGTGCCACAGCCATTAGCGTCAGATGTTGATGTAACTGAAGAAGTATCGGGTGATGATTTCACAATAACTACTGGCGATGAAGATGATTTAGCCAGCGAAACAACAATGACTGATGAAGAAAGTAATGATCAAGCCACAGGCTCTGATAACGAAGGGGAGGTGTAAAACTATGATGCCACACAGATATTCAAACAACGGAACAGATATTGCTGATTTTGACGCGGTACGCTTGGCAGTCGCCAGCCCCGACGAAATCAAAGATTGGAGTCATGGTGAAGTTCTGAAACCTGAAACAATTAACTACCGTACTCAGAAGCCTGAAAGAGATGGTTTGTTTTGTGAAAGAATTTTCGGACCTGTAAAAGACATCAATCCTCATGATGCTAAATACAAAGGTGTTAGAAGCCGAGAAGCTGCAGTCGATAAAAATGGTGAATTAGTTACAAAATCAATTGTCCGCCGCGAACGCATGGGTCATATTGCTTTGGCCGTACCCGTTTCGCACATCTGGTTCTTGCGTGGCACGCCAAGTGCTATGGGCCTATTATTGGGCTTAACTGTCAAAAATCTTGAAAGAGTTGCATATTTTGCTAGCTATATCATAAAAAGTGTCGATACAGCTAAGCGCGATCAGATTTTAACTGATAAAGAAGCCGAATTTGAAGCTGCTAAAGAAGCAATAAAATTGCGTTACGAAAAAGAAGCTGAGTCTGAAGAAGCCAATGTCAAAGCGTTAGCCGAAATGCAGACCAAGGAACTCGAAGAACTAAACGCCGATTTCGATGCTTTTAAAGAACAAGTTACCAGCTTGGTCAAGCTTAATCTCATCAATGAGACTGAATACCGTAATCTACCTAAGGAACTGAGTTCCTTGATTACCGTTGGCATGGGTGGAGTTGCCCTCAAAGAGCTATTAGACGGCGTGAATCTCAAAGAGCTAATTAAGGAATTAACAGAAGAGGCTGAAGCAGCAAAAGGTCAACGCAAGAAGAAATTGATGAAGCGCCTAAGATTACTTGAAAGCATGGATCGTGCTGGAATTAAACCAGGCAGTATGTGTATAAGTGTCTTGCCAGTGATTCCTCCTGATCTACGACCAATGGTACAACTTACTGGTGGTCGCTTTGCGACTTCAGACCTCAATGATCTTTACCGCCGTGTAATAAATCGCAATAACCGACTAAAGAAACTAATGGATTTGAACGCTCCAGAAGTTATTCGTCGCAATGAGCAACGGATGCTACAAGAAGCTGTCGATGCCTTGATTGATAATAATGGTGCTCGTAGCGGAAGAGCCGTAGCGGCCACCGGACAGCGCCGAAGGCTAAAATCACTGAGTGATATGCTTAAGGGTAAACAAGGCCGTTTCCGTCAAAATCTCCTAGGAAAAAGAGTAGACTATTCAGGTCGATCTGTAATTGTGGCTGGTCCACAGCTTAAAATCAATCAATGTGGCTTGCCAAAAATGATGGCTCTAGAATTATTTAAACCATTCGTGATTGGTGAGCTTATCGAAAAAGAACACGCTCATAATATTCGCAGCGCATCTAGATTGATTGAAATGGGTGAAACTGTGGTTTGGGACGCATTGGATGTAGTGATCAAGGGCAAATATGTGCTACTTAACCGTGCTCCAACACTGCACCGCTTGGGTATTCAGGCATTCCAGCCGGTACTCATTGAAGGCCGCGCCATTCAAATACACCCGCTTGTCTGTAAGGGCTTTAACGCAGATTTCGATGGTGACCAAATGGCTGTGCATCTTCCCTTAAGTGATGCATCGCAAGCTGAAGCCAAAGAAATCATGGCTGCTAACCACAACCTGCTTAAGCCGGCTGATGGTTCTCCAGTTCTGCACATTGAACAAGATATTGTTTTTGGCTGTTACTTTTTAACTTACCTCAAGCCAGGACATGAAAAAGATGAGCCCATGAAGTTTTCATCCTTAGAAGAAGCTTTAATGTTGTTCGACAAAGAAGGACTTACTCTGCAATCCAAGGTAGAAATTCCTTTCCGTGGCAGTACTCGTTCTACAACTTTGGGAAGAATATTGTTCAACGAAATTTTTCCTGAAGATTTTCCTTTCCAAGACGACACTATGACCAAGAAGCTACTTCAAAAAGTACTAGCCAAAGCATATGCTCAATTTGGACAAGAAAAAACAGCTGAAATTGCCGATGATCTTAAAGATCTTGGGTTCTACTATGCAACCTTGTCAGGTTTGAGTATCGGCATGAGTGACTTTATGCCAATCGAAGGCATGGATGGTGTGGTGACTATTGGTGAAGATCGCTCTGCAGCCATATCTGAACAATACGATTCCGGCTTCATAACAGATGATGAAAGACATCGTCTAACTGTTGATAACTGGCTAAAAACCGGTTCACAGATTATGGACATGCTGAGTGAACAAATGGATGGTCAAGATAACTCTATGGCTATTGCCATTAACTCTGGCGCTCGAGGTAATGTTGGACAGTTGAACAATGCCGTGGGAATGCTTGGTATACAGCAAGATGCTGGAGGAAATGTCATAGAATTGCCAATTAAATCAGGGTACATTCACGGGTTAACTCCGCTTGAATATTTCACATGCTCAAGAGGTAGCCGCAAAGCTTTAATTGACATAGCACTGAAAACTGCTGACGCTGGTTACTTAACTCGTCGTTTGGTTGATGTGTCCCAAGATGTATTTACTCTTGACGAAGCACAAAAAGACCCAGGATTCGCAATTTTGCGTTCTGATGCCGAAGAAATTGGCGTTGATTACGCTGATCGACTAATCGGTCGTTACGCCGCTGAAACTATAAAGGGCTTTGTTAAAAAAGGTGAACTAATAACACCTGAAATCGCCCACAATATAGCTAAGGATCAATCAGTTGACGGAGTTAAAATTCTTAGTGTCTTAAGCTGTACCAGCGTTCGGGGTGTTGCTCCAAAATCATACGGAATTGATCCTGCTACAGGAAATCTGGTAGCCGAAAATCATCCAATTGGTGTAATCGCTGCTCAAAGTATTGGTGAGCTTGGCACTCAGCTAAGCCTAGACTCTAAGCACCGTTCGGGTGCAATTGCCGACAAATCGGCTCAAGGTCTTTCTCGCGTTGAGGAGCTATTTGAAGTGCGAATACCAAAGGGCGAAGCCTATCTAACTGAGATTGCTGGACTTGTTAATACTTGGGAAGAAGGCGATAAGTACATAGTTCAAGTTACGGCTGACGATAAAGAAAAAGTCACAATAGCACTAGGTGAACGCAAGGCGACTATCAAAAGTGGCACAGAAGTTGCAGCTGGTGATGTTGTAGCAGCCCTAGAAGATGCTTCTGAACCTATTACAGCTCCTATGGCTGGCAAGGCGCAGGTGACTAATAAATCTGTAATAATCACGCCAACCAATCAAAGTGTTGTTCGCTACGAAATCCCTGGATATAAGCAAATTGTAGTTAAAGACGGCGACTCAGTAATTGCTGGTCAACGCTTAACCAATGGTTCAATAAACTTGCAGGATCTAATGCGCTTGCAAGGAGTTGAAGCTACGCAAAGATATGTCATGAATGAGATTCTTAAAATATTTGCTGGACAGGGCCAAACTGTAGCCGACAAACACCTTGAAATAATTGTGCGCCAAATGTTTAGTCGCGTACAGATTGAAGACGCAGGAGATAGTGAATTTGTAACAGGAGATATCGTTAGTAAATTGGCGGTAGCTGAAACCAACGAAGAACTTGTTGCATCTAAGAAACAACCCGCTGTATATACTCAATTACTCCTAGGCATAACCAAGGCATCTTTGAGTACTGATTCCTTCTTGAGCGCTGCATCATTCCAGGACACTACCAGAGTGCTTATAGCAGCTGCAACAAGTGGCAAGCTTGACCGACTGTTTGGTCTTAAAGAAAATGTTATATTAGGCCGTAAAATTCCAGTTGGAACCGGTGTTAAGGACGAAGAAGAACTTGAAGTTTCAGAACAAGAAGCCGAAGCCGAACATATAATGGGCTAAGCTATTGCCTAATAGCCTCATATCTGTTAAGATATAACTATACAAATTAAGCAATCCGAGCCGAATGATCAAGGCATTAACATTCGCTGCAGCAGATTGCATTCCAATAAAGGAGTCTGAATGCCAACAATTAACCAACTTGTGCGCAAGCCTCGCAGTAAGGTAACTTCTAAGACTAAGTCACCTGCTCTAATGCGTGTCACAAATAATCTCAAAACTAAATCATACGAAAAAGCTTCACCACTGAAACGAGGTGTTTGCGTAAAGGTTACAACCAAAACACCCAAGAAGCCTAACTCAGCGCTTCGTAAAGTAGCTCGTGTGCGATTAAGCAACGGTTACGAAGTTTGGGCTTATATTGGTGGCGAAGGACATAACCTGCAAGAACACGCTGTGGTTCTAGTGCGCGGTGGCCGAGTTAAAGATTTACCCGGTGTTCGCTACCATATTGTTCGAGGCAGTCTTGATTTACAAGGCGTTAATGACCGTAAACAAGGTCGTTCTAAATACGGAACTAAGAAGGAGAAATAAGCCATGCCCAGGAAGAAAACTGTATCCCTAGTTCGTGATATACCAGCCGACCGCCAATATAACAGTGTTGCCGTACAACGCTTAATTAATCGAGTGATGCTAAACGGCAAAAAGCAGTTAGCAGAACGCTTAGTATATGGTGGTATGCAAAAAGCAGCCAAAAAGCTAAAAGTAGACAATCCACTAGATGTGTTTGAGCAAGCCATGAAAAACATTCAGCCTCATCTTGAAACTCGATCACGACGAGTAGGTGGAGCTAACTACCAAATTCCTTTCGAAGTACGCGGACAACGACAAAACCATCTAACTACTATGTGGTTTGTGTCAGCCTGTAGAGCTCGCAAAGGCATGAGTATGGAAGACCGAATAGCAGCTGAATTAGTTGATGCCTACAATGGCCAAGGTGCAGCCGTTAAAAAGCGCGAAGATGTACATAAAATGGCTGAAGCTAACCGAGCATTCGCTCATTTCGCTCGTAATTAATAAATTAATGGTGGGTTGATACCTGACATCAGAAAAGACAAGGATAATTAATGGCAGAGAAAAAAATAGCATTAGAAAAAATACGAAACATGGGAATTATTGCCCATATTGATGCTGGAAAAACTACTACAACAGAAGGTATCTTGTATCGTACAGGTCTTAAGCACAAAATCGGAGCTGTTCACGAGGGTGAAACTACTACAGATTTTATGGAGCAAGAACGCGAAAGAGGCATTACCATCGCATCGGCAGCCGTCACTTGTTACTGGAAAGATCATCGAATCAATATTATTGATACTCCAGGCCATATCGACTTCACAGTTGAGGTAGAACGATCTCTGCGCGTTCTAGACGGTGCTGTGGTAGTATTCGACGGAAAAATGGGCGTTGAGAGCCAGTCAGAAACTGTATGGCGTCAAGCCGATAAATACGGGGTGCCTCGTATCTGTTTTATTAACAAAATCAACCAAACGGGTGGAGATTTTTATAAATCACTAGATACCATTCATGCACGCTTAAGCAAGAGAGCTTTTCCGATTCATATTCCCATTGGTTTTGAACAAAGTATCAACGGTGTCGTAGATCTTATAAGCATGAAGGCTTATACCTACAAAGAATTTACAGATCATCAACTAGTAGAGAGCGATATACCAGAAGACATGCTAGAAAAAGCTCAAAGGTATCGATCGTTATTGATTGAGAACGCTGTGGCTGAAGATGAAGCGATGCTGGAAAAATATTTTGAAGTCGGCGAAGAAGGATTGTCAGAGGCTGATATCAAGCAAGCCATCAGAACCGCTGTATTATCCGGTAATTTCTTTGCTGTGACAGGCGGAGATGGTCGCGGAGTTATCGTTGAGAAAGTACTTGATTCGATTATTGATTTCTTACCTACACCACTTGATCGTGGCAGCTCATGGGGTACGCATCCTAAATCAGGTGATGAAATTGAGCGCAAACCTAGTGACAGTGAACCATTTGCTGGCCTAGCCTTCAAAATAGCCACTGACCCATTTGTCGGCAAGCTAGCATATATTCGAGTATATTCTGGAAAACTAGTTTCTGGATCATATGTAATGAATAGTGCTACCGGCCAAAAAGAACGAGTTGGTCGAATTGTACGCATGCAAGCCGATAAGCGTGAAGATTTGCCAGAAGTAGGCGCTGGCGATATTGCTGCAATAGTTGGTCTCAAAGGCACTACAACTGGCGACACACTTTGTGATCTTAATAACAATATTATTTTAGAAAGCATTACTTTCCCTGAGCCACCTGTTTCTATTGCCATTGAACCAAAAACCAAATCAGACCAAGAAAAAATGAGTATCGCACTGCAGAGACTAGCAGAGGAAGATCCTACATTTAAAATTGATGTTAATGACGAAACCGGCCAAACCATAATCAGCGGCATGGGTGAGCTTCATCTTGAAATTATTGTTGACCGAATGAAGCGAGAATTTAATGTTGACGCAAACATCGGTCAACCACAAGTTGCCTATCGTGAAACTATTCGCAAAGATGCTGTTGAAGTACAAGGTAAATTCGTTCGCCAATCAGGTGGACGAGGTCAGTACGGCGATGTTTGGTTACGACTAAGTCAAAACGAGCCGGGTGGTGGTTTTGAATTCATAAATTCAATCAAAGGTGGCGTTGTACCTTCTGAGTACATCAAACCTGTTGAGCAAGGCGTGAAAGAAGCCATGAATAACGGAGTAATTGCAGGCTATCCTGTAGTTGATATTAAAGCCGAATTATATGACGGTTCTTACCATGATGTAGACTCCAGTGAAATGGCCTTTAAAATTGCTGGCTCTATGGCTCTACAAGATGGCGTCAAGAAAGCATCTCCAGTACTGCTCGAACCAGTCATGAAAGTAGTTGTTGTGACCCCAGAGGAGTTCATGGGCGATGTAATTGGCGATCTTAACAGTAAGCGTGGTCGTATCGAATCGATGGAAGACCTAAGTGCTGGCAGCAAGGAGATAACTGCATTTGTGCCACTTGGAGAAATGTTTGGATATACCACTAATCTTCGAAGCACTACCCAAGGTCGTGCTAGCTCCAGCATGGAACTAGATCACTATGCTGATGTTCCAAACAATGTAGCTGAAGCTATTATTGCCAAAAACGCCAAGTAAACACTTTACAAAAGCTAAAACAAGCTCTATAATATCACCGGTAATATGCGTGAGTTTATTTTCTCATGCTAATAACAAATCTTAATAATTAAGTAAATTAACAGCTATATAAGGAGCAAACTTATGGCAGAAAATTTTGACCGTTCCAAGCCTCATGTGAATGTTGGAACTATGGGTCATGTTGACCACGGTAAAACCACACTTACTGCAGCAATCACTGCGGTGCTAGCAAAAAAAATGCCTAGCGCAGTCAACAAGCCAGTGGCTTATGACATGATTGATAACGCACCAGAAGAAAGACAGCGTGGTATTACTATCGCTACTTCTCACCAAGAGTACGAAAGTGAGAAGCGTCACTACGCTCATGTTGACATGCCTGGACACGCTGACTATGTGAAGAATATGATCACTGGTGCTGCGCAAATTGACGGAGCAATTTTGGTTGTTGGCGCTAATGATGGTCCTCTGCCACAAACACGCGAGCATGTTCTCTTAGCTCGACAGGTTGGTGTGCCTTACATCATTGTATTCCTTAACAAAATGGATCTTGCAGATCCTGAATTAGTTGAGCTTGTAGAAGAAGAAATTCGTGAGCTCCTAGAAAAAAACGGTTTCGATCGTGATTGTCCAATCATCAAGGGTTCAGCAACACAAGCTCTAGCTGGTGATGCTGCAGCCGAAGACGCTATCATGGATCTAGTTAAGGCTATGGATGAATCAATCCCTGAGCCAAAGCGCGAACTTGATAAGCCATTCTTAATGCCTATCGAAGATGTTTTCTCGATCAAGGGTCGTGGCACAGTTGCTACCGGTCGTATTGAAACAGGTATAATTAAAATCAATGATGAAGTTGAAATTGTTGGTATCCGCGATACTCAAAAGAGCGTTGTTACTGGCATCGAAGCTTTCAAGAAAAATCTTGACCAAGGTCAGGCTGGCGACAATGCAGGTATCTTACTTCGAGGCATCGAGCGCGATGACATTGAACGCGGCCAAGTTTTGGCAAAGCCAGGCTCAATTACTCCGCATACTGAGTTTGAATCAGAAGTTTATATTCTAACCAAAGAAGAAGGCGGTCGACACACTCCTTTCTTTAAAGGATACAAGCCTCAATTCTATTTCCGCACCACCGATGTCACAGGTGAAGTTGAACTTCCTGCTGACAAAGAAATGGTGATGCCAGGCGACACAATTTCATTCAATGTGAAGCTTCTTGCACCGATTGCTATGGAGCAAGGACTACGCTTTGCTATTCGCGAAGGTGGACGAACTGTAGGAGCTGGAGTAGTAACTAAGATTACTAAGTAATCACTTCTCTCAGAATTTCTGCAAGGATTAAAGAGCACCTCACAAGAGGTGTTCTTTTATTAATATAAGAAATAAATATTAGCCCTTGCATTTATTCCATAAAGGTAGTATTATTTCGCGTGGTTCATTAATTTAACAAGGGTGGCAGAAAGAAGAGAAATAAGTGTCGGAACGACTCATCTCAACAAATAATATTA
>Ga0214923_10007277_pt1 | contig 12126 bp, 8 predicted proteins | sample LL1510_MetaG_FD_177993 | JGI IMG/M metagenome (GOLD analysis project Ga0214923, IMG submission 177993) | Freshwater microbial communities from Lake Lanier, Atlanta, Georgia, United States - LL-1510 | ecosystem: Environmental > Aquatic > Freshwater > Lake | place: USA: Georgia | collected 2015-10-15 | reverse complement strand
TTTCACCCCTCCTCCTGCCATCCAAATCGTAAAGCATCTTGGATGATGGTCTCTTCCATAATTATCTTTGGTAAGTGCCCCTTGACAGTAATTCGTTCTTCCAAATTCTCCTCCCCATATCACTAAAGTTTCATCTAGTAATCCTCTTTGTTTTAAATCTTTCACTAAAGCTGCTGATGCTCTATCTACATCTTTACATTGTCCAATAAGTTCATTAGGTAAATTACCGTGTCCATCCCAACCTTGATGGTATAATTGTACAAATCGAACTCCATTTTCGGATAATTTACGTGCCAACAAACAATTGGCTGCATAAGTACCCGGTACCAAACATTCGGGTCCATACATTTTCACAATACTTTCTGGTTCATTTTGCAAGGAGGTAATTTCAGGCACTTCCATTTGCATTCTATAAGACAATTCGTATTGTTGAATTTTAGCCACAATTTCAGGGTCACCAATATTTTTATACGACTCTTGATTTAAAGCGGCTAACTCATCAAGTATAGCGCGCTTATCATTACGTTCCATAAAATCTGGATCGGATAAATATTTAACAGGCTCTTCCCCGCTACTAAATTGAACCCCTTGATGTATTGAATCTAAAAAACCATTGTTCCATAATTTGGAATATACCCCTTGTCCATTTCCTTTTCCTTTACTTAATAATACACAAAATGCAGGTAGATTTTTATTTTCACTTCCTAAACCATAACTTATCCATGAACCCATACTAGGCCTGTTTCCTACTTGTGCACCGGTTTGAAAAAAGGTGAGTGCTGGATCATGATTGATCGCTTCTGTGTACATGGTTTTTACAATACACAAATCATCTGCGATGCTCGCAATATGTGGAATGGTTTCACTAAACCAAGCGCCATTACTTCCGTGTTGAGAAAAATTAAATCGAGTTCCAGCTAATGGAAATTTAGTTTGATTCGCTGTCATCCCTGTTAATCTTTGCCCATTGCGAATACTTGCAGGTAAATCTTTACCATGCATTTGTTGAAGCATGGGTTTATAATCATATAAATCTAATTGAGAAGGGGCCCCATTTTGAAATAAATAAATAATCCTTTTTGCTTTGGGTGCAAAGTGAGGTAATACTTTTGTAAATATTTCTTCTTCATTGGCACCATCAAACATGCCTGGTACTAAAAGAGAACCTAACGCTAATCCCCCCAAACCCATACTCAGTTTGGATAAAAACTTTCGTCTATTTTGATTTAAGCCATGTTCTAAAAATTCATTCATCGGTTTTATGATTTAGCAATGGTTTCTTCTAAATTATATATAATTAATATCGTTTTCATTAATGCCGCAGCTTCTGTTTCATTATACTTTTGAACAGGGTGTCGATATTCCCCAACAGCCAAAGCATTTTTGACCATCAATGGTTTGCTTTTTAACAATTCTATTTGTTGCTCGCAATAGTCTAACAATTTATTTTTTTCAAACCTGCTGGGCTTTCGAATCACAATTCTTTCAAAAGCTTCTACAATTTTATCTTCAATATTTTGAGGATGTATACTTATGTTTTCTGCTAACACTCTAGAAGCTTCTAATACTGTGGGATCATTCAACATGGTCAAGGCTTGTAAGGGAGTATTAGTGCTGGCTCTTTTAGCTTCGCACTGATCTCTATTACTAGCATCAAATATCATCATGCTTGGAGGAGGCACTGTTAATTTAATAAAAGTGTACAAACCTCTTCTATATATGGCATCTCCATGATCTTGTTTATAGGTAGCTAGTACCCCTCGACCCGAAGTCGTACTCTCCCAAACTCCTTTAGGCTGGTAAGGCTTCACACTAGGGCCTCCGATAGTTGTATTTAATAATCCACTTGAACCTAATATAAAGTCACGAACAATTTCTGCTTTAAATCGAGTACGTGGTGAACGCGTATAATAAACGTTATCCGGATCTACTTCTAATTGTTTTTTACTTACATCGTTAGATTGTTTATACGTACTACTGGTTACTATTTTTTTAAGTAAATATTTAATATCCCAATGATGTTCCATAAAATCTACGGCTAACCAATCTAATAATTCTGGATGCGTAGGCAACTCGCCTTGTAAACCATAATCGGCAGATGTTTTCACCATTCCTTTTCCAAAAATCTCCTGCCAAATAAAATTCACAAACACTCTAGCTGTTAATGGGTTTTTATTGCTTGTGGTCCATTTTGCTAAACCTAATCGGTTGCGTTCAAATTTTGTGGTATCATAAGGCATAATAGATTCTAATGCAGTGGGCCTTACTAAAATATTCGAAGGTGCATCATAACTTCCTCTATTTAAAATATAAGTGGGTCTAGGTTTCACAGTATCTCCTGGTTTCCAATCTCCCATTACAGAAACTTCTAAAGATCCTGTGTCTTTTGTATTGATATATGAAAATATTTTACTTCTTTCATCGGCGGTGATGAATAACTTAGGGTTTTTTGCGAGTGTTGAAATACTGACATCTCCCTCATATCCTTTTTCTCTGCTTTCATTAAAAAAAGCGTACAACTGATAATAATCTTTATTTGAAAAAGGATCGTATTTATGATCATGACATTGAGCACATTCAATAGTCACCCCTAAAATTGCTTTTCCATAAGTACGCGTTTTATCAATATTGTAGGATACTCTATATTCTTCTTCAATAACACCTCCTTCCTCCGTGTATTTATGATTTCTAAAAAAAGCGGTTGCTAAAACATTTTCTTTACTTGCATTCGGCAATAAATCTCCTGCAATTTGTTGTGTAATAAATTGATCATAAGGCATGTTCTTATTCAGTGCATGAATTACCCAATCACGCCAAGGCCATTGGGAACGAATATTGTCATCTTGAAATCCATAAGAGTCGGCATATCGCGCTAAATCCATCCATAATAATCCTAGCTTTTCACCATAACCAGGTTTTTGCAACAACTGATCAATCATTTGATCATACCATTGGTTACTATTATTATCTCTCCATTTATTCAATTCCTCATAGCTTGGTGGTAAACCAATTAAATCGGCATAAGCTCTTTTTATTAAAGCATCTTTATTGGCTTCATCGTTAGGGCTTAAACTTTTCCCTTCCATTTTTTCTGCAATAAAATAATCTATTTCATTGCTTACCCAACGGCTATGATCAACTTTAGGCAAGGGTGCTTTTTTGGGTGCCACAAAAGCCCAGTGTTTTTCATACTTGGCCCCTTCCTGAATCCATCTTTTAAATAATGCAATTTCATCAGCTGTCAATCTTGTCAAATGACTTTCGGGCAAAGGCATCATTATTTTTGGATCCGTAGATTCAATTCGTTTTATGAGTTCACTCTTTTCTGGAAATCCAGGAACAATGGCATATTGACCTTTGCTTTTTTCTAATTCAGCAAATGCTCTGGAAGGAAGATCTAATCTCAATCCTGCTTTTACTTTTTTAACATCGGGACCATGACAGGAAAAACATTTATCGGATAATATAGGTCGAATATCACGATTGTAAGAAACCGCTTTTAGGACATTATTTTTTTGATGTGCATAATAATTAATGCCATAAAGTGCAATTCCTATAAAAACAACAATACCTAAAAGGATGAGATTTCTTTTCATAATCAAAACTTATACTCTCGTAAATTTATAAGGATATACTTTACCCGATGCCCATTGTGCTACATAAATACTTCCTTCATCATCTACGCAAACATCATGTGGATGAATGAATATTTTTTCGGCTTGCGCCATAGGCTGTAATTGATTATTCACATACATCGGTGCGGTTCCTCCTAAATTGGACACTACTTTATTATTTTTATTTAAGATGGTAATGAATCCTGAATTTACAGTATCTAAATTAGGAGAACGTAATACTGCTGCATATAAGTAATCTCCTTTAATGACGGGTCTGCATACACAGGCGCCAGGTAAATGAATCACTTCCAATAATTTTCCTTCTAAACTAAAACGTTTAAATGCATTACGTGTGCGATCAGTAACAAGTAAAGTAGGTGCGCCATTTCTCGTATCTACACAAATACCATGCGCATTGTCTAAATGTTCGTCCCCTGTTCCTCTTCCTCCAAAACTATTTTTTAATTTTCCATACTCATCATAATGTAAAATATGTTGAGCACCATATCCATCTGCAATATAAAAATCACCATTAGGCAATACGGTAGTTTCGGTGGGAACAAATGCTTCTTTTTTTTGATAAGCAGGAAGGTCTGCAGGAGGATCAATAGTTAATAAAATTTTCCCGTCTATTGTTGTTTTATAAACTTGATGCCTATTATTGTCAGTGATGAATAAAAAATCTTCTTTACCATTGGCCTGTAATGTGAGACCATGCGCTCCTGGAAATTCAGTACCCCATGTTTTTATAAGGCGTCCACTTTTATTATAAATGATCACATTGTTTTTGGTTTCATTCGTTAACAATAGAATGTGTCCTTTGGAATCTTGCACCATTTCATGACAATCATTCACAGGTGTTTTGTCGGGATTCAACGCACCCCATTTAGTGTTTAAACGAAACTGCATTTCATTTTGTCCATAGATAGGACCTTTAGTTTCACTGAATAAATCCTTGCTGATCATAAAACTAGCAGTCCCTAACATGGAATTTTTTACAAAAGCTCTTCTTTGCATAAGGCAATTATTTTTAATGCTCTAATAATAGAGCAGCAATCGTTCTCTTAAAGATAAAGTATTTGCTTAAAAATGACGAGCCTGTTGAGCGCAATTGTTAGGCAGAGATGTAGTAGATTCCATTTTTATTTTGTAATCTTTTTGAATTCAATTTTTTGGGTAGCATCAATTTTTAACCACACAAATGCACCCAATAAAACGATGATCCCGATAGCTAAAACGGGAAGGTAATATCCATAAGAAGAGGCTAAATATCCAAAGAAAACAGTGCTTATATAGGCCCCCGTAAGTCCAGCACAATTCATTGATCCTGAGATAGTTCCACTTTTTGAACCTCCCATATCCATGGCTACGGCCCAGGCCACAGGCGCGGTCACATCCATAAATGCCATTCCCACCCCTAAAGCTATAATGGCCATCAAGTTGTCGGCTGTTAAGGAAGCGCCAATGATACATAAACCTGCTACAAAAAGGCCTACCATGGGTACGATTCTGCGTCCCCATTTTTTACCCCATTTCAAACAAGCTTTATCACTTATCCAGCCTCCCGTAAAACAACCCATAGCGGCTAATAAATAAGGGATACTAGAAGCCCATATTAATTCCTGTTTGGGAATCATTCTTCCTTTTTCTAAATAGGTATGAAACCAACTTTGAAAAAAATAAGCACCTATTGCGTAACAAAAATACATGCCCAATAAAAACCATAAGTTACCTGACTTAAATCCACTCCAGTAGGAGGTTTTAGCTTTTTCACTTTCTATAGGCAAGTCTCTATTTTCTAAAATGTATTTTACTTCTTCCGATGAAATATTTTTACATTCAGTAGGTTCTTCTTTGTGCCAAACAATCCAAAATAAGGTCCACAACAAACCCACAAATGCTAATACATAAAAAGAGGTTTGCCAATTGTATTTTTGTTGAATTGGCAATACTATAAAAGGAGTTAATGCCGCACCTAATCGGGATGCCCCCCAGATGGTTGCCTGTGCACGACCGCGTTCCAACACGGGGAAATACTTAGATAATACTATGGATGTATTGGGGTAAGCTCCTGCTTCACCCATCCCAAATAAAAATCGCACTAAAATTAACATCACAAATCCGGTAGCAAAACCAGTTAATAAAGTAAACACCGACCACCATAAAACCACCCTTATTAATACCTTCTTTCCTCCAAGTTTATCACCCAACCAGCCGGTGGGCACTTCAAATGCAGCATAAGCAATCGTAAACATACCTAATATCCATCCCCATTGCACTGTGGTTAAATGCAATTCACTCATTATACTACTACTTGCCGATGACAAAGCGATACGATCCAAAAAGGTAATCATGGATAAAATAGATAAAACCGTAAGTACTTGATATCTTTTTTTCATGAAAAAGTGGATTGTTTGAAATGACTTTACTGCAATATAACATGCTTATTATAATATATTTTATTAATTTAAAGGATTCATTTAAAACTGATTTCAATATGAGTACTTTAAAAAAGTATAGTATCCTTGTTTTGATACTCTTTATAGGAGTAAAAGCAAATGCACAAAAAGATTTTTTAGGCAAATGGCTATCGCCAAGTAAAAAAGGCGTTGTAGAAACTTACATACAAGGCAATAAATTATATGGGAAATTGATTTGGGTAAAAGATGAGCGTAAGGATATTTATAATGCAGATAAAAGTTTACGCAATAGAGAAGTGAAAGGCATGGTGATGTTTAATGATTTTTCATGGGAAGATGGTCAGTGGACGAATGGAAAAATTTATGATCCAGAAGGAGGCTCCACTTATAGTAGTAAGATGTGGTTAAGCGAGGATAAGCAAACTCTTTTTGTGAGAGGCTATATTGGAATTTCAATTATTGGCCGAACTGAAAAATTTAGTAAGTATTTAAAATAAATTCAATTATTATTTTCTTATGCGCCAAAATCTAAAAATAGTTATTAAATATTTTATCTCTGCTCTTTTCGTTTTTTTTGCATTACCACTTCATGCCCAAGAAAAAGTTATTAAAATAAATGCCGATGTATTGGTAGTAGGTGGCACTGCAAGTGGAATAAGCGCTGGTATTCAATCTGCTCGGATGGGAGTGAATACCATGGTAGTAGAATCTACGAGTTGGTTAGGCGGCATGTTAACTTCGGCAGGAGTTCCTGCATTTGATGGCAATCACTTATTGCCCTCTGGAATATTTGGAGAATTTATAGATCAATTACACAAAGTGTATGGAGGCCCCAATAAAGTAGCTACAGGCTGGGTGAGTAATACTTTATTTGAACCACATGTAGGGGATAGTATTTTTAAAGTATTAGCGGCAAGCGAAAATAAATTAATCATTAAGTATCAATATGATTTTGTAGAAACCATTGTACAAGGTCAAAAAGTATTGGGCGCTAAATTTGTTTCCAGTATTGATTCTACTTTTTTATGGGTGTATGCTAAACGAACCATTGATGCGACCGAATTAGGAGATGCCATGGCTAGCGCTAAAATTCCGTATGATCTTGGAATGGAATCCAATGAAAAAACGCATGAGAATGTAAATAACACCAATGTAACAGGCATCACACAGGATATTACATTTGTGGGTGTATTAAAAGATTATAAAATACCACAACCTTTAATTCCTCGACCCATAGGATATGACTCTACCGAATTTGATGCTTCCAACTCTAATTTTTATCATGACAGCAAACGAAAAAAACCAGATGTGGACGCTAATAAAATGTTAGCCTATGGCAAATTACCCAATAATAAGTTTATGTTGAATTGGCCACTTTATGGTAATGATATTTATTTAGAAGTAGTGGAACAAAATAAAGAACAGAGAACTCAATTATTAGAACAAGCCAAACAGCAAACCTTACGTTTTATTTATTTTATTCAGAAGGATTTAGGGTTTAGAAACTATGGTCTAGCAAATGATGAATTTCCAACGAAGGATAAATTAGCATTTTATCCCTATTTTAGAGAATCACGAAGACTACAAGGGGCGGTAAGAATGAAAATTCAAAATATCAGCACACCATTTACTACTCCAGAAGCTTTATACCGAACGGGTATTGCTGTGGGAGACTATCCTATTGATCATCACCACAAAAAAAATCCAAATGCACCACAACACTTGGATTTTTTTCCGGTTCCTTCTTTCAATATTGCATTAGGGGCTTTAATTCCCCCACAACATCAAAATATTATAATTGCTGAAAAATCAATTAGTGTTTCGAATGTAGTGAATGGGACTACTAGATTGCAACCTTGTGTTTTACAAATTGGCCAGGCTGCTGGTATGTTGGCTGCTTTGAGTATACTCACCAATCAAGCACCCATTAAAGTGCCAGTAAGATTAGTGCAAGAAAAATTATTAAATGCGGGCGTATATATTATGCCTTACATGGACGTAGAAAAAACAAATATTCATTTTATTGCAGTTCAAAAAATTGGTGCTACTGGTTTATTAAAAGGAGAAGGGGTGCCAAGCGGCTGGGCTAATAAAACATTTTTTCATCCAACTAAAAATGTCAATGTGAAAGAATTTATAAATGCTTGGTTGGCCAGGTTTCCCAATGATGTTGAAACTAAAAAAACAGGATTTAATGATGATTTAACTATTGGAGACGCTATTTATTTCATGTCTAAATTAAATAAGAATACCCGATTAGAAATTGCGGATCGTATGAAATCACTTTGGGGAAATTGGGGTTTTGTTGATTTTAACGAACAAAGGGCTGTTCAAAGAATTGAATTGGCAGCGATGTTAAATGAAGTGAAAGTATTTGATGTGTTTTCTGTGGACTTAAAAGGGAATTTTATAAATGGAAAATAAAAATACCACACCTATTTTATAAACGGCAAATAATACATCCATTCATAATACAACAACATCAACTTATTGATATAAATCTATTAAGTAACTCATTATGACAACTTTCAACACAAACTATCAAAATGTGAGTCAACATGATTTTGTAGAGGTGAAAAAAAATAATACCACACAACAACATGGGTTATTTGCATTACGTGCTTATGAAAAAGGAGATATCATTGTTGCCTTTGATGCTTCTAAAATAGTGGATACTCCCAATTACCTTACTGTACAAATAAGTGATACCAAACATATTCATTTATCACCCGAATATTTAAAATATGTAAATCATTGCTGTTCACCCAATGTTATTTTTAATACTAGTAAAATGGTTTTAGAATGTATTGATGATGTATCTATAGGGGATGAGCTTTGTTTTTTTTATCCAGCTACTGAATGGAAAATCGCACAAACATTTCAGTGTCATTGTGGGTCATCTAATTGTATTGGATGGATACAAGGAGCCGCCGACACTTCCTTAGACATTTTAAATCAATATACTTTGACAGATTTTATCAAAAATAAATTAGTACAAAGACAATTTTAATTTAATTATAAAATCAATAAAAAAATAGCACTTTAATATTTCTTAGATCTTAGGAATTAAATTAATAAAGCCCCGTCCCGATTAATCGGGACGGGGCTTTATGTTCAGTACAAAATTTCCTAAAAATATTTTGTCTCTCCAGGAACTGCTATGGGATAAAATCCATCTGCATTGGGTAATACAGGAGCTTGTGCGTTAAAGTCATATACTTTTGGGTGGATATCAATACCAGAGTGAATGGCCTTATCCCACTCGATTGTTTGACCACTATAGGTAGCCATTCTACCTAGTATAGAAGTCATCGTACTTTTTGCACCATTTTCGGCATCTGCAAATTTGTATTCGCCTTTAGCAATGGCTGCAAATAATTCATCATGTTCAGTTTGATAAGGATTCGGTTCCCCCTTGGTATCAAAGTGGAATAAGCTTTTACCTTTGTGATCTACAATGTTGGCTGAGCCACAAAATATTTTCCCTTTGGTACCTACTAATAATTCATCCACTTTACTCATAGTTCCGGGCATGTGCCTACATTGACTATTTAAGATGGATCCATCAGCGTAATGAAATTCAACAAAGTGATGATCAAAAATTTCACCATGGTCTTTCCCTTTTCTAACTTGTCTTCCTCCAAAACCCTGCGCCTTCACAGGATATCCTCCCTTAAACCAGTTAATCACATCTATATTATGAATATGTTGTTCGGTAATATGATCGCCACATAACCAGTTAAAATAATACCAGTTGCGCATTTGGTATTCCATTTCGGTTTGTCCTGTTTTACGAGGCCTTACCCAAACACCATCATTGTCCCACCAAGCTTGTGCCGAAACAATATCACCGATCATGTCTTTTCTTTTATACAATTCACGATAAGAAGTTTGGTAATGTCTTTGTAAGCCAACGACTACGTTTAACTTTTTTTGTTTTGCAATTTCGGCAGTAGCTAATACTTTTTGAACTCCTGCTGGATCGGTAGCCACTGGCTTTTCCATAAACACATGCTTGCCTTGTTTAATAGCTTCTTCAAAATGAATGGGTCTAAATCCGGGAGGCGTTGCCAAAATAACAACATCCGCTAATGGGATGGCTTTTTGATAAGCGTCAAATCCAAAGAAACGTCTTTCTTCAGGTACATCTAATCTTTTATTGATATCGCCAATACCATTATTAATTTCATCTACTAATGCTTTGTAACAATTATCTACATTGTCTTTAAAGGCATCGGCCATAGCAACAATTTTTACATTTTGTTTGCTTGATAATGCTTGTATAGCAGCACCTGTTCCTCTTCCGCCACATCCCACCACAGCTACTTTAATCACATCATCTGCACCCGAAAAAAAGTTAGCCTTTGATAAAAGAGGCATTGCTAATAACCCTCCTGCAATAATGCTGGAGTCTTTGACAAAATCCCTACGCGTATTTTTGTTCCAAGAATCGTTCTTCATAGTATTTGTTTTATGATTAATTAAGATAAGTATTAAAAAATTGATTGACTTCTTCTTCACTTGGTGTTTTAATAGGACGCAATAATCTAAACCCCACATTCTTGGCTTCAGTTAACCACCATTTACTTTTAGGAATTTGTGGATCACGTTTATTCCATACTGGATCAGAATGAAATCTTTTACTGCTTCTAACATCTGCTGCATTATCCATATAACTTCCACCTCTCAAACTTTTTGGATATTTGCTTGTATTGAAAGGTGCTTTAGGATCCACAGCTGCGTAATCGGTATAAGCATTAGGTATATAATGATCCAAAGTCCATTCCAACATATTGCCTAACATATCATACAATCCCCAGGGGTTCGCTAATTTTTGTCCTACTTTTTGATATTTATTATGACTGTTTTTTTCATACCAAGCGTAAGCACTTAATTTATTAGCATCATTACCAAAAAAATAAGTGGTAGTCGTTCCTGCTTTACAAGCATATTCCCATTCTGCTTCTGTAGGCAATCTATAAAATACTTTTGTTTTTTCATACAACCACTTACAATACATTAAGGCAGTTCTTTGTGACATGCTATTGGCAGGAAACCCACCTTCTTTTCCCATACCCCAAGTTAAATCCACATATTGGGGACTGGGTCTGGTGATGGCATCTACATTTACATTTTGGCTAGTGGCTTCATCTTTTAAAAAAACATCTAATTCATCACGTGTAACTTCATAAGCTCCCATCCAAAAAGCAGACAGCTCCACTTCTTTAGATGGCCCTTCGTCTTCATTTTGATTTTTAGTATTTCCATTCGTTCCCATCATAAACTTACCTGCAGGGATGGACATCATTTTAAATGACAATTTAGAACCCGGAATATTTTGAGTATAGGTAGTGAATGATGGTATATCTTGACAAATAGCGACAGGTACTATCATCGTTTGTAATAACACAAACAGTAGGAGTCCTATTGCAAGCCGGGATCGTTTCATTAATTTCTTTTTTAAAGCCTTCATTGAGTATTTAAGTTAAATAAAATATGACTCATAAAATAAAAACACACCGTTTTTTATTTGAAATAGGTGTCAAATGCTTTAGTTGCATTGCGTTTTACTTTTCCTTGATACATATAAGTAATAAGTAATTCAGCATGTTGAGAAGTAGCAACTAGTTTAGCTTCTTGGATAGGTAAAATACTGCAGGCGGTAGCGAGCCAATCGGCAGTGGCACCATCTTTGGCAATGACAGTGACATTTCGTAAAGCAGTAACGCCATAACCTGTTTGTGGATCAATGATATGTGAATATTTAACACCCTTATGTTCTATAAATTGATATACATCCCCCGAAGTGGCCACCGATTTATTTTGAATACTTAAGACTTGCGGTAATAAGTCATCTGATTTTTCTGGGATATTGATACCAACTTTCCATCCTTGTTGAGGGGAAGGAACTTGACTCATTACAATATCTCCACCTGCATCTGCCAAAGCGTATTTCACCCCTCTTGATTGTAATAATGTAATTACTTTTTGTGCTATATAGCCTTTGCCTATGCCTCCTACATCTAATTGCATACCTTTTAAAGGTAAATAAATGCTATGATGGATAGTATCCCATTGAATATCCTGAAAAT
>Ga0214923_10007276_pt1 | contig 12127 bp, 10 predicted proteins | sample LL1510_MetaG_FD_177993 | JGI IMG/M metagenome (GOLD analysis project Ga0214923, IMG submission 177993) | Freshwater microbial communities from Lake Lanier, Atlanta, Georgia, United States - LL-1510 | ecosystem: Environmental > Aquatic > Freshwater > Lake | place: USA: Georgia | collected... | reverse complement strand
GTCGAGCACACACGGCCCGAACTGGACCGCCGCGAGCACCGTCTTTCCCTCCACCTTGGCGATCGGTCGGGGGAGCGAGGGTATTTCAGCGTCGAGCATCTCGACCAACGGCTCGCCGATGCCGACGGGGAGGTCTTCCGGGGCCGAGTGGCCGAAGCCGACGAAGTATCCGGCGACGATGCAGTCGACCGCCTTCGCCCGGCTCGCCGGGTCGGAGACGTGGGAGTCGAGCCACCGGTGAATATCTTCTCGGAGGAGCACCCTCCGCCCTTCGGAGTCGGTATCGGTCTCGAGGCCGCGCCACTCCGGCCGGTCGCCCTCGAGCTCGATCGTCGCGTGAGAGATCGTGGCGAACATCGACCACCGAGCGACTTGCTCCGCGCCCCCGTCTCGGATGAGTTGGGCGATCCTCGCCTCTTGCTCCTCGCGCGGCTCGGCCACCGGGGCGAACGTGGAGAGGTCGAGCGGGAGGAGCCGGTCTCCGCCATCCTCCGAGGCCGTCGCCGAGCCGAAGGCGGGCCGGCCGGCGGGGTGCCGATCGGTAGGGGTGAAGTCCCACGGCATCTCGACGTGAAACTCGAAGACCGGCGACCCCAGCGGCGCGACCACGTCGGCAGTGCTCGCCCGCTCCTCGGCGATCTCCTCGAAGGTCTCGGCGAGCCGCTCGAGCACGCGGGCCGTTTCGAGCATCATTCCGCGAATGTAGACCGGGCTCGAAGTCGGGAGGCCCGGCGGGTCGATCGGCTCTTCGGCGAGGGTCTTCTCCATGCTCAAAATCGCCTCCTTGGGACCGGGGCCGATAACGGCCCGATAATGCCCCCTATCGGGCCGTGAGGGTAAAGGGTCGGTAGATCGCCCCGAAGAGCCGGCTCGCCTCCGCCTCCGCCTCGGCCCGCTCCTTCGACATCCACACGACCCACGCCGGCCGGCCGTCGGGCCGGGGAGCCGGGTCGAAGACCCCTTGTGGGCGAAGAAGGAGGCACCGCTCCTCCTCGGCCGCCCGCGCGAGCCGCTCGAGGCAGTCGGCCCGCGAGCACACCCACGAGCTCTCGTCGGCCGGCCGGCCCGCGCGGCCGAGCCGCTCGACGAGCACGAGGACCGCCTCGTCGGGATCGAGCCGGGTCTCACAGTAGAGGCAGTAGGGGGCAGCGATCACGACCGGGCCTCCCGGTCGACCGGAATCCGACCACGGGGAATCTCGCCACGCGGCACCGGCCCCACGCCGGCCGGGAGACTCCGCTCCCGCTTGGCGAGCTCGGCCTCGATCGCCGCCTCGAGAATCTCCGAGACCGTCACCCTCGGCAGAGCGTAGAGGGCGGCGCGGTTCACCCGGCCGACGAGGTCGCTCCTCACCCGCACCGTCCACCGCTCCCGGCCGCCTTCAAGCCGACCGGGTCTCTCGCTCGAAGAGGCCCGCTTGGCGCGGCTTCCTCGCGAGCTCGCCGGCGAGAGCCTCGCGAGGGCTTTCCTTGGGGGCCGCTTCTTCGTCTTCGTCGTCACGTTCAATCCTCCTCGGGGCTGTCGCCGGCTCGGCCGGCTCGGGGAATCCTTGGTCGGGGAAAAGCATCTCGAAGCACCGATCCTCGAGCCGAGGCTCGCCTCGGCGGGCCGGCAGCACTTCGACGACCCTCGCGCCGAAGAGACTCTTCGCGTGAGCCACGAGCTCGAGCTCCTCGACGCCGGCCGGTGTGAGCCGCGCCTCCTTCTCGACTCGCCGGAGGCCGGCCCGGTGCCCGGCTTCGATCGCCTCCTCGCGAGACGCTCCTCCGGCCTTCGCCTTCTCGAAGGCGGCGCGGGCCGCCGCTCGGGCAGTCTCCGACCACGTCTTCGCGATCGCGATCCGAGGGTCTTCGGCCGGGGGTATCGGAGGTCGACCGGCGACCGGATCGGGCTTCCTGCGCGATCCTATCGCGTCGTTTTTCGGCCCCGAGCCCGCCGGCGGGCGGGTTGTGGTGTTTTCGCTCATCAGAGCTCACGCGAAGGGGTTGGAGTCGGGGTCCCACTCGGCGAGCGGTTTCGCTCCGACCGGGTCTCCGACTTCGTCGCGGGCCGGCCGGCTCGTGAAGTAGCTGGCCCCGTAGTCTCCGACGAGCCGCACCCAATCCCCGTCGGCACCGCTGCGATTCTTCAAGATGCCCACGTCGAGCGGAGTCTCATTCCCACGCCACGCCATATCGACGAAGTCGCGCCGCTTCTCCTTGTCCCACGCCATATCGGCGGCGGGAGAGTGAACGCCGAGGATGAGGTCGGCCTCATGCTCGATCCCACCGTCGCGGAGATGATGCGGGGCCGGCCGGGCCTCGGCGAGCACTCGCTCCACCCGGCGGATCCGCTCCTCGATCGAGTCATCTCCCCCGTCATCGTAGAGGCTTCGCTTCGAGCTCTTCTTCTTCTTCGAGGGGTCGAGGGCCTCGAGGAGCCGGCGGCCCCACCCGTCGCGAAGGGCTTCGCGGTTCACCTGCGCCGCGATCACGACCGGGCAGTCGAAGGGGAGAGCGATCCCCTCGCGGAGCCGCCGGCACGCCCACGCGGTCTCCATGTCGCGCCGCCCCTTGGCGAGATCGGGGCCGTCGTGGGGAAGCCTTTGCAAGTAGTCGAGCGCGACCCCGGCGACCCCGTGGGCATCGTGCACCGCTCGGCAGAGTTTCGCGACCCGGTCGGCCCCGGCCCCGCGCTCCTCGATCACGACGAGCCGACGAGCCCTCTCGATCACGAGCTCGCGGGCACGGGTGAGGAGCTCGATCTTCTCCTTCGAGAAACGCTTCTCGCCCCCGTCGGCCAGCCAATCCCGCACGTCGCCTCGATTCCACCGGCGGGAGTCGGAGTAAGAGGAGAGCATCGTCTCATCGGGCACGAGCTCGGCCGCCGCGAGGGCGAAGAGCCGGTAGAGGATCGAGACTTTCGTCTCCTCGTGAGAGACGAAGACGACCGCTCCTTCGGAGGCTTGCTCGAGGAGTTTCCACGCGAGCCACACGAGGACACTCGTCTTCCCTTGCCCCGGCCGGGCCGCCACACCGACGAGCTCCTTCGGCCGGAGTCTCACGCGAGCCTCGTCGAGCTCACGCCACCCGGTCGAGAAGCCGGGCTTCACGAGCCGAGCCTCGGCCTCGATCGCCGCCACGTCGAAGATCGGAGGCAAGGGCACCACGGCCGAGCGGGCCTCGATCTCGTCGAGGGCGGCGCGGGCTTGGTCGATGAGCTCTGCCGAGTCGACCTTCCCTTCGCCGGCCGTCGTCGCGAGTGCCGAGAGGTCTTTTCCGAGACGCTCGCGGATCCGCCTCTCCTCGGCCCGCTCACGGGCTTTCGAGATGAGGGCTTCGAGAGCCTCGCGGGAGTATCCGGTCGCCTCCTCGGCTCGGCAGAGGAGGTCTTCCACGTCGAGCGCGGCCCGAGGCCCCCGGCACTCCGCCACCGCGTCGAGCACCCGGTCGACCGCCTCGCGGCGGGCCGTGTCGCTCGAGGCCGGGGAGACCGTCCGGAGCACGTCGTCGGCCACCCATAGAGCGGCCGGCCGGCTCTTCGAGACGAGCACACCGGCCGCGTCGGGGAGGCCGTTATCGTCGGCCCACGAGGGGAGATCGTCGCGCCCCTCCCAAGCCTCGGGGCCGATCACGACGACCGCCTCGGGGGCCGCCTTGGTGCCGAGGAGCGAGCGGCACGAGTTGCGGAAGGAATCGTCGCCGAGGTCGCCGGCGATGAGTTGCACACACACTCCGGGGAAGGCCTTGGCGATCCTCGCCCAATCCTGCCGGGTGAGCTCGGGCACCGCGACGAGATCACCGGCCAGCCCGAGACCAATCTCCCGGTAGAGCGAGAGCTCACGATCGCTCGCGAGCACGAGGCAGAGCACACCGGAGAGGTCGACCCCGTAGCGGGCCGCCTCGATCCGGTCGTCGCGGTCGATCTCCTCGACTGTCTTCTTCGAGGTCGCACTCACGGCCGGCCGGCCGAGGCGGGTCTTCGCCTCCCGGTGGAAGTCGACCGCGTTTTTCTGTGAATCCTGCGAGGCCCAATGCACGAGCGATCCGAGCCCGATCCTTCGCGGCTTGAAGTCGCGCCACATCTCGCGGCACTCTTTGTCTTCCTTCCACCCCTCCCACCCCTTCGAGAAACCGACCCACTCGTCGAGGAGGTCTTCCGAGACAGCTTTGAGAGCCATTCCGACCCGATACCACGCTTCCCACTCTGCGGCCCGCCAAGCCGCCAAGTGAGAGACGCACACCCGCGCGACTTCCCGATCGAGCTCGGGGTCGGGAGCGTAGTGGGAAGGCCCGGCCGCGTCTCGATTCGCCTCGCGGATCGCCTTCGCCCGATCGAGAGCGGCCGGCCGGAAGTGCCGCGCCGCGAGCCACTCCATAGCCTCCCGAATGTCGCCCAGCGGCGCGGCTTGGATCACGTCACCGGAGACCGTGAAGTATTGCCCGGAGGAGTAACGCTCGACGGCCCCGTCGCCGCCTTCGATCGCCGCCTTATGTTCATCCGATACGCGCGGCCCACGGCCGATGAGATGCACCCCTCGACCGCTCGGGCTCTTCTCGCCCCACGTTCCCCCGAACCGCTCGACGATCTCCTTCGCCCACGGTTTGAGCTCGCCCGAGGGGAGATAGGCGTCGTCGAGGTCGACCCCGATCAAGTCGTCCGAGTCGGAGAAGGCGAAGCCGACCCCGAGAGATCGACGGCGGGCCTCCTCGAGCGCGGCTTCGAAGGGTTGCCAGTTTGCCGGGTCGTGCGCCGAGACTTGGTAGTCGCCGCCCGGCTTCACCGGCACCTTCAAGGGCTTCGCGCCTTCGTTCTTCGGTGGGAAGAAGTCCCACAAGAGCCATCGGGGGATCGAGCGGAGCTCGAGGGGAATCGCCTCGGGATCGCGAGGCGGGCGGGCTTTCCGAAGTCGAGCGGCCATGCTTGCTCCCTTCACCCGAGAAGGGCTCCGAGTTTCTCGCTCACGCTCGCGGCGGTCTCCGAGTCGCGCCGCTCGAGGTAAGCCTTTTCGGTTGTCTTCACGCTCCGATGCCGGGCGAGAGCCCGGAGAGTTTCAAGGTCGAAGCCGAGCGAGGCTCCGGTCGTCACGGCCCAGCGGCGCAGGCCGTGGGGTTGGAGATCGACGCCGGCCCGGCGGCCGAGGCGAGAGAGTGCACGGGCGAGGCCGCGACCGTGGAGACGCTCGAGGCCCTTCGCGCCGCGTCGGAAGCCGGAGAAGAGCGGAGCCTCGGGCACCCACGAGCCCTCACGCTCGCGGCACTCTTTCCAGAGTCGAAGAGCCGCGACGACCGCCGAGGGGATCGAGTGCTCCTCGCCTCCGGTCTCGACCTTCCGCTTTCCCTTGCTCACGCGGACGAAGATACGGCCCCGGTCGAGGTCAACGTCGCGCACGTCGAGCGAGCACACACTCTCCCGGCGGAGGGCAGTCGCGGCCATGAGTCGCACGAGAGCGAGGTCGCGGATCGCACGAGGAGCGGTCGTCGCGACGAGACTCGAGACGATCTTCCCCACGTCGGCCACCGATGGAGTCGGCCGCGCTCGCCGAGGCTCGGCCGCGACCTTCGGCTTCGGGAGCTCGAAGTCGACGACCCCGATCTCGTGAGCCTTCGCCACGATCGAGCGGAGGGTCGAGAGCCGGCGAGCGATCGTCGCGCTCGAGAGGCCGCGCTCCATGAGGTCGGCCCGGTAGTGGGAGACCGCCTCGGCCACGAGCCCGCGATCTTGGATGAGGAGCTCCACTCCGACGAGCTCGACGCGACCACGGCCGGCCCACTCGGCGAAGTCGCACAAGTCACCGACGATCGCCCGGCGGGTCGTCTCCGGGGCACCGGCGAGCCGGGAGGCGAGGATCCGCGCCGCCTTCTCGCGGAGCGGCGCACACACTGCCGGCGGGAGGCCCGGCCGGGAATCGAGCGGCACGAGCTCGACTTGCACCGGTGCAATCGCGGTCGACTTGGCGGGGGTCTTCTTCACCACGGCACGTCTCCTCGAGACCTTCGGGCGGGGCTTCTCTCGCCTCGCTCCTCGGATTGTACGCTTTGCGGACATATCGTGCAAGTGAGTATCGGCCAGCGGTTGACCGGGGCGTTATTTTGGCGAATGTCCGCTTTTCGGACAAACTGGTATTTGGAACGATTTTCACCCTCATGGAGAGACCGCCGATGGGTATCCGAGGCCCGCGAAAGAAGTGGATTCCCGGCGACCCGCCGAAGGTCGTCGCAGACTCCGGCCGGCCCGCCAAGCCGGCCCACGTCGCGGAGGATGAGATCGCCTCGAAGGCCTTCGACGACGTAGTCGAGGCCCTCGAGAAGATGGGGATCCTCCGGAAGAGCCACGAGATGCCGATCGCCCTCTTCGCGACCGAATGGTCGAGGCACGTCGTCGCGGCGCGGATCGCTCGGGCCGCCCCGATCGTCGACGGGCCGCGCGGGCCGAAGGCGAATCCGGCCGCCGGGGTCGCGTCACAAGCCGCGAGGGTCGCGCTCGACTTGCTTCGCGACTTCGCGCTCACGCCGGCGGCCCTCGGCCGGGTCGACGTGCCGCCGCCGCCCGATCCCGATCTTCAGAAACTCGACGACTTCATCGCTCGTGGGCGAGCCATCCGCGCCGCTGCCGGCCGGTGAGGCCCGAGGCGGGCCGATGAGCGAGAGGGTATCCGAGGCCGGGGTCGAAGCCGGCGGGCCGGAGAGAGGCCGTGGGGGGCCTTTGACGCTCTTTGAATACCTCGACGCGCTCGTATGGGGCTTACGTCTTGGTCTTCCTCGCACACTCGCCAAAGGCCGACGGGGTACCCGGTCGGGGGTTTTTCGTCGACCGTCTCGCGAATACCCGGCGTAGAGCGATCCGGAGGCACGGCCGAAATAGAGAGCCCCTAGGGGAAAATGACAGGCAGGGGAGATGAGCTCCTCGCGGCCGGCTCCGGGGGCGCGGGGGCGGGCCGGCCCACCTTCGACCCGAAGGGCTTGCCGGTGGGGTGTTTCCATTCGCCCCGACGGGGGCTTCGGGCCGAGAGCCTATGCGGCCTCTCGTGCCCGGCCGAGGGTCTCCACGAGCTCACGAGCGATCGAGGAGAGGTCGCTCCCCGGCCGGCACGCGATCTCGACCTTCGCGCCGCTCGGCAGTCGGAGCGAGTGCCGCTCGAGCCGGCGGGCCTTCTTCTTCCGAGGAGACCGCACGACCGCTCTCGCGACCGATCCCTTCCCCGAGTCGATCTTCGCCCGCTCCTCGGCGGAGAGTTTCAGAATCCCAAGGCCGCGCGAGATCGTCGACTCCGAGACCCCGAGGCGAGACGCGAGATCCTTCGCGGTGCACCCCCAGAGCTCCATGAGAGACCGGTAGGCTCGGGCCGTGTCGCTCCTCGTGAGGTCGTCGCGCTGGAGATTCTCGACGACTTGCTCGATCCGGATCGCCTCGAGGGTCGTCGCGTCGTCGACGATAATCGCGTCGATCGTCCGGAGGCCCGCGAGCTTCGAGGCCCGCCACCGTCGCTCGCCGGCGACGATTCGATAGGTCGAGGCCTTCACGTCCCATCGGACGCGAATCGGTTGGAGTTGCCCATGCTGCCGGAGACTCATCGCGAGCTCGGCGAGGCGGCCTTCGTCGAAGGTTCGCCGGGGTTGCTCGGGATCCGGCTCGATCTTCGAGAGCTCGATCCGGTGCACGTCGACGCCGGCCGAGCGGCCCGCGTCTCGCGGCCGGGTTGCTGCGGCGGAGGCGAAGCCGGTGCCGAAGTTGCGAAGGATTTCGTCAGCACGTCCCATGTTCAAGCCGCCTTTGCGGCCCTCCGTTGTGAGTCGATCTCGTGCCACACTGCCGAGATGAGTTTCGCGGGTGCACTCTTCGGGGCGAACTTCGAGAGCGGCGCACCACGGGCCGCGCTCTCGGAGACCTGCGCCGCGTTGGGGATCACGACCGACGAGACGAGCGGGCCGAACTGATGGCGGAGCACGGTCTCGATCGCGTCGTGAAGGGCTCGCCTCTGCCGGAGGTTCACCACGAACCGGATCGAGTGGGCGAGGTCGTGCCGCTTCGCGTCGTGAAGGGCACCCACGATCTCGGGCGCGGCCTCGAGCCCCCAGCACTCCGGCACGATCGGCGCGAGCACCGCGTCGGCCTCGCGGATCGCGGCCCTCACGACCGGGGCTCCCACGTCGGGCGGAGAGTCGACGATCACCACGTCGACCGGGAGCTCGCGGAGGGTGAGCTCGTGCACGTCGTCGAGGCGGCAGTGAGGAGCACTCGGCACGACCACGATCTCGGGGCACGAGCGCACGTCGTGAGCACACCGTCGGAAGGCCTCGGCGAGCGGGCCGGTCGAGCCGGGTTGCATCGGTGCAAGTCGGCCCGCGAGAGCCGCGACCGTCTCCTCCCTCGAGAGCCGGTCGACCGCCTCCCGGCCGATCGCCCACCGGCTCGCGGAGGCTTGGCAGTCACAGTCGACGAGCGCGACCGTGAGCCCTTCGGAAGCCGCGACCCCGGCGAGGTTTACGGCGAGCGAGGTCTTCCCGCTCCCGCCCTTCCGCTGTGCCAGTAAGAGCACCCACGCCACGGCCGATCCCTCCGGATTGCATCGGTGCAATCGCCCTCGAGCTCGACCCTCGCGAGCTCGACGAGAGAGGTATCGGCGGCGCGGCTCGGAGGCCGTGAGAGTGAGTGCTCGTGGCGGCGCAGATTGGCGAGCCGTTGTGGGTGTTTCGCGGTGCCCAATCGGCACGACCGGGGCGGGCAAAATCTTCCCATGCTTTGACCACCCAAACCGCCCGGTTTCCATGCGCGCGCCTCGCCGCAAAATCCCACGCGATTTTTTCGGCTGCGCGGTCAAAAAGAGTGTCATTTTCGGCGGGCTCACCCTCGAGGAGAGGGTCGACTTCGCCGGAAGGACCCGTCACACCGGGAAGCCGGCCCGCTCGAGGAGCTCATCCATCGGGTCGACCGGGCCGGGGGCACGGGTCGCCGGGAGTTTCGCCCGCTCGGTCGGAGCGAGCCCGAGGGCCGCGCCGATCCGCCTCATTTGATCGACCGCCTTCGCGGCCTGCGCCGCTGCCGGGAGAGCCACGGCCGAGGCCTCGTCGCCTTGGCGATTCAGCACGGCACGGTAGGTCAAAGGATCGCCGGCGAGCATCGTCTCGGCCTCGACGAAGTGGCAGTAGGCCACCGCGAACATCTCCACGAGGGGGAGCTCGGCCGAGGTAATCGAGCCGGTGGAGATGAGGTATTCGGCGGTCTCGGAAAACTTCGCCTTCGCGATCGGCCTCATCCACACCGGCGGGGGCGGAGCCTCGAGGAGCGGCCGGCCGGCGATCTCACGCGGGCCGGTGGAGAGCACGGGTCGAAGTTTCCTCGGGGGCATCCCCTCATTTTACGGCCGGGGGTCGCGCCGCTGTGGGCATGGGGGTTGCACAAGGCGAGGCCGATCGCGGCCTTTACCAGCGGTCTGCCGAGGGGGTCTTCTCGGAACGGGAGATGCCCATCCCGGTCTTCCGAAAAGGAGCTCTCTCGCCGGCGGCCGGAGGCCAGCCCGGCGAAGAGCGGCTTTCATGTAAGCCTATGAAAGCCTATGGCGCACGAAAACGAGGTATCTCCCGAGAAAAACGGGGGTCTTTTTCGGGTCGACCTGCGGCGCAACCGAAAATCCGACCCTTCAACCTACGGCGCAACCGAAAATCCGCCCCCTCGACCTGCGGCGCAACCGAAAATCCCCCTATCTTCACACCCTCGATTCGCGGGCTTTTCCGCGCCGGGAGGAGACCCCGTCGAGCTCCTCGGCAGTCGGGAGCGGGCCGCCTTCGATCCACCGCTCGACGAGCCCCTCGAGGGCCGCCGGCACCCCCGAGCCCTTGTGCTCGTCGCGGGCCGCGAGCGGCCGGAGCCACCGGGAGAGGCTCGCCGGTGAGACCCCGAAGGCCTTCGCGATCTCCCCCTTCTTCGCCCCCGTCTCGGCGATCCTCTCGGCGAGCCGCTCTCCGAGCGGTCGGACCTTCGGTGCCCGAGCGGCGCGGCCATCCTCCGGCCACGTCTCGAGGTCTTCCACGTCGCCGGGCCGATGCTGCCAACGGATCCCGTCGGCCTCCGCTGCAGCGAGGTAGTCGCTCGGGTTTCGCGTCACGAAGACGGGCCGCTCACCCTCACCCCGAGCCACCCGCTCGGCTTGCTGCGCCTCGACGATCTCGTCGGCCCGCCGCGCCCAATCGGCCGGGAGGAATGGGTACCACCGCACCGCCTCGAGCTCCTTCGACGAGAGCTCGCGGGCCGCTTCGAGGGAGACCCAATCCCACGAGCTCGGAGCCTTCCGATCGCGATCCCTCGACCGCACACCGACGAGCACACCTCCGAGCCGGCCGACGACGAAGGCGAAGTCGCCGAGGGTCGCGAGGGCCTCGCGTCGTCGCTCGGCGTGAGCGGAGCCGGGAGGATACGGCCGGCCGACTTGGTCGATGAGACCCGCCGGCTTGCGGCCCCCGGTCTTCGTCGCGAAGGTCTCCTTCCCCGCGAGCCGCCACCCGGTCTCCGGGCTGCGCCGGTGGGTGCCGAGAGCCGCGACCCACTCACCCTCGGGAAGAAGAGGGCACCACGAGCGATCGTAGAGGCGGAGACCCTCGGGGCTCCCTGCGGCTTTCCGAAGTCGCTTCGGCCGGCCGAGCACGTCGGGAGCGAGCGAGGTCGTGAGGTTCCCCTCGAGGAACTCGAAGGCCCGCTCGTGATGCACCGTCTCGCACAATGCGACCTTCCGCCACGGGCCGGCAGTCGAGAGAGCCCGAGCCGGCCGCTCTCCCTTCCTCCGCTTCTGGCGAAGCCTCGGCACGTCGTCGATCCTCTCCCCGGCGAGGAGCTCGATCGAAGCCGGAGTCGCCGGCGAGCGGCCCGTCGACGTGAGAGCCTCCGAGGCGAGCTCACGGCCGAGGCTCTTCTTCCCTCTCACCGAATGATCGAGGAGCACCGCGACCCCCGGCACCGGATCGGCGAGACCGACGAGGAAGACCCCGTCGGCGTGAGCACCCGCGCCACCGGCGTAGTATCCATGCCACGAGACGAATCGACCTTGAAACCGCCCCGAGGCCGCGCCTTTGAGGGCGCGATGCTCGACCTTGAAGGAGAGATGCTCGAGGGCTTGGAGGCCGCGCCGGATCCGCTCATTCCCTCGGCCGTCGGGATTGTCGCACCGAAGGAGAACGCGGAGCTCGCGGGCCGGAATGTCGACGAGCCGCGCCCCGGTCGCGAAGGCCCGGCGGAGCACCGCGTCGAGGAGGATCCGGGCATCTTCGAGAGTGCCGATATGGTCGAGCACGCGCTCGATCTTCGCCTTCTCATCGTCGGAGAGCTCGTCGAAGGCGAGCCTCCTTTGAGGGCCGGCCTCCTCGATCCGGGTCCGAATCTCTTTCGCCCAAGCCTCGCGCCGCTCGGAGATGAGCTTCTCGGCCGAGTGGTACCACGAGATCGAGACAGTGACGAACCCACGGCCCACGCGGAGAGCCCGCACGAGCCATTCCCCGTCGTCGTCGAGGCGAATAAATCCGCCGCGACTTCCGAGAGTCACCGTGAGGCTATTCTCCTCGCGGGCCGTGAGCACAGTTTGCCCCTTCTTCTTTGCGAGGAGGGCCGGTCGGTCGTCGGTCTTCGTGAAGGCCGCGTCTCCATGTTCGCGGAGAATCTCTTCGATCCGCTCCCCTTCGGCTTCCTCCCACCGGCGAGCCTTGCGCAGCGAGCGCGGGAGTGAGCCTTGCACCGCGAAACTCGCGAGCTTCACCGTCTCGGGGTCCATCCTCGCTCGCACGTCGAGGAGCACCGTCGGCCGGCGAGACACGGGGGCCGGGGGTGCCGGTGGAGTGGCGAGGCCGAAGATCGTCGCGCCCTCGGGAGCGTACTTCTTCGCGAGCTCGCGGATCGCGGCGGCCACGCCGGGGAGCTCGCCCACCGTCGGCAGTCGGTTTGCTCCATCGGTGAGAGTCTCGCGATCCTCGTCGAAGATGAGAGCACTCGCCCACACCGAAAAGGAGGCCCGGCCGGCCGCCCCGTCGAGCACACACGGCCCGAACTGGACCGCCGCGAGCACCGTCTTTCCCTCCACCTTGGCGATCGGTCGGGGGAGCGAGGGTATTTCAGCGTCGAGCATCTCGACCAACGGCTCGCCGATGCCGACCGGGAGGTCTTC
>Ga0214923_10007275_pt1 | contig 12128 bp, 13 predicted proteins | sample LL1510_MetaG_FD_177993 | JGI IMG/M metagenome (GOLD analysis project Ga0214923, IMG submission 177993) | Freshwater microbial communities from Lake Lanier, Atlanta, Georgia, United States - LL-1510 | ecosystem: Environmental > Aquatic > Freshwater > Lake | place: USA: Georgia | collected... | reverse complement strand
CCTTGTAAAAAGATGGCGCTCCACAATTCTCTCCCAATCAATCCACCATGCAACAGAGCATCGAGCACAAATTGCTAGCGCCCTTGAGGCCAAGGGATTTAAGCCGGTAAATCTTGATGATTTAGATCTATGGAGCTATGAGATTAGTAATGGGTAAGTCCTACTAAACTATTGCCCGGCATTTAAATCATTTCTAGAAAGGATTCTTAAATCATGTGTAGCGCCGTTAAATGTCGCTCTTGTGGCAAGTGGACTTGGGAAGGTTGCGGCGAGCATATCGCCGAGGCTCTTGCCGGGATAAAAAAAGATCAGATTTGCATCTGCCCTCGTTAAAGTTTTCCTTGCTCCAGTTTCTTAAGCACATCCTTGGCTCTTGATCTGACCTCATCTAAATCTTTAAGTCGATCTAGGCCAAATAGTTGTTGAGCGATCCGGTGATTGCCTTTAAACTCTTCGCGATGTCGATCTAGAAAGTCCCAATAGAGTGTTGTAAATGGACAGGCATCATCACCTATCCGCTTCTTTGGATCAAAGAAACAACCGTTGCAATGGGTGCTCATTCTTGAAATATATGCCCCGCCTGCTGCATAAGGTTTGGTCATCATAATTCCCCCATCGGCATGAACTCCCATACCGATTACATTTGGAACCATCACCCAATCGCTAGCATCAATAAAAACCTCTCTCATCCATTGCAAGAATTGCTGCGGATTAATGCCAGCAATTAGCGCAAAGTTACTTAAGATCATTAAACGCGGAATGTGATGAACCCAGGCCCGATCATTGATATCGGTAATGGTATTTTTCATACAGTTCATATTGGTCTTACTTGGATCGCTAAATAATGGCGGCAGCTCTCGCTTTGCATGTAAGCCATTTTTTTGGCGATACTCACTTCCTAAATACCAATACATGCCATTGACATATTCGCGCCAGCCGATGATCTGCCTAATAAATGCCTCTGCCGAGGCAATTGGAATATCTCCCTTCTCAAATCTTTTAATTGCAGCTTTGATAACTTCCTCGGGGTGAAGTAGACCGTTATTTAGATATGGGCTAAGCAGTGAGTGATGCAGCGCCCAGTTCTCATCGGTGATTGCATCTTCATAGGGGCCAAAGTTTGCAAAATGATTTTTTAGAAAGTTATCGAGTTGCTTCAAGGCCCCAGCTCTTGTGGTGGCCCAATTGGTAGATGGGCTATGTCCTAGCTCTTTAGCAACCTCTTGATCAATCAGATCTGGGGAGTGGGTTAGATATTTAGGCCATTTGTAATTCTTTGGTGGCGGCAAGCGATTTTCCTTATCAAAGTTCCAGACCCCACCTAGCGGCTTTGCTTTATCCATCAAGATATTTAGACGAACTCTCTGTTTGCGATAGAAATTCTCCATTAAATAGCTCTTCTGTTCATCTGCCCATTTAGCAAAGAGTGAACGAGAAGTTAGAAAGAAGTCGTTCTCAACAAAACTCACGCCATATTCACTCAAAGATTGAAAGAGACGATGAGAAGAAGGCTCTGCTGCAAAAATCTTTACACTCTTGTATTTCTCTGAAAGCTCATCAAGGCCCGCAGTTGTGCTCTCTGCCTTTATATATTCGACTTTAAATCCTTTTTCTCTTAACTCTTGAGCAAAATGTCTAGCACTTGAAATTAAGAAATAGAGACGCTCAGGATGCCATTTTTTTCCTGTGGTCATTGGTTCGCTTTGAATTAGCGCAATGACATCCTTTTTGGCATCAGCGCTCTTTAGGACACCGTATTTGGCGTTTAATTGATCAAAGCCAACATAGAGGATGCGCTCTATCATGCGCGCAATTGTATTGACCCTGCTAGATTCTGCTCTATGGATGTAGCGAATCTGAAATTTGGCCTTGATACCTTCGGCGATACTCAAAACGATGATTCTGGGGCGCCTATATCTGCAGCAGCCACCATTAGAAATGTGGTTGAGCAGGCAGTATTGGCAGATCAATTAGGTCTTGATCATTTCAGTATTGGCGAGCATCACCGGGATGATTTTGCAATCTCTTCGCCAGATACTGTTCTTGCCGGAATTGCCACTAGAACTAAGCAGATAACACTTGGCACAGGGGTAACTGTTTTATCAAGCGATGATCCGGTTCGGGTTTATCAGAGATTTGCCACGATCGACGCGCTCTCAAATGGGAGAGCAGAAATTACAGCAGGCCGGGGATCATTTATTGAATCATTTCCACTCTTTGGCTATGAGCTATCTGATTACGGCGCGCTATTTGAAGAAAAACTTGAGCTATTAGTTGAGATCTTAAAAGAGAATGCCGTCACTTGGTCAGGAACGATGCGAGCGCCTCTAGTTAATCAGCAGATTTATCCAAAGACTGAGCGCGGCAGCATTCCACTTCGCGTTGGAGTTGGCGGAACTCCTGAGTCAGTGGTTAGAGCAGCAAGGCTTAATGCCAAATTAGCAATCGCAATCATTGGCGGCGACCCTGCGCGCTTTGCTCCATTTGCCGATCTTTATCGAAGTTCGATGGATGAGTTTGGTCATCCAATTCGCCCTATTTCTATCCACTCACCTGGCCATATTGCAGCCTCACAAGAGATTGCAATTGAGGAGCTCTGGCCACATTATCAAGTGATGTTTGGACGAATTGGCAGGGAGCGCGGCTGGGGGCAGGTGACAAAAGAACATTTCATCAATGAAGTTAAGTATGGCTCCTTCTATGTGGGAACGCCAGAGCAGGTAGCAAGAAAGATTGCCTATGCGATGAGCTCCATTGGAGCTGAGAGATTTGATTTCAAGTATTCAAACGGACCTATGGCGCACTCTAAGTTGATGAATTCAATTGAGCTCTATGCAACAAAGGTTGTTCCCATGGTCAAGGAGATATTAAGCGCCGATAGAGCGGCAAACAGCGCTAGCTCAAGGTGATACCTTTTAGATTATGAAGCGCGTAATTGCCCCTTTGAGAGACTTTCTCCATAGAGAGTCATCTAGCGGCACGCTAATTCTTATCGCTTCAGCCTTTGGCTTAATTGCAGCAAACTCTGGTCTTGCCGATACTTATTTTGCTTTTCTAGATCTTAAATTCCAAATAGGGCCATCAAGCCTTGAATTAGAATTCACGATATTAAAGAGCATCAATTATTTACTTATGAGCCTCTTCTTCTTTGTCGTAGGCCTTGAGATCAAGCGAGAGCTAACTTCAGGCCATCTTGCATCCTTTAAAGCAGCAGCAGCTCCACTATTTGCAGCAATTGGTGGGATGAGCTTGCCTGCAATTATTTATCTTGCAATTGCTGGGGGAGTGGAACCAAATGGTTGGGCAGTTCCGGTCGCCACTGATATTGCACTTGCTGTTGGACTTCTTGGATTAGTTGGAAGTAGCGCAATTGCCTCGCTTCGATCATTTCTACTAGCGCTAGCTGTAATTGATGATATTGGAGCGATATTAATTATTGCCCTGGTTTACTCAACTGGAGTTAACCTCTCCTGGGGCCTTGCAGGACTACTAACAATCTTTGCCATCTTGGGATTTAGAAAGCTTGGAAGTCAATCTGCATTGGTCTATCTGCCGCTAGCCTTATCACTCTGGTATTGCGCATACAGATTCGGGATACATCCAACAATTGCTGGAGTTATTTTGGGTCTGCTCACCCCGAATATTGCACGGACCAAATCAAATCTTTCCGATAGCGAAGATGGATCTGTATCAGTTATTGAATACTTGGAGCATAAATTTCATCCGATTAGTAGCTATGTAGTCGTGCCAATTTTTGCTTTTGCAAATACTGGAGTTGAGATTTCAAGCCAGTCAATTAATAGCGCACTTAAATCAGTTATTGCATGGGGAATCTTCCTCGGTCTAGTAATTGGCAAACCGCTAGGCGTGCTCCTTGCAACCATGGCGGCAAGAAAAATAAAGATTGCCGAATACCCACAAGGTGCTAGGAATCTTGATCTAATTGCCACAGGAAGCGCCGCAGGAATTGGATTTACGGTTGCAATATTTATTGCTCGCTTGGCTTTTGATAGCCCAGAGATTGTGAATCTAGCAATCTTTTCAGTGATTGTGGGATCTGTGGTTAGTGCTCTGATTAGCTTGCTTATCTTTAAAACTTTGAAGCGCTCAAAGATTTAATTTTTAGCTAGCCAGCCCCAAACCGATTCTGCCCCTGAGTGGCCAGTTAAAAAGATATAGACCAGAGCCAAGATTGCAGCAAGGGCAAGAAGAATTGAAACCAGCCTTCTTAAAACCGGCGAACCAATACCAGCGCCTGTTTTATCCATCCGATATCGAATAAATAACAGAATTAAAAGTGGAATGAAGGTAAATGGCGCAATTTCGCCGTAGCTCTCATGTCGCTCAACTTCCTTGTTGAGTCTTTCTTGGAAAGATTCTCCACTTGCTTTGGCAAGAAACAAAGATAGTTGTGAAATTACTGCAAGAACCAGAACTGGAAGGCCATATCTTCTTGAAAAACTTGGCCAATAAGACATAGCAAGAGCTGCAAAGGCCACTAGTGGCACTAAAACAACTGGGGCATGTGAGGCTAAAGGATGAAGTGGAAGCCCAGCAAATAGATCAAATGGTCCACCTAAGTCATCGCCATCAAATAATTTCATAGAGCTAAGTATAGAGAAGGCCTAGATTCCTGCTGCGTGACCCTCGCACCTCGGGTCAGAACCTGCGATAAAGGTTCCATTTGGCAAGACTTCAAGCAATTGAACTGCAGAGCCATGGCCATAGGCAGATAGCTCCTCAACGCTATGCCCTTTTTCTTTCAGGGATTGTTGAATCTCTCTTTCTACTCTATTTTCAATCTGCAGCACCCCTTCATATCTCTCATCGAGTGATGATCCACCTGCTTTATTTAAATGTTGCCAGCGAGGAGCTTCAGCATTTTCTTGTGGATTCATCTTGAGATCAATTGCATTAACAATTAATTGGAAATTACTCTGCACTTGAATATTTGCCCCAGGGGTTCCTCCCATAAAGGCAAGTGAGCCATCTGATCTTGTTGCTGACCATGCATTGAGAGTGTGAGCAGGGCGCTTTCCAGGGGCAATAAAGTTTGGTGACTTTGGATCAAGTGAGAATCCAGTTAAGCGATTATTAAGCAGGATGCCAGTGCCAGGAATTACCCATGAAGCGCCAAAGCCATGAAAGACGCTTTGAATCCAAGAGAGGGCGTTGCCATCCCTATCTGCTACTAGAAAATAGGTGGTATCACTTCCTTCGCTAGATATAGAAGGCTCTTTCAAATTTGCTTTAGCTAGATCTATCTGGCTTCGTCTCTTATTGATACTTACAGCTGAGAAGAGCTCATCAAGGTTTATATCGATATGTTCTGGATCTCCGAGCAGTTGATAGCGATCTGCAAAGGCAATCTTTTTTGCCTCAACCATTAAGTGAATTCGATCTGCTGCGCTGATATTTGCTAGATCAAAACCTTCTGCAATTAATAACTCCTCCAGCAGAATCATTCCTTGACTTGGTGGGGGCTGGCCGTGAATCATGTAATCGCGATATTTAACGCTTAATGGCGGTAGAACTCGAGTTCTATGATCTGCAAGATCTCTAAGGCTAAACCAGCCATCGCTTGCCTCAACTAATTTTCTGGCGATCTCTCCTTGATAGAAGGCCTCCTGCCCCTGCTCGGCAATGGCTTCTAGGGAATCTGCTAAATCTCTTTGGATTACTAAGTCACCGATTTTTAGGTTGGTATCAAGACCTAGGCTTTGAAAAACTTGAGTATCTGGAAACATCTTAAGATGCCCGGCAATTCGCTTAACAAATCCAGTATTGGCAGCAAAGCCATTTCTTGCATAATCAATAGCTGGGGCCAAAATTTGATCCATCGATAAAAGGCCAAACTCCTTATGGATCTCAAACCAAGTTGAGACAAGGCCTGGAACAGTGGCGCTCTTATATCCATGATGATCGATTTCATCTTTGAATTGATCGGCGCTAGCGCTATGGGGGGCTTCACCACTTCCATTAAATGCTAGATTCTTTTTTCTTGCCGCGTTATGGGAGATAACAAAAGCATCTCCGCCAAGATGAGATGCGCCAGGTTCAACAACTGCTAGGACCGCACTCGTTGCAATTGCAGCATCACCTGCAGATCCACCTTTAGTAAGAATCTCGATACCAGCAGAGACTGCAAGTGGTTGACTTGCAGCAACGATGCCGCCTCTTGCATACACAGGGGAGCGAAGTGTGCTCTGGTTCATAAAGTTAAGGGTATAGGCTCTGCGTTATGTCTAGTGTAAAAATTGAATTTAAAGATTTAAGTAAGCGCTACAAGGACGTTTTAGCGGTCTCCAACTTCTCAGCCCAAGTTCAATCTGGCCGGGTCACCGGCTTTTTAGGACCTAATGGCGCGGGAAAGAGCACTGCGCTGCGCTGCCTTCTAGGTCTAGTCAATCCAACTGGGGGAAGCGCTGAGATCAATGGCGGCTCATATAGCCAGCTACAAGATCCAATTCACAAGGTGGGAGCAGTACTAGATAGCAGAGGCTTTCATCCAGGGCTAACTGCAAAGCAGAACTTGAAAATTATGGCAAGCGCATCAGATATCAACTTCTCACGCATTGATGAGGTTTTAGAGCTAGTCGATCTAGCAAGCGCTGCAAATAAGAGAACTAAAGGATTTTCACTTGGCATGAAGCAGCGTCTCTCACTTGCAATAGCGATGCTTGGAGATCCTGAGATTTTAATTCTTGATGAACCGGCAAATGGCCTTGATCCACTTGGAATTGTCTGGCTCCGAGAATTTCTCCAGAAGTTAGCGGGTGAGGGAAGAACAATTCTTGTTTCATCTCATCAATTGGCAGAGATGCAAAACACTGTTAATGATGTTCTGATCATAAATAAGGGAGTATTGGTTGCGCAGGGAACGATTAAGGAAATTTGTAAGGGAAGATCTCTAGAGGAAGCCTTCCTAGAGTTAACGTTAAGGAAGAGCGCATGAGCGCCTTACTAAAATCAGAGCTTCGTAAGTTAATTTACCTAAGGGCTAATTGGCTCTTACTTCTCTGGAGCGGGTTATTTGCAGCACTTGGAACAGTTGCTCCTATCTTGGTACTCAATTCAGATAACGGGCCAGGAAGAGGTGCTTTCTCAGGAACTGAAACCCAAGAGGGAATCAATGCTGTCTTTGCCAATGCTGCTGGTGGATATTTATTTGCTTTGATTCTTGGAATTTTGATTATGACTAATGAATATCGCCATGGCACAGCTGTAGGAACATTTCTAGTAACGCCAAAGCGAATCACAGTCTTAGTTGCAAAGTTGATAGCAGCAAGCCTTGCTGGGCTTGTGATTCAGCTCTTCTCATTTATCTTTGCGATAACTTCAGGCTTTATTGCACTAACCTTCTTTGAGCCCCATGCTCCAGTTCCAGCAGAGCTGCTATTTAAAGTCTTTAGAGCATCAGCAATCTCAGGGCTAGTTCTGGGAATTGTGGGGGTTGGACTTGGAGCTTTAGTAAAGAATCAGATCGCAGCTGTAACAGGTGCAGTTATCTGGACTCTAATTGTTGAAGGTCTAGTCGTTGCATTTGTGGAATCAATTGGAAAGTATCTTCCAGCCGGGGCCATTACAGGTCTTGTCGATGTTGATTTTGGAGAAAATGACTTTAATTTCAGCATGGAAAATTACTTAACTCCAGGGCCGGCAACCCTTGTACTCTTAGGCTATGCGGCGCTATTTTCGCTCATCGCGATGAGAACAACTCTCCGTCGCGATCTAGATTAGGAGTAAGAAATGTCTAAAGAGGTCTTTGCTACTTATCTAGATGATGTTGCAAGAGTTGAAGAATTCTATGGCGCCTTCTCATCAAGACTTGATAACGTGCCAAGTGATGGTGGCTGGAGCGCATCGCAGTGTCTCGCTCATATCTGCGATACTGAGATTTCACTATCGCTTCGAGTGCGAATGATACTAACGAGTGATAACTACCAATTCTCTGCTTGGGATGAAGATGCTTTCGCTGCTATTAAAAAAGACCGAGATGCGAAAACAAGCGTTGAGACTTTTGCGGCCCTTCGGAGAAATAATTTAGATCTGCTCACTGGCCTTTCTGCCGATAAATTAGAGCGCCTGGGGGTAAAGGCAAATGGTGAGCCAATTAAATTAATCGATTACCTTGCTTACATGTCCAAACATATTAAGGCTCATCTGGAGCAAGCAGTAGCAGCTAGTCGTTAAAGCTTCACCCAAGTTTTATTTTCATAATGCTGCCAAGAACTCTTTGCTTTAAAACCAAGTTTTTCATAGAGCCTAAGCGCTCCTGATTCATTGCCGGTATCAACGTTTAGCTCAAGTGATTTACGAGAAATGGATGAGTAGTAGGCAAAGGCCCAACGTAGCATCAACTCTCCATAACCATTTCCTTGTTGACTCTGAATAACTCCAATTCCATCAACAAATCCTGCTCCTACATCTTTTTTAATATCGCTGCACTCAATAAAACCAACTGCTTGCCCTTCGAGATAAAGGACCCAGCGGGCATTTAGATCGATTCCAACTGCCTTATCAATCATCGCCTTCCATTCCTCATAGGGGCGTGACACAAAGCCGAAGTGTTTACTAAATGAGTCTTGATGAGTGGCCCACCAAATCTTCTTTTCATCTTCATTAATCAATCGCATCTCTAAGCCGCTTTCAAGCTGGGGATAGGGGTGATTAGTGATCTCAGCTTTTAGGCCGTGATAGGTGCGAAGTAGGTTAAATCCTCGATTAGTTAGAGCTTGGATATAACCCAGATCTTTGGAATTGGTTCCAATCCATAGATCAAAATCTCTACTTATACCTTGAGCAATTTCTAGCGTTACCTCAAGACTTGCCGCCTCAAGGTTGGCGCCAGGTCTCTGCCAAGTATCGCCGTAGATTCTCTTTCGAGAATTATCGTTATGCACGGTGATAAAAGCTTGGGCCTTGCCACTTGCTCTATCTATTATTTTGCGCGCCTCAACTGAATCGATATACCCATTGAGAATCTCCTCAGCCTCAGTTTGGCCTACAGATTCAGCCCCTGGGGTAAAGAATTGATCAGCCAAACTCATTATTTCGGCAAGTTCATTTGCATCATCAAGGGTTGCTACCTCAATGCTTAAATCTGCAGGAATCACAACGTTACATTACCATCGCGCTATGAAAAAACTTACCCTCCTTATCCTTGCTGCTCTGTTAAGTGGGTGTGCTACCGGCGATAGTTCTAATACTTCATTTAGCGCAGATGATCAGATGTTTGCTGCCATGATGATTCCTCATCACGAGCAAGCAATAGAGATGGCAGATACTGCTCTAGGAAAATCAACTAATCCTGAAATTCTTGCTTTAGCAAATGAGATAAAAGCAGCGCAAGGTCCTGAAATTGAGCAGATGAAGAGTTGGGGTTCATCAAAGATGGGATCACATGCCGGTCATATGATGGATGAAGGAATGCTTACAGATGATGAGATGGCTCAATTGAAAGGCGCTAGTGGAGCTGAATTTGATCGCCTATTTCTTGAAGGAATGATTAAACATCATCAAGGAGCAATCCAAATGGCAGATATGGTTATTGATTCAGCAAATGAAGAAGCAGCGCTACTTGGCAAGGCTATTGTTGAATCACAGAGCGCAGAGATAGTGAGAATGAGGAAATTACTAACTCGGTAGTCTAAACTCGAGGATATGAGTCAGATTCTTCCCCTCGGGCATGATTTCACTCGAATTTGGTCTGCCAGCCTTATAACCAATCTAGTTGATGGAGTTCTCCGTCTTGCCGCCCCACTTCTTGCAGTTTCACTAACCCAAGATCCGCTCTTAATTGGAGCGTTAACTGCCCTCGGATTACTGCCATGGCTATTTTTTGCTATCCCTATCGGGGCAATGGTTGATCGATTTGATCGGCGCAAGGCGCTTATTTTAGGAAATGGATTAAGGGCTGTGATTGCTCTCTTTATCGCCTTTTCTGTCTCTCAAGGATTTATCAATATCTGGCTTTTATTAATATCAGTATTCCTCTTTGGAATCTGCGAAGTCCTAGTTGATACCACCTCGCAGGCGGTGTTGCCTCAAATTCTTGATAAATCTAATTATGAGCGGGGTAATTCAAGGCTCCAGATTTCAGAGGTAATTGTCTCTCAATTTGCAGGAGCGCCACTTGGTGGCTTGCTCTATGCCGTCTCGATAGCACTTCCTTTTTACTTCTCAACTACTGGATTTATTTTGGCGGGGCTTTTGATTCTTCTCTTTCCTTTTGAACGCGAGATAAATGCAAGAAAAGTGGGAGAGATAGGGCAAGCAAAACTCGGACTCAAAGGAGATATAAAGTTTGCTCTTAATTATCTCTATCAAGATAAGCAGATATTTAGCATTGTAGTTATTACAACTTTGCTTGGATTTTTTTACTCACTCTCAAATGCGATTGCGCCACTATTTATTTTAAAAGAGCTAAATGTCCCCCCAGCCCTCTTTGGAGTCGTTTTGGCAATTGGGGGAGTTGGAGCGCTCATTGGATCAATTGCTGCGCCAATGGCCTCTAGATATCTTGGTCGCGGCCGTGCGCTTGCGATAAATGTCTTCTTTGCATCTTTACTTGTCATATTCATTGGATTATCTCCAAATGCTTACTTCTTTGTTGCGGTAAGCGTTCTAATCGGCTTTACCATCTCGGTTTGGAATATCTTGTTGATGTCTCTCTATCAATCACTAATTCCACCAGAGCTCTATGGGCGTATCCATGGCGCAAGGCGAACAATTGTCTGGGGGCTAATGCCCATTGGCGCTCTTTTGGGGGGATTAATAGCAAGAGGAGGTCTTCGTCTTCCATTTCTAATTGGAGGCTCTATCGCTACTTTAATTGCGCTATTTAGCTATAAACACATCAAGCGAATTGGTGATCTCTCAGCAGAAATCCCAAATGAAAAAGTTTAGATAGCATTGTGTTATGAGCGCACAAAATCTCTATCATCGCAGCCTCTATCCAATAATTGCTGCTATTTTCTGCGCGCTTTTATTGATTTCAAATATCGGGGCGACAAAATTCATTGATTTTGGCGTCATAAAGACCGATGGGGGAGCCTTCTTATTTCCTCTGGTCTATATCTTGGGAGATATTCTTACCGAGGTTTATGGCTTTAAGGCAGCAAGGCGTGTGATCTATACCGGCTTTGGCCTTGGCGCGTTAGCTGGTCTTACCTTCTGGTTAGTCCAAATTGCACCTGCTGCCTCTGAATGGCCAAATCAGGGCGCCTTTGAATCAATTCTTGGCTTTGTGCCTCAGATTGTTATTGCAAGTATTACCGCCTTCCTTCTTGGCCAATTAGCAAACTCATGGACCTTGGTGAGAATTAAGAAAATTACCAATGAGAAGAAATTATGGGCCAGGTTAATTGGGTCAACAGCAGTTGGTGAGTTGGTAGACACCATCGTATTTACCATGATTGCATCCCTAGGTCGTTTGAGTTTTGATGAGTTCTTAAATTACTTAGTGGTTGGTTATCTCTATAAGACTTTAGTTGAGGTAGCTCTTCTGCCAATTACCTATCCAGTAATTGCCTATGTGAAAAAGCGTGAGGCTGAAGTAACTTCTAATTAATCCAAGGCTTTTGCTTGATACCTGGCGAGAAACTCAGTTTTAAACTCTATAAAGTTTCCATCAAGAATTGCCTGGCGCATTCGATCAACTAGCCTTACTGTAAATGCCAAGTTATGAATGGTTGCAAGAGTTGAGGCCAACATCTCTTTTGCTCTAAAGAGATGGTTTAGATAAGCCCTTGAGAAATTGCTACAGGTATAGCAGCTGCAATCTTTATCAATTGGGGAGAAGTCCCTTTTATAGGTAGCAGATGAGACATTGAAGCGACCATTTTCGCTATATACCGCGCTAGTTCTAGCCTCCCTAGAGGGAGCAACACAATCAAAGGTATCGGCGCCATTTTCCACGCCAGCAAAGAGATCTGCTGGCTCGCCAATTCCAAGCAGGTGACGGGGTTTATTGCTAGGTAGTTCAGAGCTCATCCAGGATACAATTTGGCCAAGAGATGCTTTATCTAGCGCGCCTCCGATTCCAAAGCCATCAAATGAAATACCAGATGAATTCATCTCTGATAGATCTTTAGCTGCTTTTCTTCTTAAGTCTTCATATTGAGCGC
>Ga0214923_10007274_pt1 | contig 12131 bp, 39 predicted proteins | sample LL1510_MetaG_FD_177993 | JGI IMG/M metagenome (GOLD analysis project Ga0214923, IMG submission 177993) | Freshwater microbial communities from Lake Lanier, Atlanta, Georgia, United States - LL-1510 | ecosystem: Environmental > Aquatic > Freshwater > Lake | place: USA: Georgia | collected... | reverse complement strand
TCTTTCTAAGAGTACCATCTTTCTTCTCGAAAGTCAAGCAAATTTTACCCATTTCAAGATGTTTTCTTAACCAATTCTTAAAAATCGACTGATTCTGCTCATCAAACTGCTCAAATATTTTGTTCATTACGAATAATCTCCAAAGCACGTTCGAAATCCACTCTACGCTCAAACACAAACCCCGGTTCATTCATTGTAGTGGGTTCCATTTTATACGCACTAATTCCATGTTTATCTAAAAGTTTTGTAATTCCATCTCTCGACCATTTATCTATACCCCAGATCATGTTCAACGAGTCGACAATGGTAAACTGCGGTTTGCCGTATTTAGCCATATGTCACCATAGTTTCGTTTTTCTGCGCCTAACCGTACCAGAACCAGTTGTAGTAGTCTCTCGTATATTAGTTCTTTTGACCGATGTAGACGTAGTTACCTTACCGGTTTTATTGTTTCTGGTCGTAGTGGTCTTGACTACACCACCTTTAATTCCACTCGACTTTCTTGAAAATAGTTTCATAGATAATACCTCGCTAGCATATTCATCATGTATACAATGCTTCCCCATATTGAAAACCCCACCAAGTATTTGAACGCTCTGTTACGAACAGCATACCAGGGTAACACATTGAAAGCATAGATGTCCTGTATCCAAAGTTGATCATTAGAAACGTAGTTCTCAACGGGTCTATTATACATCAAACCAATCTTAATTCGTTTACCAATAGGAATCGCAATTGGAACTATCTCATCGTCACGTATTATATAGGCCATTCTCATCTCCAATATCAGAGTCAGTTAAAGTAAGTATATTTTTCATAGTATGTTAGACGGGGTTTTTCGGTGTTTTTTTCTGTACAAAGTTTTGCGTCGATCACGAAATTGAGAATAGAATTGAAATCATATATGAGAATTTATCGGAGTAGACATAGAGCAAAGAACGAACGATAAGCACGAACGGAGTGAGTGGACTCTTAAATAAACCTAGGCACGGTATTAACCCGTAGGATTATTAAGGGTATGGGACCCGGTTTGGATTCCACTGTCAAATCTCATATATAGTTTTACTGATAGGAAACCACCGGACGCTGTTCGCAAACTCTCCTCCACCCCACGACCCGCCACCCGCTATCCACTATGGGTTGGTCGGTGCAAACCGTATGGTATACTGGCGCTGGGGGATACGCTATATTAGCAACGGGCTGGCTTGATCCACGAGCTAATAAGACCCCTATAAGAAGACCTGCGGTGGCTGCTGTTTCTGTTCTGCCCCAACCGTGTCCGTTGCCGTGTGCTGCTGCCGTTTCACTATATGCTAGAACAGAGCAGAACAGCATAGAACAGACTATTTTACGCATTACAGTACTCCTATTGCTAATCCGCAGAACAGAACAACAAGTCCTACAGTACAGACATAGCCGATTACTGAATCCCAAGTACTCATACTATTCGTATTCGATTCTCTCATACATCCGCCTTCATTTTGCTGAGGTATCTAGTATTGAACGGATGAAACTCTTCGAACTTCTTGGGTCCCATCTCAGCTTCAGCACGGCTCAGCATAGCGACCAGATATCTGATGATCTGACTCTCAGAGACACCATTCTCCTTTGCTGTAGCTACGGAAACGCTAAGCTCTTTGCTAGCCTTTACTTCGCGATCGATACTTTTGCGTAAACTTGCTCTCATTTGCTTCTCTCCTTTGTTCTTTACCATACCATTAGCATAACACCTTTTGGTACCCGAGTCAAGTGAAGGGTTACTGTCCCTGATTGCGAGTAGCCTGGACGAAGTCTCTAATGAGCTCTTTCTGCTTGGTTTTGGGCAAGAACTTGATGTAGTGAATGAGAGTGTTGTGCAAATAGCCGACTTCGTAGTGGCTAGCGCCCCCATCCAATGTGAAGCGTTGCTCTACTGCTTGGTTGAACTTCTTGAGCACTAGCTCTAAATTGTTCTGATTCTCGGTATACCACATACTCATATTAGTCCTCGTAAGCCTCATTAAGAAATACGTCACCCATGTCACGATCCTCGTACTCTTGTTGCACAACCTCATCAAAAGCCGTGTCAACCCAATCCATTGGGACATTGTACTTTACTGCTATCTGCTCCAGCGTGAGATCACCTTTGTATATCTCTTCCTGTAGAACTATCATTATGTCTTTCAATCTTGCCATTTCAGCTCCTTTTCTTTACCATACCATTAGCATAACACCTTTTGGTACCCGAGTCAAGTGAAGGGGTATTACTGAAACCGCTGGAGATACTGCTTTGCCTCATCTACATCGTCATTCACTATCGTATCCATCGTTGCTGCTATCATCATCTCTTTGACTAGCAATACTTCCTTCACCGGAAAGACTTCAAAGAGCTGCTGGACTTCGCCTTCCGTCTGACATTCCCATAGAGCATCTGCTATAATGTGCTGCTTGGGGGACAGACCCTCGATCTGTATCATTCTAGATCCTCTGGTAAATAGTCTCTCAATACGTCTTTGGGTACGAAAGCTAGCATTTCCTCTATACCAGAGAAGTAACCTGCTTCTACATCTTTTCGAATCTGATCTAATACTGCATCCATTAAAGTATCTACGTCATTCATATTAAACTCCTACAGCGAAAATTTTGCTCGCATTAAAAGCACCCTTGTTCTTGCCCTTTGCGGTCGATTGCTTCGGATTCTTGCGAGACTTTGCCACTGTAATCGAACCACCTCGAGCAATGAACTCTGCTACTGCTGCTTCTGTTGCTTTGCGAATGTCTGCTTTATGATTGATCTGCATCTTTGTTCCTTATCTCTCACTATAACTATAGCATAACACCGTTTGAATACCCTGTCAACCTAGAGGGTTACTAGTATGCTATAGGGTGTACCACGTCACCCTTGCGAAAGTAGAAGATTCTGCCGTTGCTGAGCATACGAGCAGTTCGAGTGCTCAGTTTAACGTAGTCGTTGCCGTTGTTTCGAAACAGTCTACCTATAGGCATCTCTGCGAACTCTCTTGCGTACATATCTGCTCCTAGTATGCTGCTGGTTTCGGGTTCTCTAAATACTCGTCCTGCAGTCGATTCAACCGACTCTCGTATCGAGCAAAGCGCTTCGCCAGCATCACTAGTCTCATGATACCATCACGCTCGTACTCTGATAGGTCTCTGAAGAATTCTCGGTTGTCCAAATTGTCCTCAAAGTTGTCCAAACACTGTTCCATCTCGTTTGCAGTATTCTCGAACATGCAATAACTCATACTTGGCATCTTTGTTCCTTATCTCTCACTATAACTATAGTATAACACCATTTGATACCCGAGTCAAATGACGGGTTACTTTACGCTAACCAGCACATCTCGACATCAAGCTCACAAATGAGCTCGTCCAACTTTTTGCTGGAATCCAGATACCCCAACGCCTCCAGTTCATCTGCTACGCGCTCTAAGCTATTCATGAGAAGCTCTAATCTTGCTGCTACATCTTCGTTTTTCATTTGCTGTGCCTTTTTCTTTACCATACCATAATTATATAACCAAAAGTAACAAAGATCAAGAACCCAAGCGCTCTGAAGGGTCATTTGACACGGAGTACAATAGCACATAGACTATGGGTATGGTTCGAACAGCAGGCTGGGGATGGACGGCGGGGGTGCCTAGTAGTTCTATTTTGCACTCTAAAAGTATTGTTTGTCAAGCAAAACCCGTCACTGTGCTCGGGTTCTTGACAAGATGTACAATTGTATGTAGAATTAAAGATTGAGGTAGATGTGCATGATACCAAGTCGCTATAACTTATATAAACTAGACTACTGAATCTTGTCAACACAGCGCTGAATCTGCGCTATTACTGCTAGCATTGGCAGCAAAACCTATGGCGATTTTCCCGGGAAAATGCACAGAAGCGCGCTATTATCCTGGACCTATGGCGAAAATCCCGGGAAAATGTACGGAAACACTTAAACACTTGGGTTCCGCACTGACACTGGGATTTCTATATGCTCTATACTTAAAAGTGATACATTTGGGCCCTACACTATAGCTTTTTGCTATAAATTTTGTGCTAACCGTGGGATTTTGTGAAGTATTAGTGCTACACCGAGACCTATGGCTATCTGCTATAGCAAAACTACACCTAGTTTAGCACAGTACAGCACAGCACGGTGTCTATCTAGCACAGTACAGCACAGCACAGTATTCTTACTGATAATACTTCTCACTAGTGCTATATCCGTATCTGACTAAAGGCTCGAAATCTACTCACTTTTCTCGCTATTTACGATATTTTCCGCTGTATACTAAATCTTTCTATAATAAGTTCTCTTGCTGCTACCAATGATGCATTCCAACTTGCTGTACAATAGGGATCTCCATCGGTACCTACTCCACTATATCCTTTTAAGTCTTCTAATGCAAGTAGTACTTCTTCTAATATTTGATTAGCGAAGAACTCTATATCAATATCTAATACGAAATCTGAATACTTATTCATTTACTATTCCAATTTGTTTAGCAATAATAGCACCCATATCGTCATTTCGGTGACTATTCTTTAGTGATACTTGCTCACATTCCCTAACGATCAACTCGGCGAATCGTTCCATTACAATACGCTGTTTGGATTCCTCGGAGTTGGCGAGAAACTGCACAGACTTCTGTGCCTCAAGGAGTAATTTTTGAATACGTTGGTTCATAATCTAATTCCGAAATGTTTTTTCGTAGGTTTGTGCAAATGCCAGGCATTATGACCATTACTGATGAGATTCTCCTGTACTGCCAAAACCTCTAACACAATTAACTCGGCGAACTTCTCCTGATCGAAATGCCGACCATCTAATCGCTGATCCCAACATTGTTCAGCAAGTTCTCGAATTCGTTCGTTCATATAAACTCCGAGATATTCTTGTTCATGTATTGAAATCCTGTTTTTTATCAAATGTAATACTATGGTCACTACATCTTCCATCTATGATATCTTTTTTGGTGGGTTCTTCCCTGAGAAGGCGCTCCATTTTATCTACTTCTACTCGACATTCTGCTTTAGAAGCAAATGTATATCTTGTAGTAATCATACCACAGTCCGTACCAATACACCAAAAAATTATGCCAATCCAAAATTCTGTACTCATGGGATCATCTCGCTGTCTAAAATTTGTTCGCTCATAAATATACCCTCGCAGAAGGGTCATAGACTTCAAAGGCATCATTGAATGCTACATTCCAATCATCAATGTTTGTATAGTATCCATGATCGAAATTGGGATTATGCTCGTAGTAACAATAGAATACGTTGTCTGCTGCTTCAAGCAAGAGTTCCTTATCTCGAAGTACGAACCCGCGATGATCGGGATTGCCTGCATGTAGAACGATGTAACCCTTCTTCATCAGGCGATTGATCTTCGCTGCTTTTTTCAATGCATTACGATAACGACTAGTGTAGAGGTTCATCAGACACCTTCGTAAGTAACTTCTTGGGCTGGATATGAGATCTTGCCATCAAAGCGCAGCTGTAACTTCTCGTCTTGAGTGAGATAATCGTCAGTTACTACTTCCCAATCAACAATGTACTCTTGGTACAAATCGTTGTCGATCTCGATACGATCTCGAATCATCATGATATAACTCGAAACAGAGTTGAAAGCGGTAAAGTTCTTGACAACGTAATCATTGCCGCCCTTTGCTTTCCAATGAGGATTCTCAGCTGAACCGTAGTTTTCCATCACCTGAGTCTGAATCATTAACTTTGCCATTGCTATCTCCTTCTCACTATACCATAATTATATGTGCTTTTGATACCCGTGTCAACCGAAAGGGTATTACTCCGAATAGAAGTCGGTGTCAAATCCGAGAATTTCATAGATCACTTCTCGGACCGCCGTGTCGTTGATTTCTGCGATTGAGGGGCGACTACGGCTAACAGCATTGATCCATTTGAGACACTGCGACCAGGACCAACCATAAGTACGAGCAGAGTCGATTAGATGCCCCACTGCCATGTCACCTTCTTTCGAGAACATACCAAAGTCACTTTTGTACATCTTCATCTCCTTTTCACTATACCATAATTATATGTTCAAAAGAACACCGTGTCAAGCACTCGAGCGTTCTAAAGGGTTACTTGACAGCGAATACAAAAGAGTTTAGGCACTAGCGAATTTTGCTGCTAGAGTTTTGATACAACGACCAGCTGCTTCTCGAGCATTTGTGTAAGCATAGTCGTCACTGAGTGAATTGAATCCGTGATACATTTGCCAATCTGAATCGAGATTCTCACGGAATTGAACAACGATATCAAAAGCTTTGGTGAAAGGATCACCCTCTCTGATAATACGAACTAATCCATAATCGTGCATAACATACATTTTTATCTCCTTTTCACTATACCATAATTATATATGGAAAAGTATTTGATGTCAAGTACCCTAGCAAGCTAAAGGGTTATTTTTTTTGCTTTTCTTTTTGGGTTTTTCTGGTTCGCTTGGTGTATCGCTGAAATCCAGTGGCATTTCTGGTTCTACTGGAGGAGCTGGGGGTGCTACAACTTGAGGTTTTTCTTTTATTGGTTTTAGAACATAGTACATCTTTGGCAACGGAGAATCATTACTAAGAAATGATCTGTCGTTTCTTAGGTGAAATTGGACTGAGCTAAACATTATAAATTTCCAGTATTGGTTGATGGGAAAGCGAGCCCAGGGCCCCAAATGATTCTCACTGCTCCAGGTCCACCTGCACCATGATTGGCTATTGACGTACTACCACCTTCATTTTGTATTGCTCCGCGAATTTAAGTTTCGCCGGACGCCAAAATTCTTTGCCAGAATATTTATCCCAAACCGATTTAGGCAAGATTGAGCGACGCTCTTCCCAAGTCACTTTACGCCGTACTGTATGTAAACTTTTCATGTTTAACGCACGATCAAACACTTCATTCTCGTACTCTACGTTGTCAAAGTCATGGTTAAAGTAAGGTTTGTTAATAAATCCATAAATCTTACGCATGGTGTCTTCAGGATCTCTACACAAACCTTCATACTCCATCAAGAAGATCATGTCTGGATTGAGCAACAGACCTTCCTCTAAGAAGTAATATGGTTTGACAACTTGACCTTCTTTTTTAACATCCATCAGCGCATCGCATCTCGTAGTTACAGTCTGCCGCGCTTCATCGTCAGTAAGTGTTGCGCCGTACAGACTGTTTTTTGCGGTAATCCGCTCAAAAGAATCCAAAATCCACGGCAAATCTCTAACGCAACAGATAATTTTTGTTTGCGGATAAAGATCTTTGAGTAGGGCTGTTTTAGCAGTCCAGCCGCGACTTGTATCAAATACAACCGAATTGTTGACAGCTTTGTAATACGCCTCAAACGTATCGCGCAGAATCTGTCTGCGACGAGCTTCATCCACCAGATGATTGTTCTCACTGCCCGTTATGACGTTAATTGTTGAGGTTACTAAACCTTGCATCGGGGAAGAGATGTCCGCATAAAACTCTGGGTTCTGACGCAAAATGCCTGAAAGCAGCGTTGATCCAGAGCGGGGTAAACCAGAGATAAAGAAAAACTCTTTCACATCGGAACCCAATTTATTGTTTCTTCATTCCACTGATAACGTACATTGCCTCCATTAAGAATCGCGTCTCTTGGCCGAGGAATGGGCGGTCCCCAAGTCATAGTGTCAATATACCCAATCCAAGACGGATACGGTCTAAGAGCTTCTAATTCTGCAAGCCTTAAAGAATTAAATTCTTCTTCAGATAAAATATTTAACACCCCCGCAATAGAAGTGTCAGCATCGTCATCACAAGTGCCGTAATACAAAGGAGCTCGAAGATAAGTGCCGTCTGGCGCAAGCTCCACAGGCCATGTAGATTTATTAGCCCAATTAATTTTTAAACCCTTAACGGCTGGCATTGACGGGCCAGTGCGCTGCGGCTCTTGAGTACAAGGAATTTTTGTGACGGCGTCAACTTCGGTTACGCAAATATACATAAGTAATTCCTATTATTAAAACTTTTTACGGCATGTAGAATAATCAAACAGCAACTCTTCTAACGGCTCTGACCCGGAGTCCCTGTGGCTTCAAGTAGCCGTTGCTCTGGAGCCCGTTACTGAAGTCCCCCCTCCAAGCGGAGGAAGCACTGGCCTGAGTACTACACCAGTAACTGGCCGCTGTAAACGCTTCGGCGCCACCCGACTTAAAATCCGTAGCAGACGTTTGCGCTGGTGTGCCAGTGGTGTAGTTAGAGCCACGGCTAGGAACTGCATTGATATTTGTGCCTGAATTTGTAAGGTTTCCATCCGTTGTAGGTTTAAGGTTGTAATAACATACTTCCAACTCATTTTTAGCAGGCATATACCAATCTGAAAACCCACCAATCGTTAGCCCTTCACAGAATTGCGCCGCTGGATGTGAGGCATCGTTCATGTTGGCGCTGTTTGTAGGTCCATCAATTGCAGAAGACGTTCCAGTAGTTGATGTGACGTTTGTTTTCCACTGCTTGCTATTGTCTTGACCAGAAGCAACCGGAGCTATTACTAAGTAATAGTCTGCTATTCCATTGCCAGCAGTGGAGATTTGACCAGCAAAAAATCCACCGCCAAAAGCTTGACCGATTGTTGTTGGTGCAGTAGGTGGAGGATTTACTCCAATTATAGTTGATCCCCTGATTGTAGCGCCTTGAATTATTCCCATTTTGCTCCTAATGCGGTGGCTCCATTTGATCTAGCAAATAGTTGTATACTTTAACTATATCAATATTGTTTGGATTTTGTAGATCGAATGCTTTATTCGGTGACTTCCACCATTTTTCTATTGATTCATCTGATCCAAGTAATGCTTTAAGAATTAAATTACACCTTTCTCTAGTCATATTGGCTTTTACTAATGTCATCGTAACTTGGTTCGCTGTCAGCATCTCTGATGCCTTTATCATATGCCTTACGCAATTCCAAGTCTAACCATTGTTTAAACTCTTTTACACTGATCTTTCTATCATATATCATTCTATATATATTGTCGTATTTTTTAAGCATCATTATTCATCTCTAACCTCAAATACATAATGACCACCACGATGACTGCTGACCCAGCAAATACTCCAAAAGATATGATTGTCCTGTAGTGCTCTAATGATACTCTCATTGCCAGACCAACCACCGGTACTGAGTCTATAAGCTGTAACTAATCGTTTATGCTGGTTAATCTCCTCCTGCTGAGTCCAATAACCAAAGTCTGAATACCTCCAGTAGGGCTTAATCCAATCCAAGAGGTCGGTATAAGGTCTATCTCTCCAGATTTCAATACTGGTCAGAAACTCTTCGGTTGGGTAGCCATCTTCGTCTAAGCAATTTATTTCAGGGTTGGTCATCTGCATCTTCATCCACTCCCCATGATCTAGTAAAAAATACTTTACCTAACGCATCAATTTCTGCCTGCGGATACCCTTCACTAACTAGCCAATCCATGACAGGTTTACCGCAGTCAGGATCATAGATTTTAGGAAAACCATATCGCCATCCGCTAGGCGGGTCAATCCATACTTTCATTTTGTTTCTCCATTGGGTCCAGTAATATCATACCTATCACCACACCTACCACAATAAAACCAACTCCAACCAAATCCGTTGTCATGATATTTTCCGCCTCTATGCCCACCATCAGCAATACAATCTTCTATTAGTTGTCGCTTGGCAGGATAATAGACATCACGATCATACTCCTCCATCAACTCTTGCATTTTCTTGTTGCGAGCTTTGTCTATTTCCCATCGGCGTTTAGATATATCACTCATTTTCTAGCAGATGAATTTCTTTCAGCTGTCCCTTGTGAAAGTATGCTGAGTAAGTCTCCCATACTTTATACTCCTTGTCAAGATGTCTATAGAAAACAATCTCACCCGTGAAGTTTTCGCAAATGACCCAGCGTGGATTCTTTTTTTCATAATCCAATAGAGGATTACTATCATCCTCTTCTACCCATAGTTTACCGACAGAAATCTTATAATCAGCTAAACATTGTTTCGGTGTATCCCTAGTCTGATACTTAATATCGTCAAAATAAATGTAATCAAGCATGCCCATGTTTTTTTCCAATGATGATTTTATCGTCTTCGGTACGAATGTTCAGGGTATCTCCTGGCTCCCAGCCTACTGATTCTAGCATCTCCTGGGGAAAAGTAAGAAGGACATTTGCCGGGTCTCCGGGTATGTCTGAAAATAATTCTTCAACGGTATAGGTTTTCATATCTGGATATACCTCACTTCTTTGTTTGCGTTTGAATTTGAATCCTGCACCCATTAAAACCAAGTCCTATGTTCTTCGCAAACCTTTTCCATCCCATCATATTCTTGAATATGCCACTGAACGTCATCAGGAATATTGACTACTTTAAGTTCTGCACCATACCCATCAGCTTCCTCTCCTAGCTTTTCTACAACAGCAACGAGGTCTGGATCATTGCGTTCCAGATCATATGGATCAAGTCTTTGATCTTTTCCTAATTCTGGAATAAAGTATTCTCGGTCATAATCATCCGTAGCCAGAGTCCAGCCCTTACGTTTTGCTATTAGTTTGCAGGCTTCTAAGCTAAGACCAAACCCACCATAGCAACGATTAATTACTACCTTCACCATTGTACTCCAGAGTATTAGATTGTTTGAACCAGTAATTTTCAACTGCTGCTCTTGCGCTTTTTTCATCTATAAAATTGCCCAAGAACTTTTCGCTAGCATTAGTAAATGGAAATTCATCTGCATAGATTTTACCCATCCAAACCGTACTATTCATCATATAATGCCAGGCACCACCCAGAACTCTACCATCAGATTCTCTGTAATAGTAGTGCATGGTAGAAGTTTCTTTCCATTTGTTCATTTATTATTCCATTCTGTGTAATTTATATTAATAACACATCTAACCTTAGTATTAGATGATGTAGTTCCAGCATGCAGTATAGTGTTATCAAATTTTACTAATCTATTTTCTATAGAAGCTACAATAGCACCGTCATCAAAATAAGTATATCCATTATTTGTATTTACATAATAGATAGCAGTTTTGCCCATTACCTTATGTGTATCAGTATGTAATTCTCTTTGTACACATTCTTTAGTGTTTGTTGATAGATTTGCCTTAATTCTGAGTATACTAGCAGGATTTAATTTTTTAATTAAAGGATCTAGTAACCTATAATACTCAGATACAAAACTATAATTTGAATAAAATGTATGGGTAAATTGAAAATTATATAGATGGTCTTCAGTTGTCTCGAAAACAACATCGTCATTGTAATACCAAGGGAAGTTGCCTGCCTTACCTATCAGAAATGATTTGATTTCTAAGTGCTCTTCAGCAGTTAGAAAATAATCAATTATCTCTAAATTATTCACAGAATTTTTAATTTAAATGCTATTAAAATGCCAACGTAGGCCACAAAGGTAACTACGATGGCAATAAAAACTTGTAATTCAAATTTACTCATTCTCATCATCGTCGTAATCCAGTATTTCTGGTTCTATAATTCTGTCATAGAACTCTTTGACTTCTTTTTCAGACATCCAATTAAGCAATGAACTGATCAGCCAATCCCTATCAAGCATTCCTTCATCATCCAACTCAAGAATGCGATTAGTATATTCTCTAGCTCTAGAAATCATCATCGTTTCCTTCTACCAGCATCATCATATGCTGTTCATAAAGCTGATACTCAGCATCAAGGTTGCGCTCTCGCAATTCAACTTCAATTTGGGCAAGAATTGCTTCAAGTTCTTTATCGGAAAATTTGGATAAATCGTTCATGTCTGCTCCTCAATATACCATAATTATAAATGAAGTAGTATCAGCTGCCAAGCTCTGAAGAATTAATTGCTCTTTGTCGAACACCAAGTTCAAACATATCCCACAACTTATTGAACTTCAATTCATAGAGAGATTCTAATCCAATTAGAACATTAGCAATCTCATCCTCAGTCATAGCAGGATTTCTATCACACACTGCCTCGCATAGAGTCCTGATATCTTTGGTGATATTCCAACACTCTAACAGTTGTTGCTCGAAATCAAATCTATCAAATTTCATGTTACCAACTCGATGAATAGTAAAAATCAAAATCAGTGTTTTCGCATTCCAAAACACTGTCCAAAATAGCTATA
>Ga0214923_10007273_pt1 | contig 12132 bp, 10 predicted proteins | sample LL1510_MetaG_FD_177993 | JGI IMG/M metagenome (GOLD analysis project Ga0214923, IMG submission 177993) | Freshwater microbial communities from Lake Lanier, Atlanta, Georgia, United States - LL-1510 | ecosystem: Environmental > Aquatic > Freshwater > Lake | place: USA: Georgia | collected... | reverse complement strand
TTTATTGCTGGCTAATATCCGAAATTTATGCGAATACGGAGATCGTCGGGCGTTAAATTTGCTCCGATAAATTAGCTTTGAAGGGTGGTGATTTTCTAATGCCAGGAATTCGACTTCGTGAAGGTGAAGCTTTTGAGGCTGCGTTGCGCCGTTTTAAAAAGCAGTGTGAGAAGGGCGGGATTTTGAGTGACGTTCGCAAGCGTGAACATTACGAGAAACCTTCCGTTAGACTCAAGAAGAAGTCAGTGGCAGCGCGCAAACGCGCCGCGAAGAAAAGTCGCAAGTTCTAAGCCACCATGTTTTTTTGAAAAAAAACCCGCTGTCGGAGAGTGACAGCGGGTTATTTTTTGTGATTTATTGCCGATAATTTGGATTGTGAAATTAAAGTGTTTATCAACGACGCTCCACTTGGGCTACGAACGTGAATTCTCTAGACGATGTAAAAAACCGCATCAAGACCCGTGTTCCTCTCGACCAACTGATTGGCGAAACGGTCAAATTGGTCAGAAGGGGGCCCAGTATCACCGCCTGCTGCCCATTTCATGCGGAAAAGTCTCCAAGCTTTCATATTTATCCAGACCAACATTATTACTGTTTTGGCTGTAAAGAATCCGGCGACGCGATCACGTTTGTGCGTAAAACCCGTGAAATGACTTTTATAGAGGCTTTGCGTTTTCTTTCCGCTAAATACGGTATTGAGGCGCCGGAACTTGAGGAGTCAGAGGGTGTAAAAAGGCGACGTGGCGAGCAGGTCGCTTTGAGTCAGATCATGGTGACGGCTCAGGATTTTTTTGTCAGCGAGATGAAAACCGATCGCGGTATTGAGGCCAGAAAATATCTGGTTGAACGTGGATTCAGCGAAGAAAATATAGCTAAATTTGGCTTTGGTTTGACACCAGTCGAAGGCTACGGGTTGGTCAGGCATCTACGAAGCATGGGCTTTCGTGAAGATGATATGATCAAAGCCAGCCTCGCTGTTCTTAGTGCCAAAAGTGGGCGTCCCTACGACTTTTTCCGCGATCGTATCACGATTCCCATTCGGGATGCGCAAGGTCGTGTCATTGCCTTTGGTGGCAGGACAACCGTTCAAGATCCGGCAAAGTACAAAAATAGTGGTGCGACCTCACTGTTTGATAAATCGGCTGTGTTGTTTGGTCTTGATCATGCTCGCGAGGCGATCAAAGACAAGCGTTCAGCCGTCATCGTTGAAGGTTATATGGATGCACTCTGTCTTTGGCAGGAAGGAGTTCACGAGGTCGTCGCATCCATGGGAACTGCTTTGACTGTCAGGCAGCTAAAACTACTTTGGCAGCAAACAAAGACGCCGGAAGTGATTTTGTTATTTGATGGCGACTCGGCAGGTCAACGCGCAACCCTAGCTGCAATTGAAGTTGTTTTGGAACTACCTGAACTTCGTGTCAGGGCAGCAAAATTGGATGGCCAGGACGATCCCGACACATACGTGCGCAAGCATGGTATCGAGGCATTGCAGCAGGTCTTGAAGAAGTCAGTAGACCTGATTGAGCTTTGTATTAGCTCTAAACTCGCAGGTGTTAACTCTGCAGCCATACCCAATATAGTAACGACGGAATTCGTTCCTTGGCTGGCCAAGATTCAAGACCCTGTTAAAAAAGGCTTTTTGGTGAGTCGTGTCGCGGGACTGACTGGCGTGCCAGCGGAGATTATTGCCCGGCAATTAGCTTCATTTTCTTTTGGAGCCCCAAGGCAGAATTGGATTGCTCGGCAAAGCCAAGATCGTACCTTGCCAGCTGTCGCCCCACAAACAGAGAACACCCCTTCAGCGCCGATCCTGCCAACGCGCGCGCTGTCCCCAATTGAGAAGGGGGTTTTGGGTCATTTGTTTTTTGCTGAGGCTGGCGAGATTGATTGTGGGAAGATTGCCACTTTTATTGAAAAGGAACTATCCTTGGAGCCCCTTTGGCAGCGCTTTGCTGAGCGTCTTATTGCAGCTCACGCTAGTCAGACATCTCCGAAGGCAGAGCCTTCATGGCGTGCTCATTTTACATCTGAGGAGGACCTTGCCTTGGAGGCTATCACCGCTTTAAAGGCAGAGACTTTTTTCAGCAAGGATCGCAGTCGTGCCCTTGAGCGCCTCATATTGGAGCAAAAACGTCAGAATATTCAGCAAGCTATTGCAGTTTTAAAGCGGCAGGTGCAGGTGGCAACGGCGCAATCCCCGGACGAAGTCCCAAGCTTTATTAAGGAAGTCATGGCTTTGACGCAAAGTTTGACTGCCGTTGAACGCCAAATTTCTGGTGACCAATAAGCTGAAAATATTGAATTTAAGACCAGCTGCGCAGTGTTTAGCTGATTTAGGCATAAATCTTGCAAACCCTTGCTGCGCTTGGGTTTTTGTTGCATGTCGAGGGATTTGGGGATAGTATCAACCGCTTAAATTGTTAGTCCCCACCCAGATAGAGGCAAGACATGGCCAAACACAAGGTTAAACCTAAATCAAAGCTGGCGCGCCCCACCGCAAAGAAGGTGGCAAAGCCTGTTAAAAAACTTGGAGCTGGAACAACGGTCAAGAAAGTTTTGAAGTCTGCCGTCAGAACAGTCTTGCGGGGAGCAAGTGCTTTTAAGAACAAAACGGTCGCCGCCAAAGCTCCGGCAACCATGGCAGCATCAAAAAAATCCACACCTAAAAGCGCAGGTGCGCGGCCACAAGCACAAAAGAAGCCTGTAGCCAAACTGAAAACTGCAAAGAAGGAATCCAAGAAGCAAGAGTCCGTTAAGCCGGCTCTGTCAAAAAAACCGAGTTTGGTAAAGGCAACTCCATCAAAGCCAGTTGCCGCCAAATCTGCACTTAAGCAGCCAGAAGCCACTGTAAAACAGCCAGAAGCAACAAAAGTAGCGGCGGGTGCGGACGCCCCCCGTCGAGGCCGTCCTCCGAAAGCAGCAGGAGCAACGCCTGTTCAGCCTGTTGTAAAAGTTCCAGGACGCCGTGGTCGACCACCCAAAAATCCAAGTTTGGATGTTGGTGGTCTTACAGGTGCCAAGTCCGGTGGCCTTGAACTGCACAAAATCATCGATGGTCTCATTAAGCAGTTTAAGAAAGCTGGAGCTGTTGCGTTTAAGGACATAGAAGCGGCTTTCCCAAAGGGAGCAATCAATCCGGATCTTCTGGATGACGTGATTGTATCGCTCCAAGATCGCGGAATAGAAGTGGCTGATCGTCGCAGTGGCGCACGCAAAGGCAGTGGTGGCGACGACGAGATGATCGCTGGAATTGAAGACGATGCCGACTTGGGAGGAGACGCCGAAGCGGGTGATTCCGAGGGTGAAGAGGCCGCAGAAGCTCCAGCCGAGTTTGATGCATCAGACGCAGCTATTGGCAAGTCTAATGATCCTGTGCGCATTTACTTGCGGAAAATGGGTGCGGTGGCCCTTCTTTCGCGTGAGGGCGAAGTTGTCATCGCTAAAAAGATCGAGAATGAGGAAAACCGCATATTAGAGCGCGTTCTCAGCTTTCAGCTTGGAATGGACGCGGTCATTGGAACCGCCAAAGCGTTTGTTAACAATGAAGTCCGCATGAAGGCGTTCATCAAAGGCTTCGACGATGATGAAGCTAGCAATAACGAGCAAGAGCATTTTGAAAAAGTGCGTCTTCAGACCGTAGAATTCTTGAAGATTCATGATGAATTTGAGGCTGCGTTCAAGAAGGCATCCTCGAGCCAAAAAGCAGCCGCGAAACTAGAAGCGATTCGTGAGCGCATTTTTGCTGGTCTGAAAGAGTTAAACATTAACCGCAAAATCCTTGTCGGAGTCATCAATCAGATGGCTCAGTACGCTAACGCTGTACGCGAAGCGCGACAAGACATGGAATACTATGCAAGACGTCTACAAACCAACGTCGATGCATTAGGCGCTTATATTAAGTCTGGAAATCAAAAGCCATTTGGCGCCGCTGGCGACCGTGAGTGGCTCCGAATCGTAAGAAACTTCCAATCAGCTCAAGACACAATTCAAAGAGTTCTCCAACAAACCAGTATGAGTCTGATTGATCTTGAGTCGGCTCATAAGGATTTGGCTGCCATGCATCAGGCGGCCGAGAATGCTAAACGAGAGTTGGTCGAAGCTAACCTTCGCCTTGTGGTTTCGATTGCAAAAAAATACACAAACCGCGGACTGCAGTTCCTGGATCTTATCCAGGAGGGCAACATCGGCTTGATGAAAGCGGTTGAGAAATTTGAGTATCGTCGCGGTTATAAGTTTTCGACTTATGCAACCTGGTGGATCCGTCAGGCCATTACGCGCGCGATTGCCGATCAAGCGAGAACGATCCGTATCCCGGTTCACATGATCGAAACTATCAACAAAATGATTCGCACAAGCCGGTTCCTGGTTCAGGAGATGGGGCGCGAACCAACACCGGAAGAAATTGCGGCTCGTATGGACTTGTCGGTCGATAAGGTGCGAAAAGTACTTAAGATCGCCGTTGAGCCGATTTCTCTTGAGACCCCGATTGGTGAGGAAGAAGACAACCACATTGGTGATTTCCTTGAGGATAAATCTCAGGCCAGCCCTAGCGAAAGTGTCATGACGGCAAGTCTGTCAGAGCAAACCAAAAAAGCATTGGCAACTCTCACGCCGCGTGAGGAAAAAGTTCTGCGTATGCGTTTCGGTATTGCAGAGCGTAGTGACCACACCCTTGAGGAAGTGGGTCAAAACTTTGATGTTACACGTGAGCGTATTCGTCAGATTGAGGCGAAGGCATTACGCAAGCTTCGTCACCCAAGCCGCAGCAAGAAACTGCGCGCGTTCATCGAAGGGTGATTCGTTTCCGGGAATTCCGAGGCGTGCTTCGCCTCGCAATTTCAGTGGGGGCTCATAGCTCAGTGGTTAGAGCAACCGGCTCATAACCGGTTGGTCCCTGGTTCAAGTCCAGGTGGGCCCACCACTTTGTACTTTATGAAACTTGTCGATTTTCTCACTCGGTATGATCCGATCAGCAGGTCTAAGCCAATGTCAAAATATCTAAAAGCAGTCATCTGTTTCATGCTCGGTATCGTAATAAGCGCACCTCCGGTCCTGGCAGATAAACCGTTGGATGCGGTTTTTTTTGGTGGTAGTGGGACCTTAGGTGCACGCCGGGGCTTCGGAGTTTTGGGGGGTGCGGCCCACCTGGAGTGTGGAACTTATGGTTGTTATGGTTACGGACTGCATATGGGAAAGCGATTTAGTGAACTCTCAACATCCTTCATAGAGGCTGGCGGTGGCGCTTTGATTCTATTTTTTCCAGTCTACGCAGGGCTCGGTGTCAGGATGAAAGAGGGTAAAACCACTGGGGGTCAGCTCTCTCTTGGCCTTGGAGCCGGCCCATTATTTTTGGTTACACGAGGCTATACCGAGGATAATCGGTTGTCCGCTGAGTTCACAGTTGGTTTGGTCATTCCGATTCCCTTGACAAAACTCTGACCAAAAGCGTTAAAGATTGAGCCATTGGTTGCTGCCGTATTCAATGCAGCTACTTTGAACCGTCAGGCTGCTCGTCAAGTTTACAGTTTTGTTTTTGTAGCACTTGATATTTTAAGTGGACGTTGAGATACGGGTCGCCACGTGTGATCGCTCTCAACAAAGTCTTGCTCCATTTGACTGGTGCCATCTTTATAGACGGCTTTCGTCATTCGGGTTTTGCCGGCGCGACTGAAATAGTATTCGGAAATACCGTGGCGCTCGCCATCTCGCCAATGTGAGAGCTCTCTTAGTTCGCCATCCTCATCCCAGTGCCTGGTGGCCCCATGTTTTAAAAATGTTGGGAGCGCATCAAATGTGATGGGCCAGACTTTTTGTGTTAGTTCATAACAATCACCCTGGGATTCCATAGCACCGGTGCTGAAATACGACCTGTAGCTTCCAAATCTTTTTTCGCCAATCAATTTATCCCATACGAAGTGTAGCTTGGTGCGCCCATTCGGATAAAAAATTCGACTTTCTTTTAAATTACCTGCGTCGAAGAGTTCCTCGATAACGAGTCCCTCACTGGCGTGTTCGAAGTGACGCTGAATTCCGTCAAGACGACCCGAGAAATTCAATCTTTTTTCGCTTTTCTTCCGCCCGTCAGAATAATTATCCACTTGAAACCGCTCAATAGATTTCTGTTCTGCCGGTTGGGTGGGATTATCAGCCACTTCTTGTTGTTCAAGTTGCTCATAAATTTTTAGGTGGCCGTCTAAAAATGTAAGTTTTCTATGTTCCTGACCATTAGCGTAGAGAGTAACGGTTGACTCATTGCCATCAAGGCCGCACCACTTTTTTTGTTTTGGTCCAATTAAGGCTTTGCTGCACTGAATTGCAATGAGAAGCCCCTGCTCGTCAAATTCAACGCGACTTTTCTGCGATTTGTCGGACGACAGGGTTGCAGTCGCGAGTTTCAGGTTGCCATTCGGAAAATAAATGCGTTGCAGTACTGGTTTTCCATGTTCGTAAAGCTCTTCCCTGACGGGCTGCCCTTCGTTGTAGGTGTTTTTCCAACCGTGGTATTTGTTTTGTCCAGGAACGCCGTCATAGGAGGTTTCCTTTTGAAGAGCGCCGTTTTTATAAATCTTCTCCTGGATCACCATCCAGTTTTTAAACTGAGTTTCTTTCAGGATGATCTTTGAAACAGGATCTTGGCAAGAAACGATACCCTGTTCAACTGAGGCAAAGTCGCTTGTTCCTATCACTTCTCCATTGTGCAGGCACTCAACAGGTGAGGCTTGAATTGGGCGAGCCAAAAAAATAACCAGTATTAAGAGGCGCGAAGATATACGTAGCACGATGTCCCTCCCGCGTAACGCCATTGTGGCCCGATGGTTGTTGCATGAATTGTTCGGTATTGACGGATTCTATCAAGATGAATTAGCTGCGGTCAAATCCGCGAAACCCTTGGGGGACAAGGTTTAAAGTGGTATTAAGTTTTTTCAAAAATAAGTTTAGAGCCTAAGAGAAGACTAATGACTCGACGTAAAATGGATTCTGCTATATGGGGTAAAACAATATTTTCACCGGTCTGATTGAATGTTTTATGGTCCCTATACTGCGGCATAACGACTTCGATGGCGCCCAAATTTTGGGAATAATACCCCAATATGACTGATATTTATGAAGGTTGCTCAGGCGAAAACCTTAAAAATCTTGCAATATTATAAGCTCGTTATTAAGAATGGCGATGAAACTTATGCTTAGGAGATATTGAGCAATGAAGTCACTCATTCTTATAGCTTTGTTATGTGCTAGTGCTTCCGCTTCCGGAAATCAGGCAGAGAACATAACTGTGATGTCCACACTTAGTTCTGAGGAGTCTTACCGACTCTACGAGTTTCTTAACGTTCCCGAAGTCGCAGAGCAAGGTGGACGGGCTTTGGTCAAGCGCACGAGCAACATGGTGTGCTCGCGATTTGGTTCTTATCCTGGTGATCGCGAGTATGAATGTACGGTCACAATATCTGTGAACAAATTCGGTGAGATTGATTTGAATCACTGATTTCTTACTGCCATAAGATTCAAGACGCTAACCAAAAACCAGCACCCGAGGGAAGCTGGTTTTTTCTTTACATTATTTGCCGCAGGCTTAATCATATATTTATCTTATGCAGTTATGTTTAAAAAAATAGACCTAGGGGATTCATGTTCCGACGTAGTGGATTTTTATTTCTGCTAGTTTTGTCTGTGGCAGATATTTGCCTTTGGTCTGAAAATTCTATTGCCGAAATAGTTATTGGGGATATTCCCCTTGAGAAAAATCCTAATGCTAAATTAGGTTTGCCGAGCGCAATCAATGACAGTTACATTGTCATCAGTCGTCCGCAATACGTTATAAGTTGGAATTTCGAGAGGAGAGCTCCCGAGTGGGTCTCGTGGTTACTGACGCAAGACGATTTCGGAGAATCGACGAGAACAAATGTCTTTCATTTAGACCGTGAGCTGGATGCGGTGTTAAAAGCTCAAAATCGAAAATCCGTATCACCCTCAGAGTATCGCAATACGTGTCTTGACCGTGGGCATCAAGTTCCCAGCGCAGATCGTACTGCTACGGAACCCGACAACGAATCCACGTTTCTAATGAGTAACGTGGCTCCCCAGTCCGCGTTTCTGAATCGCCGAACCTGGGTTAGTCTGGAGCGTTTCTTAAGGCGTCGCATTGTTCTGAAAAACGAGATAGCCCAAGTTTTTACAGGATCAATTTATGCCGAGAATTCAGAGACAATCGGCCCGGCTAAAGATATTCATGTACCGTTATCCAATTTCAAAATAATTGCACTACGGCCGAATTCGGGATTATCCGAAGAGGTTACAAACTGGAAATACTTTGTGGTTAATTTTTCCAATGTGACCAGTACGGGCACAAGTCCTGTGAAAGACCAAAATCAGGCATGTTTTGACTCTGCTCATACACCGCGATTAAACGAGAGCGACTCCAATGCTCTCTGGCGTCCCCATCTATCGACACTTGATCAAATCGAGGAGGCTAGCGGCCTGTCATTTGATTTTTTACAGACAGCTCATCAGCTCAGCGCTTCCGAAGTCGATGAGCTGATTCTGGCGGATCTAGTGTCAGATCAGCTTGGCAATGTTTTTAAGGCGCAAACTTTCGAGGTACCACTACGCCGAATTTTCCCTTGGCTGCCACGGCCTTGATGTAGGCGTAGTCCATTCTGTAATAGCCATCATTTGATGACCTCACATCCTCACCGTTTTCAGTGGTAGAAGAGTGTGCGCCCCAGCTGTTTTTAAGTTTCAAATACGCAAGTTCATCGGCAGGCTTTGCAACCTCCCGCAGTAATTCGTCCTGAGGCAGCGCTCCCTCTCGGCCACCTTTATTGACAAAATCAGTTGCGACGACCGCATGGCCACCATTCAGCGATATAATTTCAGAAAGGATCTCCGGGTTCGTATCCAGCTCCCTGATTTCAAAGTCCTTTGCACTAAAAAAGCCTGATTTTAGATTTTTCATGGAGACACCAAAGCTGACAGGTATGCTAAAACCTGCGGCCATGGCTTTTTTCGTGGCATTAATCAGCGAGCGACTATCTGCAGCACTTCTAGCTGAGAGTAGAACATAGTCCTTGCTCTGGAATTTCAAATATTGCCTAGCAAAGGTCTGCGGCGAGAATTGTTTTCCTTCAAAGATGAAAGCTTGTGGTGGCGCTGCGTGAAAAGCACCATCAGCTGTCATGACCGCGTCCAGATTGCTGTCCGAGATAGGAGCGGAACTTGATAGTAGAACTTGAAACGCGTCTGAAATTGCGCGTTTAAGCATTTGAATTTCATCTCGAGAGTGAAACTTGGTGGACCAGGCGTTTTCGGGGACGAGTCCATATTTATCAATCAACTCCATGGCATCCAGCGTTGGCGAGGAATCCGGGCTGCGAACAAACCAACCCTCAAGGCTCTTTCCGTCAAGCCATTTGGTGATTTCTTCCATCGGCATGTCACCGTTTCTATATTTGCGAGCAACATCGGCAAGTTCCATGCGCATGCGAACATAACCCAAAGCCTCTTCACTGAGGTCCAGTTCCGAGCCAGTTCTGATCTTGTGGTTCGACTCAATCAGGGCAAGTGCCGCATAGGACCAGCAAAGGCCCATGGCAAACTGGTTTTTGATAGAGGTTTGGGGGATTTCAACCGTCTCGGTTTTTGAGACAGCGGGCTGATGCTTCCTCAAACAGGCGGTTGACGAGAGCGCCATCAAGGCAGCTGTTAGGCTAACAGTTAATGTTCGAGCCTTTTCGGCCAAAGGAAGCATGTTCATAGAGAGTCCCTTCTTCAGCAGCAACGGTTTGCAACAGCAGCGTTCAAGGGATCGTGTGAATCATCAACCTGAAGAATCCGGGTCGATCCCTGTGTCTGGACTAAAGTCTCTGGTGTCTTCATTAAGTAAACTTAGATCAGGTCTACGTGGAGGTTCCTTTCTAAGGGCTATAAGACCCTTTAAAAAGAATAATAAACTATAAATTTATTAAATCAATTCTAACTTTATAAGTTATTGTATTAAAGAGTGTTTTGGCTGTCTGGCCAAATTGTTGCAAACAGCCTGCTTTATTGGATTTTGTCGCGAAACACGATTGGGGTATGTTAAAGCCCCATGCAGATTAGAGACTTTTAAAAGGTCTAGTGGACTTCAGGGCGCTGAGGACAGGAGCATTCGGCTAAACATGGTTTACAAGTGGTCACAAGAAGACACTCGCGATTTGGAGATTCGCCCCATTGATGAAGCGGAGACGATTCCTGCGCGTTGGTTTACATCCCCGGCCATGCATGAAGTTGATAGGGAAGGGGTTCTTGCAAAGTCCTGGCTTTACATCGGGCATGAGAGTCAGCTGTGCAAACGCGGTGATTATTTCGTCGATTCAATTTTAGGACGGCCAATTCTGGTTGTTAAAAATCTGGATGACCAGATTATTTGTTTTTCAAACGTTTGCCGGCATCGTGGAGGACCTCTTGCAACGAGCTCTGGTTCTTCGAGGGTGCTTCGCTGCGCTTATCATGCGTGGAGTTACAATCTCGATGGACAGCTTATAGGTGCGCCAAAGTTTGATGGTGTGAAAAACTTTGATCAAAGCCAATGTCGATTACCGCGTTATCGAATGGAGAATTTCGACGGTTTTCTTTTCGTGAATTTTTCTGGCAACGCTCCGCCGCTCCGGGAGCATCTGAGTGGAATTTCAGAAACTATTAGCCCCATAGACTTGAACGCGATGCGTTTCCAAAAACGCGTGGTATATGAGGTGAAATGTAATTGGAAAGTTTATATAGATAACTACATGGAGGGTTATCATATTCAAAGCGTTCACCCAAAACTGGCCAGGATTCTTGATGTCGCGGGCTACAAAACCGTCATAGAAAATAATAAAGTTCTGCAATACGGACCGCTTGCGAGTGAAGACAATCCTTACCATACGGGCGGGGCGGCTTATTATTATCAGATCTTCCCAAATTTAATGCTCAACATCCTTCCTGGCAGAGTGCAGGTTAATAGTATCTTGCCTGTCGACGCGGATCGGTGCCTGACGGTGTTTGACCTTTACTTGAGTGAGACAGATCCGCAAAAACTTGCCGAGCGTTTGCGAGATGACCTCGAAGTGTCAGATTTAGTGCAAAAGGAAGATATCAGTATTTGTGAGCGGGTCCAGGAGGGCCTCAAAAGTGGAACCTATAACAAGGGCAGGATTTGTGTGAGTGAGGAACTGGGGGTTTGGGCTTTCCAGAATAACCTACGTAAGGCTTATAGCCACATTTCAAGTCAAAAACCTTAGATTAGCGCCTGCTCTTGAATTCAGCCAAATTTTTAGCATGTGTTTCGTTCAGCCAAATTGATTCAAAAATTTCGTCGGCCCACCTGTGATCACCGGAGGGCTGTGATGTGGCCAATCGTAACATTTTCTTTTGAGCCCTGACCGCTCGGGGTTCTAACTCAAGGAGTGGCAGTAGTTGCAGGGCGATTTCTTCAGAGGTCGCTGACGAGATTAAACTATGGATCAGTCCTTCACGGTGGGCTGTCTCGGCATCAATACTACTACAAAGATAGAGTAGTGATTGGACTTTTGACTTCCCCAGCAAATCAACCAGCCGACATGCCGACCCGTAACCGGTGGCAAGACCAAGTTTTAGCTGTTTAAATTCAAAAGTGCTTCTCACTGTAGCCAATCTTAAATCACCTGCCAATGCCAGCTCCGCTCCGCCACCAATAGCGGAACCATCAACAACAGTAACCACTGGGACAGGCAACGCCTCAAGGCCTTCACAAAACTCGCGCATGGTCTTTGCGTAATCCCGGGCCTGGTGCTTTTGATTTAGCTCAGAAAGTTCGACCAGATCACCTCCGGCGATCCAGTAAGCCTGGCCTGATTTTACGACTGTTTCAGCCGTAATTACGACCGCTCTGACTTCAGGAGCAAGATGATCACGAGCGTACTCCAGTGTGTCAGTCAATTCTCTTGCAAGCGTGGTACCCAGGGCGTTTAGCCTTTCGGGTCTGCAGATATGCCAATTCTGCCAGGTGAGCGCATTAATGATGTGATTAGTGATATTGACGGTCATGTTCTGGAGGTTTCCATATATTTAAATAATATAGAGAATATCAAAAAAATAACAGCAATGGTGGCGGAGATTTTACTGATATCTAGTATG
>Ga0214923_10007272_pt1 | contig 12132 bp, 7 predicted proteins | sample LL1510_MetaG_FD_177993 | JGI IMG/M metagenome (GOLD analysis project Ga0214923, IMG submission 177993) | Freshwater microbial communities from Lake Lanier, Atlanta, Georgia, United States - LL-1510 | ecosystem: Environmental > Aquatic > Freshwater > Lake | place: USA: Georgia | collected 2015-10-15 | reverse complement strand
ACAGGTGTAACAATCACTGACACAGTCGCTGCAACAGGCGATGCAACAGCTCAAACAGGCGATAAAACAGGTGGAACAGTCACTGCAACAGGCGATAAAACAGGTGGAACAGTCACTGCAACAGGCAATGCAACAGCTCAAACAGGCGATAAAACAGGTGGAACAATCACTGCAACAGGCAATGCAACAGGTGGAACAGTCACTGCAACAGGCAATGCAACAGCTCAAACAGGCGAAGCAACAATTGAAACAGGCGATGCAACAGCTAAAAATTCGGCTACAGCAACTGGTGGCACAGTTGGAGCTGTTTCTGAATCTGCGAATCAAACCGCTACAAAACAATCGAAAGGAACATATGGTAACTTACCAGACGGTGAAATTGACTTGTGTACTTCTCCAACTGTTACAGCAGGTGCTACAATAAAAGGATGTCAAACTCTAGATATAGCAGCAATTTTAGATGCAGCTGAAAGAGGAGCTAAACATGCGGCTGAACTATATGATGAAGGTAAGAAACAAGGTTGCTGCCCTACTACCATTAGGCAACCAATTAATTATGAAGCTATAGGACAAGATAGAGCCAGAAATAGAGGCTAATCCTAGTTTTACTATAAATTATATTTGGTTTTTGTTTGTTATTTTCTACATTATAAGACTAAAAAAATCTTATAATGTAGAAAAACTTTAAAAAATTATTATTGGGGGTTTTTTTTATGAGAGATTATTTTTATAGTGTTCTATATATGAGAGATTATTTTTATAGTGTTCTATATAGTAGAGAAAATGTATATAACAGACAACCAAAAATGCAAGCTAGATTTAATTTTTTTAGTAAAGAGTTTTCTTTTGAAAATGTTGATAAAAAAGCATTTAACCCAAATACCAAAGAGGGTAAAATAAATCTTGAAATTTTAAGTAATGCTTATCTTGCAAAACAAGAAGATTTAGAAGGAATTAAAGGTTATGGCATCGCTAGTTTTTTTCAACAAGAAGATTTAGAAGGAATTAAAGGTGATGACATCGCTAGTTTTTTTCAACAAGTTGCTAATAAAAAAGATTACCAAAAAGATGATAAAGAAAAAGTTAATGATCAAGATGAATTAATTATTGCCGAGGAATTTTATTTAAAAACAACTGTAGATTATCAACTTAGATTATCAAAAAATATACCGCAAGATTGTATTGGTGTTGTGGTGGTTGCTGTTGGTGCTCATAATACTTTACTTGGAGCAAAAAAACATTATAGAGAGTTAATTGATTGGAATAAGAAAAACCCAGAGAAAAAAATGGGGATGATTTTTTTTGATTATAGAGGTGCAGGATTAAGCGACGATATAAAACCAGAAGATCTAAATAGCGATCAAGCTATTATTGATGATGTTAAAGAAGTTATAAAATATGCTGCTGATTTAAAAAAGCCCATATGTTTATCTGGAACTTGTTTTGGAACTGGTCCTTTAACAGGAGCCATATGCCAATTATCTCAAGAATGTGAAAGTGATGAAGAATTTAATAACAAATATCAGCTTAAAGGTATATTAAGATCTTTAGAATATAGCACCTTTGCATCGGTTGCAAAAAAACAACGAGATTATTTAGGATCTTTTTGGCATTGTGTTGTTGCAACTTTTGGAGCTCCTTATAGAAGTGCTACATTAACATCTTTATCAAATTCGCACGAAACCGCTTATATACCTAAAGATATTCCGGTATCTACATTTCAAGCAACTAGACCAAGATGGACAAGTTCAGAACCTTTAAGTTGCGATTCAAAGAGTTTTTATGTGAGTGATGCAGCAGGTTTTTTTGGAAGTATTGTTGAATCTTTTTTTCAAAATATGCTACTTAGAGCAGGAGATGCTATGATGGGTTTAGAGCAAGCATATAAAAATTGGGGGATCAAACATAACCCAGGAAGATTTATTATAGATCCAACCATAAGTCACTCAGAAGGAGTTGGATTTACTGAAGTAAAATTAGCATGTCTTGCAGATATGTTTGATTATAATTGCGGACAAAATAAAGATTATAAAGGATTAATAAGAAAACCAAGCGAAATTGAGCTTGAAGTTTTAAGGCCGTTTTTAAATGATCAAGAATATCATAACAAAATAGAACTTTTAGATTATTTTTCTCTATATCCAGAATTAGTGCAACAATGCAATCAAAAATCACCTACTAATGATACTTCAGATGATGTTCAAAAAAATGTCATTAAAGCCTTTTTAGAACAATCTAATCTTCTTAGAAATTGTTTAAATAAACTTCCACAAGAGTATAAAGAAGAAATACTTAAAAAATTAAATTGCCAAGAAGTATTTGAAGATAAAAATAGATTATTTGATTTACAAACATTTGAAAGCTTAGTAAAAGAATTAGAAGAATACCAGAAGCATTTTGGAAAATGTTTAAGAAAGATATATGTTGAAGAAGCTCAAAAAAAATTGCGAGAAGATTTTACCCAAGAACATCCGTTTTTTGGTGAAGTGGCAAAAGAATTTGAAAAAACTGATGAACAAGATTTATGGTATAAAATATATCAGGCTAAAGAAACAGACAAGAATGTAATGACAGATTTTACTGGAGAATTGAAAAGTAGATTTGGGAAAGAAGGTTTTGAAGATTGGTTAAATCAAAAAGCACAAGAAATAGGTATTGAAAATCAAAATGTTGGTGATTTATTGTCAAATGTAAATAAAATTTCAGAACAACTTAAAAAAATCTCACTTGAAGCATCTACAAAAGGGATGGAATATGAATTTTATGAAAGGCAAAAAGATATTAAGTCTCTAAAGGTTTTTTGGCAATGTTTGCAACCAAATAACATTGCCGAATTCAAATCAAAATCAACAAGAGATTTTGATTTGACAAAACCAAACGAAATAAAAAGAATAGAAACAGAAACTAAACAAGGAATAAAATATTATAGAGAATTATATCAATTAAAAGCTATACTTAATCCAGAAAAATATGTATTAGAACAAGATTTAGCTAATTTTAGAGAGAAAAAGAAAAATCCGCAAAGTTTTTACCAAGAAATACTCAATCAAAATATCGCTTATGCTATCGCTGGGTATTATATTGCAAAAAATACAGAACTTGATAATAAACTCGATAGTAATAATTTAAAAGAAGAATTTTCTAAAATGTTCGATTGCAATATTACTGATATTGATGTTGCAAAAGTTATTAAAGCATATCAAAAATTGCAAGAATTACAATCTCAAGCTTTAATTCAAAAAGAAGTTGATAAAAAATATTTAACAAGTAGCCAAGGTAATTTATCTCCCACTGGTGTTTGGCATAAAGTAGATTATGGAAAATTTACTCCAGAAGAAGCTTTTCTTCAAAAGGTTAAAGATGTTGATTACATGAAAAGAAAAATAAAAAAATGGAATGAAAAACTAATCTCTGCTACACCATCTTGTAAAGCAGAAATCAGTAGTGGTATTGCAGTAGTTTTATCTGGATATAAAGATGTTATTGGAATATAAGTTATTTCTGATAGAAAAAATCAATTTTGACAAGATTAATTTTGCACTATTTTCATTTCGAGTTTAGCATCTTCGAGTTTTTTTTGACAAAAGCTATGCAGATCGGTAGCTTCTTTGTGAAGTTGCATCATATCTTGGAGATTTATAGTGCTAGAAGAAAGGTTTTTAACTATCTCTTCTAGTCGAAGTAAAGCTTGCTCAAAGGTTAAATTTTGGTTATTAGAGTTGCTCATGGTCGGTTAGGTTAATTGGATATTGATTAGAAAAACAAGCATCGCAATATTGCGGATTTTTATTGTTTCGGGCGGTTTTAGTGATGGCTAAATATAAAGAATTTAGTGAAAGATATTGTAAATTATCTGCTCCAATAAATTGCCTGATTTCTTCTTGCGACATATAAGAGGCTAGTAAATCTTTTTTTTCTGGAGTGTCTACACCATAAAAACAAGGAGAGATGGTTGGTGGAGAGGCAATCAAAAAGTGTATTTCTTTGGCTCCTGCTTCTCGAACCATTTGCACAATTTTTTTAGAAGTAGTGCCTCGAACAATGCTATCGTCTATCAACACAACTTTTTTATTTTTTAGCACCGCTAAATTAGCATTGTGTTTTAGTTTTACTCCGAAGTGCCGAATTTTATCGGTAGGTTCAATAAAAGTTCGCCCAACATAATGATTACGTATAATACCGAGTTCAAAAGGAATGCCCGATTGCAAAGCAAAACCAATAGCTGCCGGCACTCCAGAATCTGGCACTGGCACTACTACATCGGCATTTAAAGAACCAGCTTCTTTGGCTAGTTCAATACCGATATTTTTTCGCATTTCATAGACATATTGATTTTCAATAAAACTATCGGGACGTGAAAAATAAACATACTCAAAAATGCAAAATTTAGAAGGCTTGGCAGGAAACGGATAGAGAGATTTAATGCCGTTTTTATTGATAATCAGCATTTCACCATGTTGTAAATCGCGTTGCCATTTGGCACCTATAATATCGAAAGCACAAGTTTCGGAAGCTACCACCCAAGAATCGTTGAGTTTTGCCAAAGAAAGTGGTCGAACTCCGTAGGGATCACGTATTGCAAAAATACCTTCTTGATGCAAAATAACCAAAGAAAAAGCCCCCTCAATTTGGCTAGTGGCATCGATGATTTTTTCGGTGAGAGTGGTTTTTTTACTTAAAGCAATGAGGTGAATAATCACTTCGGTATCCATGGTAGATTGAAAAATTGCACCCAAAGAGATTAATTTTTTTCGTAAAACATTAGCATTGGTTAAGTTGCCGTTGTGAGCCAAAGCTAAAGAACCGCAGTTTAAATCGGCAAAAAGTGGTTGATAATTTCGGGCGGTTTTTTTACCAGCAGTAGAGTAGCGAACATGCCCGATAGCGCAATTACCAGGCAGTTTTTTGATAACCTCATTTGAGGTAAAATTATCAGAAACCAAGCCATCGGCAAAATGCACAAAAATTTCGGCATCTTGTTGATTTGAACCTTCTTGCAAGCTTACAATACCTGCCGCTTCTTGCCCTCGATGTTGTAGGGCATGCAAACCAAGGGCAGTATTTATTGAGGCTTCTTTTGAGTTATAAATACCAAAAACCCCGCATTCTTCTTGAAATTTATCAAACATAAAATTAAAATTAAATCAAATTTACAAAGCAAATTGTAAATTATTTAAGATAAGTTGTCAAGATTGTTCAAATAAATTAGTGGTGCAAGATTTATATTTTATTTACAATGCTTTTAAAACTATTGAGCCCAGATTCTAGATGTTTAATTATTTCTTGAGCCAAAAATTCTGGTTCTAGTAAATCATCAAAATCGGTTAGTGATTTATCTTTGATCCAAGAAATATCTAAACTGGTTTTGTCTTGTGTAATTATCTCTTCATAAGTAAATTTTCTAAAACGCCCTTCGGGATTGGTTTCTGAGTTAAAAGTTTCTTTTCTTTGATAACGATTTTGCGGATTATAACATTCAATAAAATCTTTCAAATCTTCAATTTTTAAAGGATTTTTTTTGAGAGTATGATGAATATTTGTTCGATAATCATAAACCCAAACTTCTTTAGTCCAAGCAGTTTTATTGGCTGGCTTGTTGTCAAAAAAAATCACATTCGCTTTCACTCCTTGGGCATAAAATATACCAGTTGGTAGTCGTAAAATTGTATGCAGGTCGGTAGTTTCTAAAAGTTTTTTACGCACAGTTTCGCCAGCACCACCTTCAAATAAAACATTATCAGGCACCACCACGGCAGCTACACCTGTTGTTTTTAGCATTGTTTTAATATGTTGAACAAAGTTCAATTGTTTGTTGCTAGTGGTTGCAAAAAAATCTTGACGATTGTAAGTCAAATCATCTTTTTCTTGTTCGCCTTCTTCGTTGGTAAAGGTTTGACTACTTTTTTTACCAAAAGGTGGATTGGCTAAAACATAATCGTAAGTTATTGGCGAAGAGGCAATTAAGGCATCCGCGGGCGAAATAAAATTATCGCTGTCAATATCGCCAATATTATGCAAAAACAAATTCATCAAAGCTAAGCGCCTTGTTGATGCAACAATTTCATTGCCATAAAAAGTTTGAAGTTTCAAAAATTTATTTTGCTCTTTGTCTAATTTGTTGTTTTCAACCAAATAATCATAAGTAGCTAAAAAAAATCCTCCTGTGCCACAAGCGGGGTCGGCAATTGTTTTGCCAAGCTTCGGGGCGACGCATTCAACCATCGCTTTAATTAGAGCTCTTGGCGTAAAATATTGCCCAGCTCCACTTTTTACATCTTTGGCATTTTGCTCTAAAAGGCTTTCATAAATATCGCCCTTAACATCAGCACCAAGCACTAGCCATTGCTCGCTATTGATCATATCGATAATTTTGGCAAGCATTGCGGGGTCTTGTATTTTGTTTTGACTTTTAACGAAAATTTGCCCCAAAATTCCTTTAGCATTACTCAATTCGCGAAGTAGATGGCTGTAGTGCAATTCAAGTTCTGCACCTTTTTTTGTAGTCAAACTTTCCCAATTAAAATCTTTTGGAATGCCTAATTTTCGATGGTGCGGAGGCTTTTCATATTCACTGGCCATTTTTAAAAATAGCAAATAAGTAAGCTGTTCTAAATAGTCGCCATAACCTACGCCCACATCGCGAAGCGGATTACAAAATGACCAAACTTTTGAAACTATTGAAGAAGTATTTTTATTCATTTTTTTAAATTATTGCTCATTAATTAAGTTGATAATTAATTTTATCATCAATTCTTTTTCTTTGGGGTTGCTTTGCGCGACCAGCAAAGCCAAGGCAACCAGCCCATTATCATTGATTTTCAATTCACCAGATTTTTTTAAAGAATGTTTATTTTTTGTAAGAAACCAAATAAATAAAAATGCTCCGATTCTTTTATTGCCATCAGAAAATGGATGATTTTTTATCACAAAATAAAGTAGGTGCGATGCTTGTTCTTCAATGCTTTTGTAAAGATATTGTCCGCCAAAGCTTTGTGTGATATTTCTTAAAATTCCTGCAAAACTTTGATCTTTTTGATTGCCAAAAAGTGCGGTTGCTTCTTTCTTTTTTATCAATTGTTTTTTGAGTTCGGCAATTGCTTCTAAAGCCTCTTCATAGGCAATTTCATAAGTGATATTTTTATCTAATTTTTGTAAATCAAGTGAATCGCAATCAAATTGATTGAGTAAAATAAAACTGTTGGTGTAATTAGTGATTATGTCTAAAAAGCCTTTACTTTCAGCACTTGAAAGCGATTTTAAATCAACCGAATTTTGAATTAATTTGATAGTTTTTTGCAGTTCAACTAAATTTTTTTGATATTCCTTAACGCGTTTTTCATTCACCGCAAAGCCTTTTATTAAATAATTTTTTAGCCTTTCAGTTGCCCAAATTCTAAATCTTGTCCCTTGCTTAGAATTAACACGATAACCAACCGAAATTATTGCATCGAGGTTGTAAAATTCGATAATTCTTTCGACATGTTTTTCTCCTTCGATTTGAACTGTTGCATTTTTTGCAACAGTTAGACTTTTTTCTAATTCCTTTTCGGCAAAAATATTCTTCAAATGCCTTGAAATTACTGACTTATCACGATCAAACAACTCGGCAATTTGATTTAATGAAAGCCAAAAAGATTCGCTTTTAAACCTTACTGCAATTTCGGTTTTATTGTCACTAGTTTGATAAATTTCTATTGAATTTTCTGAGCTTGAAAAGTTGATTTTGCTGGGTTTATTGGTTTTTTTACTGGTCATAAATTTTGGTTTTAGTTGTGATGATTTTTAAGTTTAAAGTTTAAAAACTACAAAATTATGTAACATTTTTTTTATTAATCAACTCACCTAAAAATGCTTTTTGCAAAATACTTTGACGGAGAGTTTCGCACTTGTTAATGCTAGTTTTTATAGTTTCTTCGATTGCATCACAAATGGTTAGTTTGGATTCGAGTATGGCAACAATTTTTTGTTGTTCGGGAAGTGGTGGAATTGCAATCTGAAGTTCTCGCATTGTTTTTAGTCCAACATTTTTAATTGTGCTTCCAGTAGCATTTTTGTTGGCATATTTGATAAAGTTGTTACTGGTTAAAAAATACCTAATGTAATATTTATCAATAAAGTCTAGTACATTAAAATAACAGGCACTTTTGCCAAGTATAACCTTCTCGTCATTATAAAATGCTGTATATCCCAATGTTCCATTTATTGAGACAAGAATTGTTTTTTCATTCAGTGGCTTTTTATATTTTTTAAATTCATCAAATTTGACTCTCTTTGTATTTTCTTTTATCTCAATTCTTCCATCCGTTAAATTATTGCCATTAATGAAATAATACTCACCTTGTTCACAATATTGCGGGGTACCATGCAAACCATCACCTAAAATAGAAGTTATATCCCCCAACTTCTTCACTTCCCAACCCTTTGGCAACTCGCCGTCTTTTAGATTTTCGTTAGTAAGGCGACCTTCAAATGCCCATTTCAAAAGGCTTTGGCGATAGGTTTTTAGCTTGGCTTGAGCAGTTAAAAGCTCTTGTTTGCCATTTTCTAACTCACTGAAAAGCTCTTCAATTTTAGCAACGATTTTTTGTTGTTCGGGGAGAGGTGGGATAGGAATTTCTAATTCAACAGCATTATTTATTGTTACTTGCGGTTGAGCGGTTCCTGTGACTAATTTTGTCTTATTAGCGATATTTAATGCAAAAAATAAATAATTTCTATCAAGTTCATCTTTTTTTTTAATATCAAGCACCAATGAATTGTTTGTAACATAACATTTGGGTGGCGAAAGATTAATTTTACCGCTTGCGGCACCACGACAAGAAATTAACACTTGGGGTTCTTCAAATAAAAATTTGTCGTTAAAGCCAATGATTCCATTGGCTCCAAATACTGGATAACCAAAAGATTTTAATTCTTTTACAGGAAGTCCCTTTCCATACACAATTCCACACACCTCCCCCAGCTTCTTGACTTCCCAGCCTTTTGGTAATTTTTTTTCTTCTATTTTCATAAACTCAAAGCCTCGTTTAATTCATCAATGATCGCATCAGTTTGATCGCCAAATAATTGCCACATCTTACCAAGTCCACCCTTCGCATTAAAAGGATTTAAATCAAAATCATCTTTTTCGATATGAAAGCTGGAAGCGTTATGCTCTTTGATTAAACGCAACCACTCCATTTGTTCTTCATTGTATTTTGTAGCTCCAGCCTGCTTTTTAAAAACCCAATTTTGAAAATTTTTATCGACGGTTTTGCTATAATTGACAAGTGTTTTATCAATTCCGCTATTTTTGCGAATCAGCGAAATTAAAGCACTCAACTCATTTTCCATTTGCCCGTCAACTTTTCCGTTAATTTCGGTTGTTGCCTCAAAAGCCTTCCAAACATTAAGCGAATTTAGAAGTGGCTTTTCGCTTTTTAATTTTTCTAAAACTTGTTTGATGTCATTGTAAGTAAGCTCTCTTCTTTGATAAGGTTGATTATAAAAAATTTGCAAAGCAGTGAGTTCATCTTTATTGACTAAAATCCAATCTTCAAAGTTTTTGATTAACTCAAGAGCCTTGTCTTTATTGTCTTGATACCATCCCGCAAAAATTACTTCATCGGGATTCAAATTATCAATTTTTTGCTCAAGAGTTTTGCGGGCATTTTCAATAAATTCATTGAGCTCCCCCGTAAAAACTTTAGCGGCTTCGTTTTGAAATTTTTCAATTTTTGTTTTATCGTTAATTTCTTCCAAAACATCTGGATCAAAAGCTTCAAGTAAATCTTTGGCAACTTGTGAAATTGTTTTGCCAAGGGCTTTTTCTTGAAATTGTTGCTGTTGTTTTTTGGTTAAATGTTTGTCAAGAGCCGATAAACGGCTGGCAATTGTAGTGAATAATTCTTCATCTCTTGCACCAACTGCTATTGCTCTAAGCAAGTCTTTTAAGGGGATTGATGGTTTTTTATCTAAAGGTTGAATGTCGGTTTTTAAACTTTTTACAACACCAATTGCATCAAAAATTACAAAATGATCTTTGGTAAATCTAGCGGTTGGTGTCACTTTCTGCAAGGTATCAAGATCGATAGTTCTGGTGCCTCGACCTTTCATTTGTTCAAAATAATTTCGGCTTTTTACATCGCGCATGAAAAGCAAACATTCCAAAGGTTTAACATCAGTGCCAGTTGCAATCATATCGACAGTAACAGCAATTCTTGGGTAAAAGCTGCCGCGAAATTCCGCCAAAACACTTTTTGGATCTTCGCTATTGTAAGTAATTTTTCTACAAAATTTATTTTCTTCACCAAACTCTTGGCGAACAATATTGATGATGTCATCGGCGTGGCTGTCGGTTTTAGCGAAAATCAAGGTTTTTGGAACTTCAAAATTACCTTTTTCATCAAAACGATCAGTAAAAATTTTCGGTAAATTTTCTTTAAAACTTTTGATAATGGTGCGGATTTGATTGGGATTAACCACATCGCGATCAAGTTGTTTCTTTGAGTATTCTAAATCTTCATCTTGTAATTCTATGCGTTTTTTACGACTGAGTTTTTCGCGGTGTTCGATATATTCTTGAGCTGGAATTATCGCTCCTTGATTAGTAATTTTGGTATCGATAATAAAAACCTTGCTTGGCACATTTACGCCATCAACCACCGCCATATCGTGCGAATATTCACTCACAATATTTTGGTCAAAATAGCCGATGGTGCGCTTGTCTGGAGTTGCGGTCAAGCCAATTTGGAAGGCATCATAATAATCTAAAACCTGCTTCCAAAGATTGTAAATTGAACGATGACATTCATCGATTACGATAAAATCAAAAAATTCGATTGGCATTTTAGAATCATATTCAAGAGGTGGAATTTTTTTTGGTTGCCAAGAGTTTTCCCAAGAGTTTTCCCAAGAGTTTTCCCAAGAGTTTTCCCAAGAGTTTTCATTGGGGTTTTCTTCCTCTATTTTTTCATCTAATTCTTCACCTTTTAAAACCGAATATAATCTTTGAATTGTGCTAATTACAACTTGACTATCTTTTGGAATATAGCTCGATTTAAGCCTTGAAACTGCATAAAGCTCGCTAAATTTGCGATTGTCATCATTTGGAATGAATGACATGAATTCAGTTTCTGCTTGTTCGCCAAGATTTTTGGTATCAACTAAAAATAAAATTCTTTTGGCTTTGGCAAATTTTAGTAAACGATAAATAAAAGTTATTGCGGTAAAAGTTTTTCCAGAGCCTGTCGCCATTTGTATCAAGGCTTTAGAACGATTCTCTTTAAAAGAAATTTCTAGCTTGTTGATGGCGCTGATTTGGCAATCTCGAAGTTTTTCAATCGGTAAGGCTGGCAGATCTAGCAATCTGGCACGCAGTGATTTAGTTGTTTTAAGCCACTCTTGCAAAGTTTCGGGGCGGTGAAAATTAAAAACTTCTCTAGCTCTAGGTTTTGGGTCGGTGAAATTGGTGAATCGATTTATTTTGCCAGTGCTGATATAAACAAAAGGCAGTGGTTGGTTTTTTAAATATTTTAATTGGGCTTTTGCATAGTTTTCTGCTTGTTCTTCGTGAATATGAATTCGGTGCCCTTCTTCTTGGCGCTTAGCTTCAATTATTCCGCAAGGTTTGCCATCGATAAATAAAACATAATCTGCAGGGCCAACATCATTTGAGTATTCTCTAACTGCTACACCAAGGCTTTGATGTAGATTTATTTCTTCTATTTTTTGAACTACCCAGCCACTAGCAACAAGATTTTCATCGATTTTATCTCTGGCTATTTGTTCGGGGTTTTGATTTTCCATTACTTTAATTTTGCTTGGGATGGTGCTTTATTAATTAAAAAAAGCCCGTTGCTTTAAAAAACAACGGGCCAAGATAACTATATTTTTAAAAAATACTAGTTTTTAGCTGGAGCTTCGGCTGGAGTTTCGGCTTTTACTTCTGCTTTAACTTCGGCTTTTTTAGCTTTAGCTTTTTTAGCTTTTTTAGCTGGTTTTGCTGTTTTATTAGCTTCTTTGTTAGCTTCTTTTACTGCAGGAACAACTACTTTATCAACATTGTTTTGAGTTGCTTTTTCGTTGATGATAACTGGTTTTACAGTTTCTTCTTTTACGGTTTCTTTTTTGTAGCCATGGCAAGAAGATTTT
>Ga0214923_10007268_pt1 | contig 12138 bp, 9 predicted proteins | sample LL1510_MetaG_FD_177993 | JGI IMG/M metagenome (GOLD analysis project Ga0214923, IMG submission 177993) | Freshwater microbial communities from Lake Lanier, Atlanta, Georgia, United States - LL-1510 | ecosystem: Environmental > Aquatic > Freshwater > Lake | place: USA: Georgia | collected 2015-10-15 | reverse complement strand
AAAATCATCATATTCTATCAGCCTGAGTTCAGGATGATCTCGCCACAGCGCCACTCGATAGAGATCATTCACTTGATAATCGCAATGATCATAGAGACATCTTAATATTGACCGCTTTATTGCACTGAAAAGATTTGGAGAACGAAATGTTCTTTCATTTACACGTGGAATTGTAATAACTTCTATATCGTTAATATTATCAAAGAATTCAACGATTTTTTTTGTATATTCGACATAATTAGAAGCGCCTATATGCTGAATTGTATCATTTACACCTGTCATCACCAAAAGCTTATTGGGTGCTGCATTATTAAATAAATTTCTAATCTTCTCTTTTGAAAATTTTTCCCTCAGTTCATAATAGAGTAGCTTTGAATTACGCCCTGAAAATCCAATACTACAGGCCATGACGCCACGCCCATTTAAGCGGGCTGAGGTTATTAAAGGCAGCTCAGGAAAGAGCTTACCATCTGAAGCCCAGGATTCGCCAACAATCAATATATTATAATTATTTGCCCCATTATTAATCGTTGAGCAATTTATAGAAGGATGATCTGAGCGTTGCATCAACCAGATAAGCAATAAAGAGCTAAGAATAAGAAGCACACTCACTAAATGCGTTATTCTAAACCACATATCATTTTCCGTTCATACGCCCATCTTTATAAGTCATCAGGATTGATAGATAGCCTTATAGTCATAATAAGTTAGTTTTAGCGCGATTCTTTACCCATTGACCTCGTAGTTTATTGATCGGATGGTCGTAAAATCGCCAGATGAGATAGGATAAAACAGTGATGAGTATCAGAGCGAATGAACAATTGACTAATCTAAATAAAAATGAGCCCTCCCCTGTTTTCAAGACACCAAGAATAGACCAGTGCAAAAGATAGAAGATATAGGATAGATCACCCAACATTCGATCAAAAATGCTACTGGGCTGTCTAACCGTATACAGAGCCCATGGCGTCATAATGACAGCAAGCAATAGATTCTCTCTGTGGCTAAAAACAAGATGAAGAGAGGAATGTTGCACTAACATATTATTATAGATCGCAATTATTAGGCAGGCGAACATCATCATTGCCGCGACAACCAGGGTAACATAAGCCTGCTGGCGCGTTGGCGCGATCTCAAGAAGCGCGGATGAAATCCCAATTCCGAAAAAATATAAAAATGGAGCAAGACTAGCCGCCCCACCAAAAGATTTGGAAAAAAGAGAAATTAGGACAAAAAGGAATAGAGCGTAAATACTACGGGAGATCAGAAAGATGATAAGCGGCGCAATCACATAGAACTGAATCTCTATATCTAACGACCACCCTGGCACATTTGCCTGAAAGGGGAGAGAATTATAGCCTATTATTAGTATATTTGAAAAAATTTGATGCGTAAGACTACCGATAGAATTCGGCCTGCCTTCACGCCAAAGAAGCAAGCCCCAAGAAATAATGGACGCAAGCGCGAAAACGGGAATAATGCGCCAGATTCTTGATATGAGATAGGTATAATAAGGAGAAATAGTATTCACATAATCATGCGTCCACATTCTCGCAACCCAATAGCCGCTTAACACAAAAAAAACTAATACCGATGACATCCCGACGTTGAAAAATGTTGTGTGATGTAAAAAAACAGCCCCAGCAAGCGCCATACGAAAGGCTCCTGGAGCGACTAAACTATTGAGCCCTAACTGCATCTAGACCTTCGTCTTGCACAATGAATAGACTATGTAAATGACTTAACATATCATATATCTAAATCGTATATATTCCAGATTGACCTAATTCGCTTGAATATGTTGGCTTTGGAGCAATGAATGGTTTTTATTTATAATTACCAATTATGGGTTATGGCGATTATGTTTGCAACCCTGTCATTAGGGACAACTTGGGCAGGGATCTATTTTTTTGAAAAAACAAAAATAAGATCCTGGGTTCACGGACATGAGCGCACCGCACGCAATCTCGGTCAAACATTTTCAAATTTTTTCGTGCTCTTTGGCCTGCTTGTCGGCCTACTCGTTGTCTCCGCTTATGAACGCTTTAACGAAGCTGGCGATAATGTGGACAAGGAAGCTACGCTCCTGATTTCGTTATATCATTATTTCAAAATGTATCCAGAACCATTTTCTGATAAAATCAGACAAGATATATTTAAATATGCAAAAGCAACAATCGAAAAAGATTGGACCATTCAAAATAAGGGCGGCTTTCCAACTGCCGGATCAGACGTCATTAATGATATGCGTAGGACGATCCTTTCATTTGAACCCAAAAACAAGCGGCAGGAACTTTTACTGGCTGAAGACATCAAGCAATTTAATTTATTAGTTGAAACAAGAAGACTTCGTCTCGCATCTGTCGACCAAGGCCTACCAAATATTTTATGGTGGATTCTTTTATTTGGCGTTTTTATCAACTCAATTCTTTTATCTTTACAGGATATGGAGCTCGTCCCACATATGCTTATCGGCGGCGTCCTAGCACTCGCACTTGGCTCAATTGTCTTTTTGATCGCAGAACTGGATTATCCATTCTTGGGACAGGTCAGCATAGGCCCCGATCCCATAATAAGAATTTATCAACAAATTAACAAACATCTAGAGCAAGAGTAATAAATATACTTGACCCTTTAAATGATAGATTGGTATTTTTCATTTTTAAATGATAGAAATCTTTTTTCGGAAATTACAAACATATGCAACTTATTTCTATTGTTTTTGCTTTAACATAAAGCTCGCTTCTAGACAGCTAGAAAAAGACCCTCTAATGTTTTTTGCGGTGTGATTAAGAATGAGCTGAAAAAATGCTTAGAGTAATCTTTATTTTAATACTTTTTACCTCCTTAGCCCAGGCCCAGGATGGTCGCCCCTACGACTATACGCAAGAAGAAAACCCCCTTCTCCCCCACGGACTTCAAACCCCAGGGTCTTTGACTTATCCAGCGCCAAAAATTTCAGAAATGTGCTCACGCGAATTTAGAAAAAAAATCCCAGAGATTTCCCAAGAGTTAAAACAAAAAGTTTTTGAAGCCTATGGAATCGATCCAAACAAATCGAGCCTCTACCAAATCGATCATCTCATTACCCCTGAGGTTGGCGGCGGGAATGATATAAAAAATCTCTGGCCTCAAAGCCTAACCTCAAGACCTTGGAACGCTCATATGAAGGATAGACTTGAAAATCATCTGCATCGAGAAATTTGCCAGGGCAGAATGAGTCCTAACCATGCTCAAACGCTTCTCACTTTAGACTGGATAGATTCCTATTGTATTATCTTTGAGGATATGACCAAAGAATGCTTAGATTATCGCAAAAAAAGAAAATAAAGAGACCTTCTCTCTTAATTTTTTAAAAAACAAAACATCATTCAGGTTCATGATCTTCATGATAAAAATGAAAAAATTCAAATGAATAGAAACAGTTTAGTAAACACTCAAGACGAATACTTTATGAATATCGCCCTTGAAGAAGCCGAAAAAGGCGATTTTCCCTTTGGCGCCGTAATTGAAAAAAATGGCGAGTTATTATCCAAAGGACATAATCTTGGCATTAAACTCAATGACCCAACCGCGCATGCAGAGATGATGGCGATCAGAAATTATACCGCCGATCATCCTGCAGAAAACCTATATGATGCAACAATCTATACGACTGGAGAACCTTGTCCTATGTGCGCCGCCGCTTTAATTTGGTGCGGCATTGGACGCATTGTCTATGCCGCCTCAATACATGAATTATCGTCACATATTAATCAGATTATGATTCCATGCGAAACCGTTTTAGATGCGGCCAGATTCAGACAAAAAAACATTACACATGGAGTTTTAAGAGACAAAGCAATAAGTCTATTCAAAAAATAGCTAATTCCAATATTTTGAGAAACTCTCAAATCATCAACTTTTTCTCTCGAAATACAATAAAGGAGACTGGTTTCAGATTCTTTGTCTCCATATTTGACCTTGTGAGTCTCGACAAAGCTCTTAGCGGCGTCCTCACAGTATCGACTTAAAAACAAAAATCACTTTGCATCCCATAGAAAATCATGGATAATTTTTTAAATGATCCAGATCTTGGGATTTATCTTAAGACTATCTTTCTGGGCAAAATCGAGAGGGCCTTTTAGAGTCTTTTGAGGATTTCTCATTATATTTTTGCTCAAAGCTGCGGGAAGAACCCATCGTGAAAATATGCAGCCTAGGTCACAAAATACTCCTGATCCTTTTTATACAGATTATTATTGGCGTACCTGCCTACGCCACAGACACCGTTTTAAACCATCCCACTTACTCCAAAGAGCCACTGATTTCACTTCCCAAAACCCGGCCTTGGATTGGCGACCTCGACGGCATGCTGAAAAGACGTACTATCCGGATACTTGTTCCCTATAGCAAGACGCTTTTTTTCATAGATAAAGGAAGGCAATATGGCGTAGAAGCCGAACTAGGGCGACAATTAGAATTATGGATTAATACAAGACATAAATTTCATACCCTTGGATTTCATATCGCATTCGATCCAATCCAGCGCGATGAGATGATCAATGCTTTAACAACAGGCAAGGGCGATATTATTGCCGCCAATCTCACGGTTACGCCTGAGCGAATGGATAAGGTCGATTTTCTCCAACCCTGGCTCACAGGCGTAAATGAATACCTCATACAGGGCCCAACATCACCAAAACTCGATAAGCTTGAGGATCTTGCAGGTCAGGAATTTTACGTCAGAAAATCGAGTAGTTACTTTACCCACTTGCAAATTTTGAACGAAAAACTCGCCGCAAAAGGGTTCAAACCCATATTCTTACGCTCTGCTGACGAGAATCTTGAAGATGAAGATTTGATTGAGATGGTCAACGCTGGAGCCCTGCCCTATGCTGTAGTTGATCAACATAAGGCTCAGGTTTGGGCCAAAATTTTCCCAAACATAAGACTAAGATCCGATTTAATTATTGGCGAGGAAGGCAATGTCGGCTGGGCGATACGTAAGGGATCCCCTTTACTCACAAAAGAATTAAACGAATTTGTTAAATCGCACACAATCGGCACTGCTTTTGGTAACCGCGTTTCTCACCGCTATTTCTCAGAGACGAGAATTATTAAAAATGCGATCTCAAATAATGAAATACGTAAATTCACAGATCTCGTAGAAATCTTCAAGCGCTATGGCGATGAATATAATTTTGATTACCTTATGCTGGCAGCGCAGGGCTATCAGGAATCGCAACTCAATCAGCACAAGCGCAGCCCAAAAGGCGCGGTTGGCGTCATGCAGCTTTTGCCTTCCACAGCAGCCAGTCAACCAATCGGAATAATCGGCGTAGAGAAAAACCCTGAACTCAATATTAAAGCTGGCGCGCGTTACCTAAAATATTTGCGTGACGCCTATATCAATCAACCAGAGGTTAGTGAACGCAATAGGACGTTAATGGCCTTTGCAGCCTATAACGCTGGACCCGGCAATCTTCATGCCTTTCGTCAATATGCCAAAGAGCACGGACTTAATCCAAACATATGGTTCAATAATGTTGAGCTGGGTGCAGCACGAAAAGTTGGACGCGAGACCGTTCAATATGTCAGCAATATTTACAAATATTATATCTCTTATCAGCTCATATCTCAGCGATCTAAAGCGCAAGAGCGCGCGCGCGACACACCAATTCAGAAATAGCCACGAAATTTAACCCTTTGAGTTATGCTTAGCAAATATTTTCAAGCTATAGTTGCGCGACCATCAGCATCACTCGCAGCGACAATCACTTGTTGGACTTCTGCCCGTAAGCGCGCATTAATTTCAGAGCACGGAACAAGTTCAGGCCCATCAATACACTGAAGATGCAAAGTTTTTGTGGATTCATGATACGCCCAAGAAAAACTAAATCCTTGACGCGAGGCCTGGCCACTATCTCCACCGCTTATCCCATAGGCGGCAGCCGCATGTTTAATTGCTGACCAAGCCGCACGACTCACGCCATGAAATGTTAAGCCCTCACAACCAGCCATGCCTAACTCCGCGCAGTCTAGATTAAAAGATTTGATAATCTTGCATCTGAAAATTTATATGGCAAGCACTCTCAGATAGAAGAAGCTAATTATTTCTTAAAACCAAAAGTCGATTTATTTTTAAAATGCTTATAAAGGAGACTGAAGAAGATCTAGATTGACCCATAAACTCGTTGACACGCTGACGGGTTAGTCCGGCTTTCTCAAGTCAACCACTTGAGCGCACCACGGATTAAATTATCCTAATAACCCCTCATCCCTTCTCACTATCTAAATGAGCCATTTGTGGCGCAGCATAGCGCGTGCCTTGAACCAAGTCAGCGATCAAATCTAATTGTGCGATATCTTGCGACCCCAAGCTAATTTCCAATGCGCCTAAGACGTCCTGGAGCTGGTCCAATCGACGCGCGCCGATGAGTGGAAAAATATCCTCCCCCTTTGATAAGGTCCAAGCGATCGAAATTTGCGAAACAGAAGCATTATGAGCCATCGCGATCACACGAATACGCTCAACCAGCTCAAGGTTTTGTTGAAGATTCTCGTCCTGAAAGCGCGGGATAATCGCGCGAATATCTCCCGCTCTCGCCGGCTGGTCTTGCCGCCATTTCCCACTCAACAGACCGCGTCCCAATACGCCATAGGCCGTTATGCCAATGCCCAACTCTCGACACGTCGGCAGGATCGATCGCTCGAGACTTCTTGAGGTAATAGCGTACTCAATTTGAAGATCTGCAATCGGGTGAATTTTTGCCGCACGCCGAATAGTTTCTGACCCCACTTCTGACAGGCCAATCGCTCGTACATAGCCAGCCTTCACAAGATCAGAAATCACTCCAATGGTCTCTTCAATCGGCACACGCGGATCAAGCCGCGCCGGTCGGTAAATATCGATGTAATCAGTTTTGAGACGCCTCAAACTATAGGCGATAAAATTCCGCACCGCCTCCGGACGACCGTCAAATCCAATCCAATTTCCAGCTGGATCTCGTAGCGCGCCAAATTTGACGCTCAGTACCGCCTGGTCTCGAGGAAATTCTTTCAAAGCGCAAGCAATCAACAGCTCATTGTGTCCCATGCCATAGAAATCGCCAGTGTCTAATAAGTTTATCCCAGCTTCTAGGGCTAACCGAATTGTCTCTTTTGCCTCCTTTTCATCTACCGCCCCATAAAGGTCCGACATTCCCATGCACCCAAGGCCGATCCTTGAGGCGCGAAGACCAGACCTACCTAAGTTGCGGATTGACGGCATTTTTTCAGTCCTCACGAAGTTTCCATCATGAAATAGCGCACATGAAAGACGAGCCGAAGTGAAAAAAAACCGGAGACGCATGCTGCGCCTCCGGTTTCTCTATCACCTAGATGTATAACTCGAATTATTCAGCCGCAGCAGCTGCCTTGCGACGACCACGCTTTTTAGCTGGCGCGCGCTTAGCGGTAGCCTTTTTAGCGGTAGCTTTTTTAGCAGAAGCCTTACGAACGCTCTTGCGCGCTGTTGTCTTCTTAGCTGCGCCACGACGCTTTTTGGCCGCAGTCTTTTTAGTTGCTACGCGGCGACCACGCTTGGCGGGAGCTGCCTTCTTAGCAGCTGCTTTACGCTTCTTCGTAGCAGCCTTCTTTGCTGCCGGACGACCGCGTTTTGCTGTAGCCTTACGGGTGGACTTCTTGGCCGCACCCTTGCGCGTGGTTTTCTTAGTAGCTCTAGCCATAATTAACTCCAGTATACGCACACATCCTTTGCGTGCGCTTCAATAACGTCACGCTAAATAAGCGCGACTCAATGTGCTATGCACATTAATTGATTAACAAACAATTCTTTTAATGCCAAATTGTTACGCGAATTTGGGTAAATTTTGCTCTATCAGCTAACTATTTTTGGACGCAGAACGAAATAGATCGACCCCTTTCGCAATGCAAAATTAGGGTGGTCTTATGCCTCATCTAGGAAATGAAACTCTCCCAACAAAGAAAAAGGCTCAAGATTGACGATCTCGTGTCGATGCAAATGAGACGTCGATCAGATCAAAATATCTGCGCACAAGGAAAAATAGGCGGCTGATTATACCGTCACAGACTTTGCGCAAAGATCCACTTCTCGCTTTACGCCTGCCCTGGAGCAAAGCGCTTTAATGCCAAAAAATCTAAGCGCGCAAGTCATGGCCGATAGACAAGAAACTCGTCTTCTCCGTCGAGATGGATCGTAATATTTCTTTAAAATTCAATATAGTTATCACATCCCCCCAACCCTGCACTCAAAAAAAGCACCGAGCTTATTGACTGTAGAAGAGCATAGATGGGCGATCAGAGCTTTGACTTTGACGATAGATAAATCTGCGTGAAGAAGTCGATCTCCGCCTGCGATTGAAGGTATGAGGAAGAATTATCGCGGCAGACAATCAGCCCATTGTCCCACCATCAGTCAAGGCTAGCGATTGCTCTCTCAGACCCGAGCCAAAGGTTCCCTGATGCATCTGGCTTTGGCTACCAGACGCAAGATCTCAGCTCATTAAAACGATCCGCGTGACACAGGGCTTGCAAAAAAATCAAGGAGGAAGAATTTGGCACAAAATTAAAAGAAATGGCTGTTTATGCCTTGAAACATCAGCCCGCCGAATCAAAAGCGATCAAAAATGCAGAGTGCGCAATGCGCCTCGCCTGAGAAGAGATGAAGGGCGGAGGATAAAAAGAGCCCGACGCGATACATTACGCAGCGCCGGGCCAAGTAAGCCTGTTGATGACTTAGTTTCTCGTCCACAAGGACGAAATGACCAAAACCTTCTCTTCTCGTCACAGTCCAGCGATTGCTCAAGAGCTAGTTAAAAAAGCATTTACCAGCGCGCCATGAAAAAAAGCCCTCGCCTAAAGACGAGGGCTTAAGCAGGAGCGCACAGAGGGGTTGGACGCGCTCCCTTGGGAGTAAGGTTATGAAGTAAACCTCTGCAGCTTAACCTAGCCTGAACAATTCTTCTGGAGCCAAGCACTGGCCAGCGGCCTGAAAATCAGCTTTGGCGCGCACACAGGAGAAATTGCTCAAAAACAAATATTTCAATTATTTACAAACGAGCCCGGTTTAGGTTTTCTGGATCGAGGCTAGCGGGCCTCCATCAAAATCCTAAATCAAATGCTAATGGGTCAGCACGTTCTTCATCGGCAAGCGTTTGTTGCGACCACCACAAGCCCAACTCATCCTGGTAATAAATTGGGCCATAGGGAGGCTTATAATTCCAAAAAACCGCGCTGGTGAAATCATCACACCAATCATCGGCTCCCTTTGTTGAAATCTCAGTGGCAATATGTCCTTTTGCGGCGGCGATCTCTCGACGCATCAAATTTTTCATTTCAGATGTCTTGCCACCATTTTGCGCAATCCAGTTTTGGAAAAAGACATAGTTTACCCGGACATAATCGTCTCTGCATATTTTTTCTGCATAGCGCGCCGCGGCGTAGGTTGCCGCCATCAAAGACGCATCCGTTCCTATCGCCCCATTGGCAGATCCGCTTCGAGAGATCGCACCACCGCTATCAGATCTTGGACGAAGCGTCGGCATAGGCGCAACACCATAGGACTCCGCAAAAGCAGGCGCCGATAAGAAGCAAAGAAGAAGTAGCAATTTTTTCATAACAAATCTTTGCGGATAAATTAGACGAACGATTTTGGATGATTCATTAAAGTAAAGGAAGGCTGTCTGCAGACTCTTTGCCCGAGACAGCCTTCAAACCGCAGCTATAATCTTGCGGCGGCGAGGACGCCGCAAGCCCCAAGAGCGGCTCTTAGCTCCAGTTAGTTCACCATGACATTTCAGCAAGCCCTTCTAGGTATGACCTCAAGCTAATTGAGGTCCGCCTCCAGAGATCAAACGCTGATTATTTCCCTTTTATACGCGGAAAAGTCCTCATGCTGAGGATGAGAGCAATCTTCGCCAAATCGCCATCCAACTCCCCGCGATAAGCGCCACAGCGCAGCCAAAAATTAGATCGACATACATCGGCGGGCGTCCAAATTTTAGTAATTGAGCAAAATCAGGAAGGTAGAGGCTCATCATCACAATGAGTGTCGCCACGCTAGCAATGAACCAGAAAATACTATTCTCTCGTGAAAAGATGGAGACTCCCTTAGGTAGAGCCGTTGAAATGGCCAAGACAAGATTGCCAAGGATCATGGTTGCAAAGGCAAGTCCCCGCGCCTGATCTTCGGATGCGCCAGTTTGATATTCGATCACATAAACGCTCAAAATCGCCAGAAGCAGCACACATCCTTGTATGACGCCCAGCAGGATCTCTCTCCCGCCAAATAAGGTTTCGTCCTTTTGTCGAGGCGGCCTAAGCATGGCGTCTTTTTCACCAGGCTCGCCCTCAAAAACGAGCGCGCAGGTTGGATCGATCACGAGTTCCATCACGATAACATGCGCGGGGAAAAGTAACGGCGGCAGTCCCATGATAATTGGCAGCAAAACAAGGCCGGCGATTGGCACATGAATAGCCATGACATAAGTTAGGGCTTTGCGGAGATTGTTAAAAATACGCCGACCTAAGCTGACCCCAGAAATAATTGACGCAAAGCGATCATCAAGAAGAATAATAGCTGCAGACTCTCGGGCGACATCCGTGCCGCGCGCTCCCATGGCAATGCCAATATGCGCGGCCGCTAGAGCCGGTCCGTCATTAACCCCATCACCGGTCATCGCGACGATATGACCCTTGGCCTTAAAAGCCTCGACGATTGACAGTTTCATTTCTGGCGTAATACGCGCGAAAACGCGAATATCACGTATCCGCTCTGGCAAAGTCTCTTTACCAATCAATTTAACCATCTCTCCGGTAAAAACTCCGGCCTGGGTATCAATCCCTGCTTGACGGGCGATCTCCAGCGCTGTCGCCGGGTAGTCGCCGGTAATCATAGCGACAGCGATGCCTGCTCGACGCGCAATGGCGACTGACTCCGCCGCCTCTGCGCGAATTGGATCCTCAAAAGCAAGTAGGCCTAAAAACTCAAATGGCAGTTCATCGACACTCTCAGGGCTTTCTTCAAGGCAAGCTGTATGCGCGACAGCCAAGATGCGCAGGCCGCGTTTCGCTACGTGATCAATTTGAAGCTTCAGCGCTTTCTTTTTCTCAAGCGGCAGGGCGCATAAATTGAAGATCGCCTCAGGCGCTCCCTTAGCGGCAAAATAGAAACCAGAAGATGATTTCCATTGTTGAATATAGGCTAGGCGGTTGGGACGGAGAGGATAAGTCTTTTCTGGCGCGCTTGAGAGCGTCAAGGCTAGACTTTGCGCCAGCAAATGGATAGCCCGGTCCATCGGATCGACAGGCTTAAGCGCGCTGGCGCGCAAAGCTATCAACACAAGAGGCTTGAGTTTATCAAAATTAGCCTCCGAGCGCTCCGTTAGTTTTATGAATTCCTGACCAAGCGAAAATTCAGTAATCGTCATGAGGTTTTGAGTTAGGGTGCCGGTTTTATCAACACAAAGCATCGATATTGACCCAAAAGTCTCTGTTGCTGCAGAGCGTCTCACAAGCACATTGTGTTGCGCTAACCGCCAGGCGCCCAGAGCCAAAAAGATCGCCAGCACCATTGGAAATTCTTCTGGCATTAAGCTAATCGCCAGCGTAATGCCAGAGATGGCGCCTTCAAACCAATCCTGGTGAAAGACGCCATAAGCGACCACAACAAGTAAAAGAAAGAAAAACGCTAGTAACCCAATTTTCCCAATCAAGATTTTAGTGGTTTTTTGAAGCGGCGAAAGTTCTGGATCAATGAGAGACAAAGCGCTGCCAATCCGGCCAATTGCAGAAATTTCGCCTGTACGCATTACCTGCGCTATGCCGCCTCCTTGGGTAACAAGCGCGCCACTGTAGAGATAAGGCGTGTCTTCGCCGCCGGGCTCGGGAAACTCTGCTGCATTATCAAGTTTAGTCGACATCTTTGTAACTGGAGCTGACTCTCCTGTTAGAAGACTTTCATCAACAATCAACGCATCACCCGTCAGAAGAATTGCATCTGCAGGAATACGATCTCCCTCACTCACGAGGATTAGATCGCCCGGAACAAGCTCTTTTGTTGGCACGCGCTGTTGCAGACCGTCGCGGATACAATTTGAGACAGGCTCAGCCATTTTGCGCAAAGCCTGCAAGGCG
>Ga0214923_10007267_pt1 | contig 12138 bp, 9 predicted proteins | sample LL1510_MetaG_FD_177993 | JGI IMG/M metagenome (GOLD analysis project Ga0214923, IMG submission 177993) | Freshwater microbial communities from Lake Lanier, Atlanta, Georgia, United States - LL-1510 | ecosystem: Environmental > Aquatic > Freshwater > Lake | place: USA: Georgia | collected 2015-10-15 | reverse complement strand
TGGCCTCTGGCGTCTGAGTCGCAAGATAGGCCCTCCGCCTTTCGTACTCGCGATGCTGATAGTCGATGTTGGCGCGCAATTGTTCGCCGGCAGGTGTCCCTTCAAGGGGGGCGAGAAGTTCGCCGCCAACGCCAAAAAATGCAATTTCCGAGATCACGAGGCGAAACATATCGGTGTGCCCGGAGATGAAATCTCTCGAAAGTAAACGCAGGCCTGCAATCACCTCATCTCTTGGAATCTCTCGCAGCGCGTTACGGAATGGATGGGCCCCGCAAGTAGTGCAGACAGGACGCGTGCACCACCTCTCGCGCTCAGCGATTTGAATGAGATGTGACAGTGATGAAACGCGAGCAGGCGTTGATTCCGAATCTGTCATTGTTTACCACCTGAATTCGAACATTAAAACAAGTCCTTCTGACGTGTTCCCCTCCAGTCGTACAATCGAAAACGCGTCGCGGCCTATGTTGGCGTTTCAGCGAGGAATTCGCAGAAATCGTCCATCTCATCTAGGCTGATTGCTCGGGCTGCATCAGCATCTTCCGCCAAACCGTCATCATCCTCATCCATCCGGGACTCCCGAAAATCGCTCCGGATTTCCGAACAAAACGGGTCATTGCCAGATAGTAGGTCTTCAAATGCACCCCATGCGTAGAGTGTGACACCGGCGTTAGAAGACAAGTAGTCGTCTAACGCTTCAAAAATGGACTCCGAATCGGTCGATGAATTTACGATGTCCTTGATTTCCCTAGAAGCGACCTCCCAATCATTACCCCACTCCCAAAAGTCTCCATGTGCAATTAGGGATTGAAAAAAGTGTTCGGCTGATGAAAACCAGAAGTAGCAACTCACGCCCCCAGCACTATGAGAGCCCCCTTGAATTGTGTACACAAAATACGAATCGCCAACGTTTACTTGCGCATCGTAAAAGTCAATTGGTGGTAAAGCTTGCGCCTTTGAGCGGTTGTTCATGTCATATTTTTTCCGTTTATTGAGGCGAGAGGGGGTTAGCGAAAAATCGGGGTTTTGGTGCCTTACCGATTGAACGGTTAGGCCTTCAACGCCCGTTATTCCGATTCAAACCCGTGGTTTGTGAACTTTAGAGTTCTGCTGTTCTCGGTCACCGTTCGCACCACGTTGTCAGGAGCACCATCGGGAATCTGAGCTTCAATCTCAAGCGTGACCGTAATGTTCGCACCAACCAGAGCTGAGAGGTGAGAAATTACCTCCTCAGCTATACGCCCAGCGTCCCGACCGGTGCGGGTGGCATCAAGCATGACCGTACCGTGGAAGCGCTTTGGCTTTGCGCTGACCACAGGTCCCGCTGGCTGTCCTGGAGTAACAAGGGTGCCAGGTGCAGGCGTGGGTGTTGAAGTTGGATTGCCTGGCGCGGCGGGAGCTGCAGTCTCAGTGGATAGCTGCTTGTGTGCAACATCTGGCTTCACCACCAACTCACTGGAGTGCGGATCTGACAGGTTGACAACGGCTCCACCTCGCAGACCGCGGTAACGCGTTGCAACGTCGTCAAAACTGTCTGCAATCCCAACGCCATCCTGCGACCAAGTCAGCAGCGACACTCCATCGCTGATCGACTTCAGCAAGACAGCGGGATCCTTCAAGCGAGGCAAGTAAACATACTTTGCAAAATCTTCGACGAGTTGTTTGACAGGTACGTGATTGCCGTCTCGCCAGAGGACATTGTCCAATTCCATTCGAAGTCGAGATGGTGCGAACGAGGACAAGAACAGCTCCTCTGAGCGCAATTTCTTGGCAGCTCGCACGGCCAATGGATCGGATCCAGCCAAACGCAGTACTTCCCATCGAACTGCATCTTGCGGCTGGGGCTGCACGGGCACAAGCAACCACTGGTAGGTTTCAGGAAGGCGCGAGGTCAGCACTGTCTCAGCCGAGGCAATCTGCGACTCAACCTGCTTTTTCTGATGGGTAGTGAGGCCTAGGTTTGCCTCCTCGGCGAGCACAGATTGCCAAGCCAGGTACTTTCTGGCGGCGTCTTCAAGATCCTGAAGGCGTCCCTTGTCTGGGGCCAGAAAGACCAATGTGTTGCGGTAGATTCGAGGAGAGTTTCCGCGCATCTCAAGGATGCTCTTGGCTGCGCGCTCAGCAGGGTTTTCTTCCTTGCTATACGGAAACGCTGTTCCCAGGATCACCAGCCTCGCTTCCAGATCATCGGGAACATCGACGCCAGTTTGCGGAAGCGTATGGACACGCCCGAAATCTCCAGCATTCTCTGCATTCTTGCGAAGGCGTCGTTCGAACTCTTGTGTGTATTTCTCTGGCTCGCGCTTTAGTTGGTCCGCACGGTCTTCGGCCAGCTTTAGAACCGTGGGTTGCAGCGAATACCAATAGTGGGGTCCATCCTGGTAAAGGTAGGTTGCTGCACCTGCCATGCGTCTGAGTGCGTCACCGAACACCGCCGGCGACTCTCCCGGCAACACGCAGCCTAACTTGACGCGTCGATCCTCAATTCCTTTGTGCGCAGCAGCGTTGGTTGGCGCAGAGCCAAGGTAAATTGTTCGCGCGACCCGACGGCAAGCGGAGAACTTTCCAAGATTGCTGATCTCGCTATCGATCTTCAATGGCAACGAGTTAGGCCCATCCACATCCTTCTCAATCACTGGGACCCAGTTGTCAGGCAGGTTACGTGTGAGCTCGGATTGAACTCGTGGGTCGTCGATAGCGATGTTTGCAGGGAGAATCAGCGGGCCACGGTCGCCCTTTTCCCAGAGCGAGTGAATAACCGTAGCCATCAAACGCAGCACGCCGCGTGTACGCTGGAACTTCACGAGCGTCGACCAGTCGGTGTACAGCCTGTCAAAGATCTCCGGGTGAATGGGGTAAGCGGCTTTCAGCCGCTGCTCGTACTCACTCTCACGCGTCTCGATGGGGAATTCTGATTGCTGGTTTCGATAGAAATCTGCAAAAGTTCGCGCTGCCAAGTCACGCTGCTTGAATTGATCGGGCTCGGTCATGCCAAACGATGAAGGCCGGCGCCAAAGCCAGTGCGGGCGTTTCGTCCTGACCAAGGATTTGGGTGAGCTCGAGACCGCAGATACCAGCAACGTGCCGCGCATCGGGCATGTGCCCAGCGAACTGCAGCCCGAGTGCAAAGGGAGTGGGTTGGGGCGGTGTCCGAACTGAGGCGCTGGTTGTTCGGTGGGGGCAGAGTACTGCCGGGGCTTGTGGCGCAGCGAGAGGCTGAGTGCAGGCTCATGTAGTGAGCCTTGAGATGTCTAGAATGGAATCAGAGGATAGCTTTGCTTGATCAAATTGATGATTACGCTCACAATCAAAAGCGATCTCATTCCTACAACAAACAAAGGTTATCTTATGAAGCAATTGCTGGCGATACTTTTTTTGGTTCCTTTTCTGGCTTGGGGTCAAGGGCAACCAGATGTGAATTTAGAGTTGAAAAAACTTGCCTGGCAAAACGGACCTACTGAAGGTGCAGTTGCAGGGAAAGCTTCTATAAAAGTTCCTGCTGGTTATGTTTTTTTAGATGAACAAAATACAAAACGATTTCTAGAGTTAAATGGCAATCCGCCTGACGATCGCCATTATTTAATAGCTCCAAAGTCGCTTGAATGGTTTGCTGTTTTTTCATTTAATCCATCCGGATATATAAAAGATGATGAAAAAATTGATCCTGATGATTTATTAAAGTCATTAAAGGACTCAGATGGTCCAGGTAACGAAGAGCGGAAACGTTTGGGGATGAGGCCACTTTTTACTGACGGATGGCAAGTGCCTCCTCATTATGATATCGATACGAAAAGATTAGAGTGGGGTGTTCGACTGAGGACTGATAGAGATGAAAAGTTGGTAAATTACACAAGTAGACTGCTAGGCAGGACTGGTGTTATGAGTGCAGTGCTTGTTTCTGAGCCTCAAAGTTTGGATGCTGATATTAGAGACTTTAAAACAGTATTAAAGAATTTCTCTTACAACGCTGGCGAGTCCTATGCAGAATTTAAGTCTGGTGATAAGGTGGCCGAATATGGTCTAGCGGCTTTGATATTGGGTGGAGCAGCTGCAGTTGCAACCAAAAAAGGTTTTTGGGCAGTTATTGCAGGATTTTTTGCTGCATTCTGGAAATTGATTGCCGGAGTAGTGGTTGCTGCAATTGCTGGCTTAGGTTCTATTTTTAAGAAAAAGCAGTAATGAGCCTTTCTGTCGAACTTCAATTGCTTGCACTAGCAATTGGACTTTATTTATTCGACTCAATGCTATTACTTTTTCCAAATGAGGGCATCCTTACCTCTTTAGGTAAAGCGAAATGGCGAGTAACCTTAGGTTCCGATAAAACTAGACTGCGCGGTAAAGAAATTCTTTTCCCCAACCTTCTGCTTGTTCATCGCCCAATCTTTAAGTTGTCATGGGACTCTGAAGGAATAGCAAGTAAAGTTGAACAAAATTCTTTTGATTGGAATGAACAAGTAGCTCTATTCAAAGGCTTGATGATGCCAATCTATGGAATTGGTGTCGCTCAATTTATAGTATTTCCATACGTGATTTTTTTCTTTCTGACGGAAACATCAATTATTGTCTCTCTTGTCTATCTTTATGGGTCTATATTAATTGCTTTATTGCTGGTTTATAGAAGTCGAAGGATGTTTCATCTTTCAAGTGGAAAATTTTTATCTTTGAGTTTTGAGTGCTTAATTTGCCCTCCCGTAGCTGTAAATTTGGTCCGAAAGTTATCCCTTGGTCTTCCTGAGATTAACCAGGATCTTCTGGTGGTTTCGCAGAATCTCCTCGGGGTAGAAGATTGGCGAACAACCAAAGAAAAATTTATCGCTAGAATAGTTGAAGATATTGATTTTGAAGATGAAAACACCCCGCGATTTGTAAATCTAAATGCGAATCGAGACAGACTATTAAATGAGGCTTCTGAATGAGCGCCTCAGAAATTCTTGTTAGTTTGTTTGGCCTTTTTCTTGGTTATTGGGTCATCGCTAAATTGATGCCTAGTAAAAAAGTCGAAACGGATAAGTTTGAGCAATCCAAAGAAAAAAACGCATTCAAAAATGATTACGAATCTGAAAATTCAGATTCCCAAGCATGGTATGTGGTACTTGGTGTAGCCCGAACCTCTTCAATGGAGGAGATACAAGCTGCATATAAATCACTAATTAGGCAATATCATCCAGATAAAGTGGCAAGTTTGGGTGAAGAACTCCGGAGTTTGGCAGAACAAAAATCAAAAGCAATCAACGCAGCTTATCAAGAGGCACGGAACTTTCGAGGCGAAGGATCTTGAAGACGTTGATGTTGCTTTTCGCTGCGGGGAAATTTGGAAAATTTCTAATTTCCGGCGGAAGCATGCTTATCGCCATTGGTACTTACACCGTTATCTATGGATGGAAGTATGCCGTTGGGTTTGTATTACTTTTATTGATTCACGAATTGGGGCATTTCATCGCGGCTGGTAAGAGAGGTTTACCCGTTGGATTGCCCACGTTTATTCCATTTGTTGGTGCTTGGATCGAACTCAAGGAGCAACCGATGGATGCCGAAACGGAAGCATTTGTTGCTATCTCTGGCCCGATGCTTGGCAGTGCCGCTGCTTTCATTTTTTACTTGATTGCAAAGGAAAGTGGGGAGGGAATTTTCTTGGCTATAGCGTATGCTGGATTTATGCTTAATCTTTTCAATTTGATTCCGCTTAGCCCTTTGGATGGAGGGCGAGTAATGTCTGCCATATCACCAAGGCTTTGGTTCATTGGTTTGCCAATCCTTATTGCGTTATTCATTTGGAAGCCAAGTCCTATGATTATTCTGATTGGACTTTTTGCACTCCCTCAACTTTGGAGTGTATACACAAACCGAGCTATATTAAATTCTGAATATTTTCAGGTGGCGAAGAACGTAAAGCTTAGCTACGCGGCGCAATATTTATCTCTCGTTACATTTTTGATGGTACTGACCATCGAAACACACGATGCTTTGGCTTTGATACGTGCCAATAATTAAAGAGTTCGGTAAGGCTTAAGATGGTGAATCGTCTTTGAATGCTCGCTTTTTTAGGAGTGGGCGTTCCTTGGGCGATCGCTACGAAACCCTCTGGGGAAGTTGGGTGGTCATACACCCAACATTCCGTTTCTGGTTCTTAGGGGATTTAGACTTCAACTCGCCAGACACACGGAACATCGGCCAGCGGATGTGCGGATTTGATCTGGCGGCCATCGCCATCGCCTACGAACCCCGTTGGTTCATGAAGGATTCGCACCTGAATTCACAAGAGGCATTGCAGGTAATGCAGGAAGTAAACGCCAGGGCGTCAGTCGGCATACACAGGGACCTTTGAGGGCATCAGTGACGAGCCTCTGGACCAGGCACCCAAGTACCTTGAAATCGCGAAAGCAAAGGTCGCTGCGCCGAAGAACTTTTTTGTGTTGAAGCACGGTCAGACTTGGGTCAAGCCTGACAAGTGACTGATTGCATCGAGCGTTCGAATCCCCAACGCCACCAGAAAACGATGCTTCTAGACCTGAGCAAGTTATTTATACAATCTCTTCTGACCCGCCAGTACAAGTCCTTCCAACTCGCTCAGCCGGGTTGTCAGGCGCTCAGAGCCAGTCGCCACGCGGGGATTTTTTTAAAGTCGGCCACTGACTGAGCTCATTGCAACTCATCCCCGAAACCCGTCTCACCTTCCGTTTTGTTTAATAATCTCCTGACTTTTTTGCCGTGGTAGGGCGATCAGGAAAATCTAAATAGGAGTACCGTTTACGCCCTATTGCTCGACAAAATATCACGAATATTTGTTGGTTATAGAAACCACAAGATGCCGTAAAAGCAAGGTTTAGTTGTTTGATCATTCCATGTAAGATTATGAATAATCCCAGTTTTCTAAAAGGATTAAGGCCGACGTTTTTGTGTTTTAGTAGAGGTGTCGCGCTCAAAGATCCCGGATGGAATTGGGTTTTTCTTCCCTCTACAAGCCCTTGTTGATTAATCTGGCAAAGCCTTCGATGGTTGATGCCGAACGAAAATTTACCTGTTGGTCAGTTTTCAACAGGCACCAACAGGTGAGGCTTCCTGGTTCGCTATGGGGTGCACATTTCGCGTGACAACCGTAGACGCAACAAGGAGTCTGAGGCAAGTCCTGAGTGGGATGGGTGAATGCTTGTCTGGAGAGAAGGCACGTGCGGAGCATTCTTAGGATGCGCCAAATTCGCTTTTGGACACTGCAGTTTCAATCGGAATATCAAGCAGTTCTAAAGACCAAAAAAATACACTGGCAAGGAGCTTTTATGGCAAATGCTGCGGAGAGATTGTTTGATTTGGTGTTAGGCAACCTTAAAGATGTTGACGATCTCAATTGGCCAGATGATCAGACGCGAGACGCCTTAGATGTTGATCCGATTGATGAGCCGATGGACTCTTCAGACGATGGGATTTTTACTTTCGACGAAGAGCAAATCTCTGAGAATGTCATGGAGAGAATGGCAGGGAGGCGGGTATTTGGTGAGCTGGACTCAGATGAAGCCGAGGCAATCGAAGGTGGAGTCCGGTCTCGCGGCTTCGAAGTATTAGCCTTTTACAAATCACGACGTATTGTTTCCCATCGTCCTTTCCCCGGACGGTGGGGAATTTTTTATTTGAAGCAAGGACTGGATTATGTCGGGTCACAAATAATTCAATCCTACCCAGGATATGGTGACCCGAAAAATTTAGCAGTCAACTTTCTTCGGGCGCACGAGCGCTTTCACTATCGGGCCGATCTTCAGACGTTGATGTTCGAAGCGACCGTTGGCAAGCACCTTTATCTGCCACTGCGGAACGCTCTCAGGGGAAGAAGATCACATTTTGTTGAAGAGGCGTTGGCCAATCGTCAAGTATGGGATTGGGCAAAGAGAGGTGCAATTGGACTTGAGGAGTTCGCAATAGACTTCATGTCACTACAGCCTAACGCCTATTCAAGATTTCTTGAACCAAGACTGGACTTGGCAGCGGAGTGGGCCGGGACTGTCGTAGATCTAAAGCCGCCTGGCACATCTTTCCGACAAGACTTGGCGCATTGGGTGGAAGCAACGCCTTCAGGTCTTCTCAGGGCATCACTCTGCCCTGAATACGTAATCTATCCTCGCAAACTATCTACATGGATATCCCCTGCTCTTGTACTCCCGCCTGTGCACGTTGTCCAAGATGGCGACGATGTAGTAAAACTACTGCAAGGCCGATTGGCCCATTTACAAGCCAAGTGGAAGCAAACCAAAACAAAGATGCTCGAAAACCGATTGCTGCATGGCTTGAATTTCAAGCCATGGCCCAAAGATGGCCCAGAAAGATATTCGGTCCGTGTTGATGACAACTTCAGAGCGCATTTGCAGCACTTAGGTGGGGGTAAATGGTTGGCGTACATGCTTGGACCACATAAAAAGTTAGGGCATGGATGAAAATTTCACCGAAAAAGGGAGCACTGGATAAGTGGCACACAGAAAGACCATTTCGAGCAACGTTGGATGCTCTCGGAATCCTAGCCAAAATCACTGGGCGACGAAATTTTTCAGGCCAGAAATTTCGTCGAACTTTTCTTAGCCGAGTAACTTCAAGATTCGGTCCAGGTCGTTGATAGCGTACTTACTTTCAATTCAAGAGAGATACCAACAAAACTCTGTTTAAGATACCCAGCCGCTAAGCTTGCCTCTTGAAAACGGATCCCTTGTTGAGGCGTAACTTGGCAAGGGGAGATGTATTGAAAAAATATGGTGGACACGGTATACCGCGAGTCAATTATCGTTCGGCATCGACACCTCCTTGCGCGTATCGTTCACATTCCGTTCTGCAGGCGCTGCAAGCACCTCAACACTCTCAAGAAGGCTTGAAACAGTGTCAGGTCCTGCACCAAGCGGGCTTTTTGCTAAGGGCTCCTATCCGACCGCATAGTCATCCACCCCGATAAACGTCCCAAACTCCGTTTTGACTCAGAAGCTCCTGCCGTTCCGCTGTGGTGAGGCGGATCGGGGAGGGGTCAAGCGAAAGATCGGCGATTTGAGGGCCGTACCGACTAAAGTGACGATCCTTGGATCAGGCCAGATCTACGCCGTAGCTCTTGCAAATGCTCGCGGTTAGCGCCTCGTTCAAATGAGGAGTACACAGTTCTCTCAGGATCGGCGACAGCTTCGGGGGAAATCGCACATCACAGTGGTTGCATTGCCCAAAGTCCGGTGAGAGACGGTTGTTGTTGAAAAGCTCCTTTTCATTTAAAGCTATAAACATTGAGTCGAATTCGCCGCATATGGGACAGTCAATCAACGCGTTTGGCTCAGTGTCCTGCAAAGTTTCTAGCCGTGTTTCTCTAATCTCTATTCCAGACGCTGGCGATGTACCAAAAGTCGACCGGTCAGCATCCAGCACTTCAATCTCCCAATCAGCCATGAATGTTTCACGCAAGTGAAATGTGATCCATCTTCTCAAGACGCTGGAGGCATCCAGTGCGGTAATTCGATTTCTTTTGGAGTCATGGATGACGCCGACCGTGATTTCTAGCAATCTTCCGAAGTTGCCGCATGATTTGAAAAGGTTTAGTCCGTACTCCCCTTTAGCCCAACCCGCAAAGAGGGGGACGCCGAGACTCAAGCTGTAGAAAGCACAGTCATGGTCGTCTTTGTTGCTGAAACCAAAGTGAGCTACGTCGTTGCGCTTATCTCTAAGTTGTTTTCGAGTCGGGTTGGTCGGAAGTTGGTAGTCGCGAGGGATCACCTCATTCAACACCTCCAATGCCCGTGCCAATCCGCCCTCTGACGTATCAGTGATTTTCCTTCCCGTGGATGCTGCTGTTGCGCTTTCAAGGGCTGAGCAGATCGTTACAAGGGCCTGAGGATGCCGACCCAAAGCGCTCAAGAGCAGGAAAGTCTCGAATGATTGAAGTGCACTGATCGTTGGCGCTTTTGACGCAAATGAATTGATCGTCGCTTGATCAAAATTGAAAAAAATGAACTTTGCGTACTCACGGTTTGATTTACTCAAGATTTAATCTCCGTGCTTTAGGATGTACTACCAACCGCGAGAAAGCTGCTCCTTCACTGACAGCGGGTCAACCACTAAGGAGCAAGTCTCCCAGTCGGCATCTTCCACTACGCTGTACTTTGCGTCGAACGGGTTTTTGGTTGCCGTGGTTCGGTCGATGAGCTGCAAAGCCTCCTGCTCGTTTTCTAGCGCAATCTTTACCCATACATCTTCCAGTGTGTCAGGAATCTGTCCAAAAAGTTGATGAATGGATTCCAGACGATCTGCTAGTACCTGATGGACCCTGTCCTCGACCGAGCCGCGGTAGCGAAGATTTGCGATCCAAACCTCGCTGCGCACCTGACCAATGCGCTGGATGCGACCCTTGCGTTGTTCAAGTCGAGTCGGGTTCCAAGGGAGGTCGATATTAATGAGCGTGCCGAGCCGCTGCAGGTTCAGCCCTTCCGAAGCAGCGTCCGTTCCAAGCAGCAGCTTGAGCTCACCTGCACGAACACGTGTCTTCAGTGTGTCGCGCTCACATCGGCGGAACTGCCCACCGCTCCAAAGCCCAGAGCGACCACTTCCGGCATACAAGCCGATTTCCATGTGAGCCAACTCAGGCCGTCTAGCTAGTTCCTCTCCGACCCACCGAACAGTGTCGTAGTACTGCGAGAAAAGAATACAGCCGAGATCCACCCAGCGCTGCTCGATATCTGCTCGCATGCCCAAAAGGTAGCCCAGAACAGCATCCAACTTAGGGTCATTATTACCGCCCTGTCTAAGCAGTGCGAGGCAGCGGTTCAGCGATGCCACCTCAGCTGGTGTGAAGTTCTTGAAGTCTGAATCGGATTGGGCCTTGCGACTCGTTTGTGCATTGTCGTCATCGTCGGTGTCGTCATCGTCCTCGTCGCTGAGCTCGTCCGGGGCGCTGCCCAGCAGCTTGAGCACTGTTCTGCGCCCTGCCTCCATCGAGCTGCCAAGACGCCGCAGCAGCAGCGTCTTGAAGAAACCCGCACCTCTCACCCGCTGTTGCAGCAGTCGACAAAACTCCTCCGCCTCCTCGTAAGCCTCGCGCAGATAGCCACCCAAGGTGACTGCACTGTATTCATCCTCTCCAAACAAGCGGACAGTCACTCTCGGCAGGTAGTAGCCGCCCGTAGCCGGGTTAATCGTCGACTCAAGGTAGCCCCTAGTGCGCCTGACGATGCAGCGCAATAACGGATTGAAGTGTTCTCCATAACCAGGCAAAAGCCCGTTATGCAGTTGAACTCGCCGAATGGCGGGAGAGAGCCGATCAAGTGTCTCGGGTGTAAATTGCCAAGAGCTGTCGCTAGCATTGAGGCTCCGTCTGATGCGCTCGAAAGCTTGGCCCTCTGGCCTGGATGGCAATGGGTCGCGCACGTACTGCCAGCCGGCGTGCAGATCGGTAGGCACAGCGGCCTCACCGTTGGCAATGGCTAGGCAATGGCTGGCCTGAAACCACGGGCTGGTGCGCGTCCAGCCGCCCAGAACGCCATCGTTACCGTGTGAGAGGATTTCCAGCAGGTCCCAGGCCTCAAGGGAGTGCAGCTGTACCGGAGTCGCCGTTGCCAACAGCATGCTCTTGGTTTTTTCGCCGATCTGTCTTAGAAAAGCCATGAGCTTGTTGGGATCGGCCCGCTCATCGACTTCGTCTTCGCTGGCATCCACTTTAGGGACTTTGCGCCGCCGAGCACGGTGCGCTTCGTCAACGATCACGCACGTGTAGCGGCGGCTCAGCAGCTGCTGCAACGCTTCAGGCATACCTCGAACAACTAGCCCCTGAGAAACTAGACCGATGCGACGAGGGCACCGGCTGAGGGACTTTGCCCCTTCAGACGGGTACTCAAGATCATTCTCATCGACCCAGGCTCGACCGTTCCACCTAGCCGAGGGAAGTTGCAGCAGTTCCATGAGCTCGTCCTGCCACTGTTGCAGCAAGGGCTTAGGTGCGAGTACAAGGATTGGCCCACCGTCAGGATCGTCTAGGGCCATCAAAAGCGCTGCCATCGCCAGCTGGACGGTCTTTCCCAAACCCACTTGATCGGCGAGGACGAGGCGCGCGCCGCCCAGCCGATGCCGTTCGAGCGCAAGGCGCGCGAAGTACTTCTGATGTGGCCACAGCCCTTGCTCACGGCGATAGACAGGCGT
>Ga0214923_10007264_pt1 | contig 12142 bp, 9 predicted proteins | sample LL1510_MetaG_FD_177993 | JGI IMG/M metagenome (GOLD analysis project Ga0214923, IMG submission 177993) | Freshwater microbial communities from Lake Lanier, Atlanta, Georgia, United States - LL-1510 | ecosystem: Environmental > Aquatic > Freshwater > Lake | place: USA: Georgia | collected 2015-10-15 | reverse complement strand
ATAGTAAAAGCAGAAATAAAAGATGATACAAAAAAATCAAAGATATATAGAAATTCTAAGACGTATGGAACACTTTTAGCATCATCTCCACAATTTCAAGCTAAGTTTAATTCTTTATCAAAAAATATAATTCCAAAATTGGAAATTCTGAAAAAGACAGATATTCCAGATAAATTTGATGGACGAATAGTATGGAAAGAATACATTAGACCAGTAAGAGCACAAGGTTTGTGTGGATCCTGTTGGGCATTTGCTAGTACTTTTGTATTACAGACACGTTTATGTTTACTTACAAATGGAAAATATAATTATAATTTATCTCCAGCGAAACTAGTATATTGTAGTATAAGCATAACAGAAAATGAAAACCAAGAAATTGGAAAAAAACTGCAACAAGGTATACCATATGATAAAAATATAGATAAGGATAAGAAGAATGAAACGTTTGGTTGTTCAGGAGAAACATTAATAAACACATGGCAGTTTTTGTATCGTGCAGGTGTTCCAGAAGATTCATGTATAACTTATGGTGATCAAGAAGATGATGATAAAAATGTAAGAAATAATTTGACGTTGACAAATGAAATAAATAAAACTTGTACAGAATTAACTAAAAATAGTTATGATTATTGTCCTACAAATAAAAAAATTATGGTTTCTCATAAAGCAGGAGGATATTATTATGTCCCAGGAAAAGATAATGAATTACTTATTAGAAAAGATATATACCATTGGGGACCATGTACAACAGGGATTATGTTGCATCAAGATTTTATAGATTGGAATGGTATAGGTATATACGAATGGGATAAAAAATCACCATCTGTTGGTGGACATGCTGTAGTTATAGTTGGATGGGGAGAGGAGAATGGTAAATTGTATTGGATAGTGCGGAATAGTTGGGGTGAAGAATGGGGAGATAAAGGATATTTTAAGATACTAAGAGGAGTAAATCATTGTGAAATTGAAGAAAATGTTTTCGTAGGATTTCCAAATATTCCAGGAGTTCGTAAATTTATAGAACAACCGATATTATATCAGAAAGATGATTTTATAACGAAGTATTTATGGAATATACATGATAGTGGATATAAACATACAACTTATGAGGATTTGGCTTTAGGAAAAATAACTATTGATATGCTTACAAAAGAATTATATTCTGTAGAATCAATATCTAATTTAAAAACATTTGTAGCTGGAAAAATGAAAATAATTAAAGAAGGATATAAATCATGTAAAAAAAATAAAAAATTTAATAATTTTTTAATTATTATTTTATTAATATTATTTTTATATTTTATTTAATAAAAATGAACCCTAAGGTAGTGGTATATATAAAAGAAGGTTGTCCTTATTGTATAAATGCAGAAGCTTTATTATCATCTAGAAATATAAAATATAAAAGAATTGTTTATTCTAAGTTAACAGAACGACAGAAGAATAATGTCATGAAAAAAATTGGTTCAGAGTATAATTACCTACCTAAAATATTTGCAGATGATGTATTTATTGGAGGCTACGATGATTTGAAAAAATTGATTTAACATATACATCTTGTTTCAATGATATTACATCGTTCACATATGCTTATAAATTCAAAAGTATTTATAATGTCAGTATTAATATTCTCATCTTCAATATCAAATGATATATCCATCTTATTATTTTCTATAAAAGTTTCATCGGTAGAAGTGCATTTCAATGAATATTTGTTTTCGAATAAGATTCCAATTATATTATTTATATCATTATCATCTAAATTAAGAATTTTCTTTTCGGTATTTAAGATATTATACAAAATGCATTTTTTGGTGTTGTTTTCAATGTATTTATTAAAAACTAACTGAAGCATATGAGTTGTATTCAATTCTCTAGAGCATTTTAGTTCATATATATTAGTATTACTATTACAATCAATAATACCAGTCAAGTTATAAATAATGTCATTATATTTATAGAATCTATTTTTACTTATTTCATATCTTATTTTTTTATTTTTTAATAATACATCTAGATTCTTGATAAGTTTATTCTGGTTCTCTTCGTCAATCCAATCAAAATCTAAAATCTGGCGTATTCTATGGATAGTTTTATGTAGAATATCTAAATATAAAGTTGCTAATTTTAGGAAAGAAGAAATTTTCAATTTGTTTAAATCTTCTATATTATCAAAAAAATATTTATATTCATTAATTAAATCTATATTATATTTTTCATCTTCTAATTCTTTGGTAATACATCTTAAAATTTTGCAAGTATTATTAATTTTATATTCATAGAATGAAGTTATAGCTATGCTATTAATAGAAGATACATCTTCATACAAATCAGAAAACTTATTTTTATAAGTTGAATTGATAATAATTTCACTATCATCTAACATTTTTGATGTAATTGTTTTATTTTCAAGAATCTTTTCGATGTCATATAAGTTTTCAGGTGTCATATATTTAAATTCAGTAACTTTAATTTCCTTATTTTCCTTTTCTTTCTTATCATCTCTTTCTTCATTGTTTTTATTTTCATATACAATATTATATTCAGGTATGTATGTGATATATGGATTCTTAACATTATTAAAAAACTTAAATGGTTCGCCACTTTGTATTAAAATAAGATATTCTTTTGCTCTTGAACATGCAACATATATAGGATTAGGACATACTTCATCATTTAAATTTTTAGCATAATATTTAAAATAAGATTGATCAAAATTGAAAACAATAACTATATCACGCTCGCGACCTTTAGATGATTGAAAAGTAGAAAAACAAATCTTGCCTTTCATAACATTATCATTTAGCTCACCTGAATCAGTTTCTTGTAAATAGATAGGATACTTATTTAAAACTAATTTATTTAAAAGTTTAATATGTGAACCACTTCTTAAACTAGGAACTAAAATAAAAATGTCATCATATTTAAAACCTTTATTATTAATTAAATTTTCTATTTTTCTAAAAATAAAATTAATGTCAGGATATTGGTTTCTTAATATCCATACATTCTCACCGTTTTTAACCACACCATCAATTCTATTTTCGTTAGAAATTAAATTTAATAATACTTGTATAGGTTTAGTTATTCTATAAGAAGTTTTAAGACTAATTCTATCGAATTTTAATGATGGTAATAATTTATCGACCATCGTGAGATATCTATGATCTGAATTTAAGAACTCAAAAACTGATTGATTTTTATCACCGACGAAAACAAGTTTTACTTTACGTTGTTGTTTTAATATATTAGTTAACACCTTCCATGTATTTTTGTTAATATCTTGTGCCTCATCGATTAATATTATGTCATATTGATTAACTTTTAGAGAATTCAATGATTTCTCATTAATATCATATGTTTTATTTCCATAATTGTATATCATAGAATGATAACTATGAATCTCTAAGAAATCATTGTAAAACTTATTACCATCACGTATTTCTTTTTTCAATGAACTACTGAATGTAATTAAAAGGGATTTCTTATTATATAAATTGTGGTTAATATATGCTATAAATTTACATATCGTTGTCTTTGAACCACCTGGAGGAGTTTCAATAATCAAATGAGATTTCAAAGATTTCAACAATGTATTAACTTGTTCATAATTTACATTATGCTTTATAATAGTATAAAAATTATTTATTGACTCATGCAACATGTATATATTTATTATTATATATTTAAATAAGAATCTAAATTAATTATTTAAAGACAAAAATAGTGTAAGAAAAATGTCAATAATACAGAATATATATAAGTTGTCAAAAATAAAACAATTGATTGATTTGAATGAAAATCTTGTTAATTTCGAACTAAATTTCAAGATTACAGCTAAAAATGGTGAAAGTTTTTTTGCATCAGTAACAACACAAGAGGCTTTAGATTCAGGAGAACAAATTGATTACCAGACAGTAAATGGAACAATTTCAGGTAATATTGTAGCCGATGAGAATGTAAACAAAAATTACTTTCTTTTATTAAAATCAGATGAACCTGTCGAAGTTGAAGTATTAACAGAAATAAAAGAAATACCTCCAAAACAACAAGTTCAACCACCACTACACCAACAACAACAACAACCACAACCACATCCACAAATGATGATGCAACAACAGCCTCCATCATATCCACAACCACTAACACAACATCATAGACCAAAAAAAAGTAAAAGTTTTTTCACAACAACTAACATATTATTGATTCTTATTGCAATTGTTATATTTGCATATTTAGGTTGGTTATTATATAAATATTATTCACAACAGCAACAGCAACAACTACCGGTTATTGATAATATATTAGATGATAAGATAAATAAATTGAAAGAGAATATTGATGGTAATATTGAAAATTTATTGGATGGTAAAATCAATAACATTGAGAATATACTAGATGGAAAAATCAATGAACTAAAATATACGACTGAAAAGACAACTAGTAACATTGAATCTATAATAGATGGAAAAATCAATAAATTAAAAGAAAATTTAGATGGTACAACTAGTAATATTGAAAACAATATTAATAAATTAAAAGAAGATTTAGAAGGTACAACTAGTAATATTAATAAATTAGATGGAAACATTGAAAATATATTAGATGTAAAAATTGATAAATTAAAAGAAAATATTAATGGTACAAATAGTAACATAGAAACATTAAGTGGTAAATTATCAGATTTAAGTGAAAAAATGAAAGTTTCGATGACACAACAAACAGAAGGTATAAAATCCAATATTCCGCTACAATCTGAAGGAATTAAGACTTCATTATTAACAAAATTACAAAATTTAAAGATTAAATCTTAAAAATAAAATGAATAATGCCCATTAAAAAAGAAATAATATATCCTATATTTCTAGAATGTTTTGAATATACAACAGATAGTTTTTGGGAAAATATATTTGAAGACCTTTCATATGGTAAATGTCCTTACGGTACATATATAAATAAAAATTTCTTGTGTTGCAATTATAAAGATAAAGAATTCAGTTATAAAATTGAGAAGAAAAATCCACAACAATTGTATAATGATATTTATAATCTTTTTGCTAAAAAATTAGGTTTATTATCTTCTCGTGATAAATTAAAGAAAAAATTGGATTTCAATAATATAGAAGAAGAACTTAAGTTTAATAAGAATAAGTGGACTGATATAAGGAAAAAAAATATCAAAGATCTTTTAATAGAAAATTATGTAATCGATATGAAGAACAAGTATTCATTATCTAATAAACAGTCAAAAAATCTTTTATCTTCTATATTTATAGGTATGATATTTAAAGTAATAAATATAAAAGATATTTGTTATAATGATGGTAAGATTAATAATATAAATGGTATACAGTTTGAGAAAAATAAAATTATTTATGAAAAGAACATATATGACTTTGATATAAATTTTCAGAAATGTATTTTAATTGATAAACCTATTATGAGTGAGAATTGGAATAAATATATATGCAATCTCAAAAAAATTAAAAAATAAATTTTTAAGTATATAACATACTTAAAAATTTTAATTACATAATTGACCTATATATAAAGCATTCAAATCATTGGAAGCTGTTGAAGAAGTTATATGGAAATTATATTTAGGCATATTAAAAAAATAATCTAAGTTTTTACCTAAAGCCATATTTAATAATGATTGTCCACCTGGGTGTATATATGTAGAAATATTATAAACATTATTTTGATAGGTTATGTATTGATAGTCTATTATTGTTTGATTAGTAAAGCATGAAGAAACGATTGTAATAGGAAATAAAAAAAAGTTTAGTATTTTCATATTTATAAATTATTATATACGTTTAAATTATTTATATCATCTGGAAGGTTTTTATTTTTAACTGCAAGTTGACAAGCGTACTTTCCTATTTTTAATTCTTTTTTAGTTAGTAAACATATAATACTTATCAAATTCCATCTTGTATAATCATAGAATTCATGATTCAATGAAGATATTGAACTCTCATCAGGTTTCTTTAATGTCATTAATTTATTAATATATGGTAAAGCTTTATCTGGTTTATTTTTATTTATACAATATTGCATATAAATTATATACGCGTCAATAAAAGGCATTGCTTTTGTGATATACTTTGTAATGATATCTTCATCCATATTACAATTTATTGCACATACACTTATTCGTATTAATATTAATTGTTTAGTGTGTTCATTGAATTCTTCATCTTTTGTTTCAGGTGTTTCATGACACATAACACTATATTTGTATCCATTGTAATAATCATGTTGATTCATATATGTTTGAGATAAGTAATATAAATTTCTTTTAGTAGGTTTTGCATTTAAAAGTAGTTTAATATCTTTTTCGTATCTTTTTTCAGTTGATAAGCCGTATTTATCTCTATTTTGAAATAGAGTTATAACATGAGATATATTAACTACTTCTTCCTGTTTTACATCAATAAATGTTTCATGTACTGGATACAACAAATTATACCTGCAATTTGAAAGATTTCTTATAAATCTACAATCATAGTGAATTTCATTATTATTTCTAACAAGCCAGTGATGCTTTACTAATCCGTATTTATATTTGGAAGGTATTAATTTAAAAAAACTTAGATTACCATTTAATTTTAATTCATCTCCTGCATCTAATAATAGTAAAAATGTTGTATTAACAACAGTTTCAGCAAATTCAATTGCTTCATTTCTACTTTCAGGGAAAGTTTTAAATATAGTTTCTTTCAGAAAAAGGTTATAATTATTCTCAATGCATGTTTGTCTAATTATAAGTATTGTATTATCAGTACTACCTGTATCAAGAACTATAATATTGGTAATAATATTCTTGAGAGATAATAGTGTTGTTTTAATACTCAACTCTTCGTTCTTTACCATAATCAGAGCAGAAATAGACATTTTTATATAAATTAAAATAAAATATAATTAATAATCGATTTTATAAAATTGATTATTTTTTTAGAATTTTATTAAAGTTGATAAATAATTATGATGGAACTTTTCAAAAAAGTTAATCGTAAAAAACCTGTTATATTTGTAGAAGAAAATAGAAAAATAAGTTTTTTTTATTTTCATAAATATAGGGTTATTGAAGATGATAAGTATAATTACATATACATTAATTGTAATGCTTATGATAATATATTATCGATTCAAAAAATAAAAGAAGCTAAAATAAATGGTAAATTATTAGGCTTAAGAAATAAATATCATAAGGATAATAACTATGATTTCAAAGCATAAAAAATTATTATTATTAAAATATAACAAAAAAAGATATAAGTTCATTTCTAGTTTATTTATATTACTACATGTTTTTGGTGCTTTATGGGTTTCATATTACTTGATATTTAATCTAAAAACTTACAAGTTGAATATGAACTATACTAGACAACTTTTAGGATTAGATTATCACAACCATAGATTAAATAATATTTTTAAAGCTTGGATAATATCTATACAAATTAGGTATATTATTACCGACTTATATATATTTTATAAATCATTGGTTAATTATAAGTTATTATTATATACTATTCAAGTACATGGATTAGAAAGCATGATATGTAGTATTATATTTTTCTTATTCAATGAAAAAGATTATATTATCTTTGGTGTTATATGTTTAATATGGTCTTTCTTATGGTTCATAGCTTATTATAATTTATACAAGTTATACAAATAATAGATTAAAATATATATTGTGATTATACAATATATATTCTGAATTTATACAACTTTCTTATACAACAACAGATAAGCATTTCTTTGAATAGAAGTATATGTATCTTCATTTACATCTTTATCTGTGTGATCTAAATCATTTATTATATAAGAAGGTTCACCATTATCATCATATATTAATATTATATAATGTCCTGATTTTGTAGAAGTTCCAGTATGATAGATACAAGAATCTATTTTAAACTTTTCATTACCAATAATTAAAAGTTTATTTATCTCAACATGGTTTTTTATTTTTTTTGTTACATTTGTTTTCTTATCATAATTAAATCTGTTTAACATAATTAATAAATTATCAGAAGTATTTTTTATTTCAATTTTTTTATAACATTTATCATAATTTACATCTTCTAATGGTTTTTGCAATAACTGCATTTCTATATATTTTTCATAACATGATTGAATATCCTTGGTATTTCTATCAATTGGTAATGATATAATAAAATTATTTTCATCATATGATTTTATAAACTCGTAATTATCACCACCATAATAATTGTTATTTTCTGTATATTTACAGTGTTCTTTTAAAATATTGCTAAAAAATATATTTATAAATTCAACTACATCTTGTTGTTTATCAAAATTGTCATCTATATCTAATTTATTATTAAATACTCTACCTGAAATTTCAAATAACAATTATAGATTCTTAGGTTCTCTAACTTTACTATGATAATAATAATTTATAATATCTGAGAACATATCTCCAATATTTGAATAATCTATTTCTATATTTTTTTTAATCTGACGTAAAGAATTTTTTAAATATTTTATACCATTTTTTAAAGTAAAGTCATTACTTATATCTGATTTTATTCGATGTATTAATTGTAGAACTGTATTCATATAACAATAATTTGAATCATTTTCTAATCTTACTACTACAACTTGATTTTCTTCATCGTCTTCGTGAACGTCTTCGTGAACATTATAAGTTTCTTCTTGAACATCTTCAACGCCATTAAAGACATATTTTTCATTTTGGAATAATAATAAAGAAGTGTAATTAGATTTTCCTTTAATTTTATAACCAATTATTTTAATATTATAAACATCATCATTAGTATTTTTTATAGGAAACTCTTTTATATTATTATAATTAGTGTATGAATATATATTATAATTATATCTCTTTGTAATATCATCTTTTATATTTTTAAGATTAATAACATTACTCATGTTATTCTTTCTAGTATTCCATTGTTCACATAAAAATATTGCTTTTTTAAGAGAATCAGTATTACATGCTATATATGTATTATTATCTATTAATTTATTTCTAAAGAAATAAGACTTGTCTGTTATAACTATTTTATTATATATGACATACTTATTTTCTGAGGTCAACAACCATTTATTTGCATACTCTTCATCTTTAAAAATAGTTTGATTCGGGTATACATCAAAATCTGTTATTTCTACATAATAGTTATATATATATTCATATGTATGGTAATTAAGAATCTTTTGGAAATCTCGAATTATTTTAACTTTTAGAACATATAATAACCTATTTAAAACTTCTTCTGACTTAACAATGATTTTACCATTTCGCATAACACCATTATCATTTAAGTTATATTTTTTGTCAACAATTTCATATTTATGATTACTGTCTATCTCAAAATAATTTTCTTTAAATTCATTTAAATGATCAAATGAACTCATTGTTAAATAATTATTGTTTATTATGAAATTTGAATATAACCAAAACATATATTCAATAACATATCTTGATACTCTTTTATGTTTTATGTATTGTGTAGATACATTATCAATTATATTATCATCATCCACTTTAATTTTAATCTGTACTGCAATGTTTGTATTTTTTAATACACCTGAAACTATACTTTTACTTACCATTACTTCTTCAATCTGCAATCGTTGAATAATCATGTTTATATCATTTCTGTTTTCAATAAAATATATATTATCTACAGCATCCTCTTTTATATTTAAAGATGGTAATGGACTAGTGAATAAAGATACATATACATTATCTTCAATTAATACATTTAATATCCTAGTCTTACCATATACATCTATGACTTGAGATATTATATTAAGATTATTGTAAAAATAAGAATAATTATCATCATAGTAAAACACGTTGTCAATATAATTAACATTATATAATTCACTTTGTATATATTTAATTTTCTTAACAATACTAGAATCGTGATTAAAATTTTTGTTTGTGATTTTGTCTTTATAAGACTTTACTATTAATTCATAATGTGGTTCTCTTTCATAATTATTTTCATAAATTAGAATACAAGGATTTTCATTTTTAAACTTATAATACTGTTGTTGATGAGTAGGTATTAATAATGTATCCTTATTAAAAACATAGATATTACATTTATATATGTTTTCTAATATTGATATATATACAAAAGGGTTTATCGGTTTATTTATGTCTATCAAGTCATTTATTTCATCCATAGATAAATTATAATTTTCTTGTCTTGAGAAAGCCACATTTATTTTTAATTCTTCTATAACATCTTCTATCTCACTATTTATATTTAGAGAATCAAGTACAATTTTGATGAAAATATTATTATTTCTTTCAAAACCTTTTCTTAAATATGCACTATCATCATAATCATCGAATAAAGAACTTATATTTTTATTTAATTCTCCATATACATCCTTATTTAGTATTTTATCTGTAATTATTATATTTTGTTGTTTATTATCTGCACCATCTTCTTCATTTGTCTCTATTGTAAAATTTTGTTCATAATACTTCTTACTTCTTTGGTCTTTTTTATAACAACATGGGATTAAAGGGAAACTTTCCTTATTCATTAATTTTTTGTTTTCCATAACACCTGGATATTTATAAACATCATCAAAACATGCAAACTTCAAAGGTTTTTTAGTATATTTTTCAGGAAAAGTATATTCAGGTGAATTTATAGGAAAAGTCATTGTTTGATAAGCTTTTTTGTCGTTATTATTTAAAATTTTTAAATTACCAGAATATGCACAGACACTTGAATAATTATTAACGAAGATATCGGGTGCAATATTTCTTTTCTCTTGTATTTCAACTATATTTTGTTTTTTTTCTTTCTGGATATTTTTCTTCTTGTTTTCATCGGTTTTAATAAAATTTGCATATTCATCTTTAGATAAATACTTCTTATAAAAATTAACAACACTATCATAATTATCAACATATATGTCTAATAATTTTACAAATATTAATTGGAATTTTTCAATATCTTTTATATTTGCATTTGATTTTTGTAATTTTATACGAATATTATCACTGTCTACTGTAATGATTACTGTAAACAAATCAGTGTATTTTACAAAGTAATATTTTTTTGTTGTCTGTGTCTGCTTTGACTCATCTAAAGTGAGAAAATTATAGAAATATTCGTTTGTCATAATCATATCAGAAAACACTTTTTTATTAAACTCGGTTTCTAGTTGTTTTATATTTATATTAAAATAACCACCGATATTGGTTGAATACATATTTTCGTAATTTATATCCATAACATTTTTTATATGATCTATAATTTCATTTGTTATATCAATATCATCAGATTCATTATCATCATTTTCTTCATCATCTTCTAAATCATTTATAAGTTTTTTTGAAATATATTTTTTCCTTGAATAATTGAATTTTAATAAATAATTTTGGTCTACACTAATATCTATAATATAAGAAGTTTTTTTATCTTCATATGCTTTGATTAATTTTAATTCTAATATGTCCTGGTTTTTAATCCATGTATCATCTGGAGTATAATTATTAAGAATCTTAAAATAATTTTGACATGATGCAAAAGGTATATGTTCATTTAACTTTATAGAATTAAATAAATCAAGTAATGATGATATATATCTTAATGGGATATTAACTGTCTCTTGGTCTTTTATAAATTTATCATATTCACACTTCGGTTTAAAATTAAATTTCTCGAATAATTCCTCTATCTTAATTGTTTTTTTTTCTGATTTAACTATATATTGTTCTATATCTGACATTTTCCCAGACCATTTTTTGTCACCTAATTTAACATATTCATCATGTAAATCAGACCATAATGTTTGAAAGTCATTTTTATTAAGTCCTTTCTGTATTTTATCTATATTTTTAACAAATACATCTATATACTGTTTACTATCACTATATTTTAACATAGTTTGATAGTCTTTATTACCTAATAAATATATAATGTATGGTTTAGCTATATCATTCAATATATTCAAATTCAATTTATTAATTATTTTTTTATTCTCATAGTAAAATGATTTTAGATTAATTTCTTCATATGGATACCGTATATTTTTTAATTCGTCTAAAAAATTACCTACATATATATAATTAGTCACTGATTCAAGATCTTCTTCATCTTCTTTTATT
>Ga0214923_10007263_pt1 | contig 12143 bp, 9 predicted proteins | sample LL1510_MetaG_FD_177993 | JGI IMG/M metagenome (GOLD analysis project Ga0214923, IMG submission 177993) | Freshwater microbial communities from Lake Lanier, Atlanta, Georgia, United States - LL-1510 | ecosystem: Environmental > Aquatic > Freshwater > Lake | place: USA: Georgia | collected 2015-10-15 | reverse complement strand
GAATCTGCCCCTGCAGCTTTATACACTCTTAAGGCAATCGACAAAGGTAGAGAATCTATCGATGGCACAAGTTATTTAAAGAATATCGACACTAGTAAATCAATTCCAGTCGCTAGCTCTGCAGATGTCTATGATGCATCTTCAAATATTTCTCAAGAATTAATAGAAGGCAAAAAAATATCAACACCAAAAACTCTTATTCCTATAATCGCATCAGCTCCTGGTTCTGTTAAAGGTTCTGCTCATGAAAATATTGGTGCTGTGAAAGATTTTATGCTAGATGAAACACATTCTGTTTCTAGCCGCGATACCCAATTATCATCACCTCCTAAGACAATCGGCACTAGTAAATCAATTCCAGTCGCTAGCTCTAAAATATCAATACCTTTTATTAGTCCTGTTGGTGGTTCTGCTGACCAAGATACAGGTGCTGGCGTAATGCGTTTCTTAGATGAACCAGATGCCGAATCGCCAAAACCATCAAGCAAAACACTTAGAACAGATTCTGTTCATAAAGCCACTCCTCCTTCTGCACAAGATCCTTTTTCTCAATATATCAAATTTGAAAGAAAAGGTGATGCTGTTATGACTCCACAAATGCTTGAAAAATTACAGCAAATCAAGTCACAAAAAACTCCTAATGATTATCAAATTTTCTTAGAACAAACTCAATTCGGTCAATTACAGCAATATTTTGCAACAATAAAAAATTATGCAACTAGTCTTTCTGTTAAAGAATCAAAAAAAATACAAAAACTAGATGAAAAGTTCAAAAAAATACAAGATTTAATAAATCAAAATACTGAATTTGCTGCGAATGTTGAGGAATCTAAATTAAAAATCACAAGAGAAGATTTACAATATGTTAAAGAAATATCTCAGCTATTAATTACCTCTGAATCTTCACAACAATCTTTGTCTTCTCCAGAAGTTCAAGTTAAAGACGACAAATCTAATGAAAAAATATTGCAACAAATTAGAGAAAATATAGAAAAACTTGAGTTGCAAAGATCGCAACAGTCATTAGATCAAAGAAAAACAGGGAAAGGGGAGTCTGCAAAAAAAGATGCTGCTGAAGCTCCATATCATGGAAATGAACCTAAAGATGATGAAGCTGATAAGGAAAAGGCAAGATCAAAGCAAAGCAGGGAAGATGATGCAAATTGGCAACAAAGATTTCAAGAGTTATTATACCAAGCAAGAATACAAGATGAGGAGAAAAGAAAGCGAGAGGAGGAGGAAAAAAAATTGGCTGATTATATTAAGTCAAGAGGTGAAAATACTTACAAATTTACTGAAATATTTAAACAACAAGATGAATTTATTATATCTTCGCCTTCTTCAAAGGTTCAAGTCAAAGCCGACAAATCTAAAGATGATGAAGCTGACAAGGAAAAGGCAAGATCAAAGCAAAGCAGGGAAGATGATGCAAATTGGCAACAAAGATTTCAATACTTATTAGACCGAAAAAGAATACAAGATGAGGAGGAAGAGGAGAAAAGAAAGCGAGAGGAGGAGGAAAAAGAATTGGCTATGTTATTAGCTTCGCATTTTCTTCAATTAGCGGAAGATCAGCAAAAACAATTGGCTGATTATATTAAGTCAAGAGGAAAAATTTCATTAACAGAAGAACAGGCACAAGAAATTATTGTTAATCAATCTTTAAAAGATATTACTGATAAGAAATTTACTGAAATATTTGAAAAATATCAGCAAAAATACGAACAAAAAGATAAGCAACAAGATCAATCGCAAGAAGGCTTAATAAAATCTGCAAAACCTAATCCTCAAGATTCGTTATTGAAAAATATTTTTATGGAATGTTTTGGTATAAATAAAGATGCTTTAGATCGGATGAATGAATTATTTTCCGCTGGAATTGACGATGGTTTATATAGCGAAGAAAAATTACTCAAAGCCTCTCTAAGACTTGCTGAAAAACAAGAAAAAATCTTAAAAAATATGCTTAGATATCAAGAAGCAGAGTCGAAACATTTGGAAGACAGTTCTTTGACTTATGATGTCCAAGCGACTAAAGCAGAAGAAAAAAGAATACAAAAACAATTAAGTTCTTTAAAATCTTTTGTTGAAAAACTAAACAGAAGGTTAAGTTGATAAAAATATGCTTAAAGTAATACTAGCCCTTATTATTTCATCTTTTATTGGTAGTGTTATTTATATTGCTACTTCCGAAAAATTTGCTGGCTTAAAAAAAGCCGAATACACTACTTTTATAATTAAGCAAGATGCTATTGGTTGTAAATCTAAAGAATTATATGCTAGAGTTGTTGAATTTTACAAAAATAACAATAAACAGCAAATAGAGCAATTATTAAATAGCAAGCAATGTGTTTTTTTTAAAAAAAATCATCAGTTTTCAGCCTTAAATAATATTTGTCAAGATGATAATCCTAATCAAATAGAAGAATTCAGCACTTTAAATTTTTTGTTTAATAAAATTTACCTACCTTGTTTTTTATTTAGTAAAATTCCCTAATATCAAAAATCTTTATTTCTCATAATGAGCCATTGTTTTTGATAATATTTTTGTTGCAGTAAAATATTAGCAATTTTTATTTTTCTATCTTAAGATTGTTGTTAAAATAACTATCATTATGATTAAAACTTTACTAAAAATACTATTAATTTTTCTGTTTTTTGCACTTCTAGCTTTTGCTGTTTTTTATTTTTGGCAACAGTTTTTGTATCAAAAAAATCTAGATGATGCCATTGTTGCTACTAAATCTGCACCAGTTAATCATATTGGCAAACCGTTATTATGGCTTGAAACAACCAGCAACGATTCTTTTGCTAACAAAAAAGACGATGACACGATTCATGCTTGGCAAAACAAAGGTGCTTTTATGCAAAAAAGCCTAGCACAACAGCCATTATACAAAACAAAAGCTATAAATAATTTGCCTGCACTTTATTTTGACGATCGTTCTTTTATGGTCGATTCTAATTTTTCAGATCTTGCAGAAAAAGCTACCATTTTTTTAGTTTTAAAACCTAGCAATAAGCAAGGCAAACAAACTATATTAAGTAAAATATCCAACGAAATAAACTTTTCTTTTAGTATCAATAATAAAATCGGCAATTATAATTACGAATTATGTTTACAAAACCCGCAAAAAAAATGCTTTATCAGTAAAAGTATTGATTTTGATAAGCAAATTGGTTCGCAGATTATCAGTATTTTAATAGATAGCTATAATTATAACAAAGGTTCCATAGCTATTTTTGCTAACAAAAAATTAGTTTCTAGCTTTGCTAGTGGCAGTGCTTTTTTGGGAGAAGCTAAATCACCACTTAATCTTGGTCGTAATATCGATGCTAATCAAGTTGTGGCGAATTATTTTAATGATGGATACATCGGCGAAATAATTATTTATAATCAGTTTCTAAGTGATTTGCAACGAAAGTTAATAGAAGATTATTTATATAAAAAATGGTTGTTTAAATAAAAAAAGCCTATTAAAATTGATGTGCTAATACTATCTTATATTAATTAAAATAACATTATAACAAAATATTTTCGCTATAGCAATAAAAGCTTTTTAGTCAAAAAGTAAAGCTGAGATGTAAAAAATTATAGCATTGTTTTGGTTGGTATAAATGTTATAAAATTAGCATCAATCAACAACCCTAATTATGTCGTTTCTTAATATATTCTCTCGTTCCAAAATCGGTGATCAGCTCAAAAATAGCTCGCATAAAATTTCTAGTTTCATTACTCAGATTTTTACTCACAAAAAATTAGATGCTACAGCTTTGCAAGAGCTAGAAGATATTCTTATTACTAATGATCTTGGTTATGAAGTTAGTCAAAAGATTATCAATAAATTAAAGCAACAAAAATTCGAAAAAAGCATCACCGCCGACGAAATAAAAGCTTTTTTAGCTAATGAGCTAGAACTGATTTTATTACCATCACAACAAATTTTAGATTTAAACTTTAATCACAAGCCCCAAGTAATAGTTTTTAACGGAGTAAATGGTGCTGGCAAAACAACCACTATCGGTAAAATGGCCTACAATCTAAAAAAACAAGGCAAAAATGTTATAATTGCCGCTTGCGATACATTTCGAGCTGCCGCTACTTCTCAGCTTGCCACTTGGTCACAAAGGGCAGGTTGTGAACTAATTCTGCCACTAAAAGATCAAGAAGATCCTGCCTCTGTTGCTTATCGAGCTCTTGATAATGCTAAAAAAAACAATATCGATGTTTTGTTAATTGATACTGCGGGCAGATTGCATAATAAACAAAATCTAATGGATGAATTGAAAAAGATGAACACAGTTTTAGCAAAGTTAGATAATACTGCACCTCACTTTAATTTGCTTGTAATTGATGCTACAACTGGGCAAAATGCCAAATTACAAACCGAAACTTTTAGTAAAATAGTTGGTATTGATGGCTTGATTATTACTAAACTTGATGGCAGCTCAAAAGGCGGAATAGCTATAGCCTTGGCTCATGATTTTGCTAAACCTATTTTTGCTATTGGTGTTGGTGAAAAAATCGAAGATTTACAAGAATTTAATGCTAAAAATTTTGTCAATAGCCTGCTAGATATTTAGTTTATGTTATCAATATTGTTTTTGTTGTTATTTGGCTTGCAATCATCGTTTGCTACCGATTTTTCTCATGCTGTATCGTTGTTTTACTCGCCAAAATATCCACCTAATTTTACTAATTTTGCTTATGTTGATGTTGAGGCAAAAAAGGGCGGAACTATGAAATTTGCTAACGATGGTGGCTTTAATTCTTTAAATAATTTTTTGCTTAAAGGTATGCCTGCCGATGGTTTATCTCATATCTACGATACTCTTGCCGAGGCAAGTGAAGATGAATTGGGGGTTTTTTATGGTTTAGTTGCTGAATCAATAAAATTGCAACCAAATTATATAGAATTTAAGTTAAATAAATCAGCCTATTTTCATGACAAGCAACCAATTACCGCCGATGATATTGTGTTTACATTTGCAACTTTGCAAAAATACGGACATCCGCTTTATCAACTAAATCTGAAGCAGATTGCTGAGGTGATAAAAATCAATCAACATCAAGTTCGCTTTGTTTTTGCTTCACAACATTCTCGCGATCTGCCTATTTTTATAGCTTCGCTACCAGTTTTGCCTAAACATTATTATTCGCAACATGATTTTCAGCAAACTAGCATGATTCCTCCTCTCGGTTCAGGGCCTTATAAAATAAAAGAAGTTAAGCAAAATTATCGCATAATCTATGAAAGAGTTGCTGATTATTGGGCTAAAGATTTACCAATAAATCGCGGTCGCCATAATTTTGATGCTTTGCAATTCGATTATTATCGCGATAGCACTGTTCTGCTCGAAGCTTTTAAAGCTCAGGCTTATGATTTTCGCCAAGAAAGTGTTGCTAGAAACTGGGCTAATGCTTACAATATTGCTGCCATAGATAAAGGAGAGATAATTAAAACAGAAATAGAGCATAATTTTCCTGCACCAATGCAGGCATTTGTTTTTAATCTACGTCGCCAAAAATTTAATGATTTAGCTTTGCGAAAAGCAATCAACTATGCTTTTGATTTTTTATGGTTAAAACAGCATATTTTTTATGGATCTTACGAAAAAACAAAAAGTTTTTTTGCTAATTCTGCTTTTGGTAAACCAGACAACAATATATCTGATGGCAGTATTGATGGTTTTAATCGCCAGAATTTATTATTAGCTCAAAAAATATTGCTTGATGCTGGTTATACAATCAAAGAAAATCAGCTTTTTGACAAGCAAAACAATAAGGTTGAGCTAGAATTTTTGATTCAAAGTAGAGGTTTTGAGATGATAGTTGCTGCATTTAGCAAAAATCTCGAAAGATTAGGTATTAAGGTTAAGATGCGGTTATTAGAAGAAAATCAATATCAAAATCGCTTAAATAATTTTGATTTCGATATAGTTGTTGCTGTATTTCCGCAGAGTATGGTTCCGGGTGCTGAGTTATATAGTTATTTTCACTCTTCGCAGAGAGATATTAAGGGTAGCAAAAATCTTCTTGGTCTTAACGATAAAAAAGTTGATAGTTTAGTTGAGCAAGTTGCTAAATCAAAAAATCAAAAACAAATACAGAAATTATGTCAACAGCTCGACGAATATTTGTTGGCAAATTATTTTGTTGTTCCTCAATGGTATGGAAAAAAATATCGTATTTTATATCGCAATATTTTTGTTATTCCTAAAATACGACCAAAATACGGTTTGGCAATAGATAGTTGGTATAGTAAGTGATGCTGTTTTTGATCTTTAAAAATAATTATAGATAGAAAATGTTAGACTCTAGATAATTTTAGAGAGTATTCTCTCTAATCATTTTCAACAAAATTTTATATAAATCTATTATTAAATCTAAACTCATTTTCTTTTAAGTTTGATATAATTTCTATGGGCAAGATAAACTTTTAATCCATTAAAATCAACTAAAATTGTCTAGAGCCAAACAAATTAAGTAATATTTTGCTTTATTGCTTTCGGCAAAATAATCAATAAAATTTTAAAAATATTTATTGACAATTCAATTAATTTGTTGATAATAATCAATTTATTAACTTTGAATTAACTATTTATTATATCTTAATATGAATATAGAGCATAATGCAACTGCTGACATCCTTGCAGGAGTTTTTGGTTTCGCTGCTGGTGGCGCTGTATTTGCTGGTTGTTTGGCTTGTCCTCCAGTTGCTGCCTTAGGTTTTGCTGGTGTTGCCACTATTTCTATTATTGGTGGTGCTGCTACTGGTGCTGCTACTGGTGCTATTGTTGCCGCTGCAAAAGGTGATGATATAACAGAGGGGGCAAAAAGAGGAGCTTTTGTCGGAGGTATTGCTGGTTTTGGCATTGGTCTTACTGCTGCTGGTGTTGCTGGTATTAGTGCTGCTGTTGGTGCTGGTGGTAATGGGTTTATGGGTCTTATTTTAAATGGTAGCTGCAATCACTTTATCGAAGCTTTTCGACAATCTTTATTGTATCCCGTTGTTGGTTCTTCTGGCTATGGTTTTTTGACTGGTGTCGTTGATGGTGTGTCACGAGGAGAGAACCGTGCTCAGGTAGTATCAAGAGCTATTAGATATGCTGCAATTGGTGATGCTACTGGTGCTGTTGTATCTGGTTTGCTTGGCTTTGCTGTTGCCGGTGTTGCTTGTTATAATGTAGGTAGTTTATTAAATGGTTTAGGTTGTGCTATTGCTGGCTTAATTCCTAGTTCAATAGTCGGATTAGTGACAAGATTAGGATTAGAATTGGTTAATACAGCATCACAATCAAGGGTCAATCGTTGATAGCATGTTACTAGGTATCAGTAAATAATATTTGCCGCCCAAAAACATACTAGATGCTTTTTCTTCGGCATCGATACCGCTACCGAAGAAAACATCTGCTCTGCCAATGCCTTTAATTGCTGAGCCAGTATCTTGTGCGACCATTAATTTGGTAAAAGAATTATCTTTGCTAAAAACCCATAATAAATTTCCGTAGCCAATTAGATTGTCATCTATCGCAACAGATCGTTGTGACATAAGAGGAGTGCCAAATGCCCCAAAAACACGATCGGCAGAAGATAAAGCAAAAAATATATAGAGTGGATTAAAATTAAATACTTCTTTTTTGCGATCTGGATTATTGTTTAGCCATTTTTTAATGGCTATAGGGTTAGCCTCTTCTTTTGTTATTAGGTTATTTGTTAATAAATAATTGGCAATAGGAGTGAATTGATGATTGTTTCTGCCAGCATAAACTAATCGCACAGTTTTGCCGTCTGGTAAAATTACTAGAGCGGAGCCTTGAATATGAGTAAAAAATAAATCAACATCGTTATCAACGAATATTAATTCTAATTTTTTATTGTTTAAAGCACCATTTTCAATTCTCTCTCTAGTAGTATTAAAATCAAAATATTGATTTGGCATAGCATAAACAGGATAACGAAAGCGACTAGTTTTTTGGTAACTGCCATAAAGTAAAGCTTCGTAATATCCTGTGATTAAGTTATGATTTTGTTTGGATTCGATGCTAAATAAGCGAAACCAATTCTCAAAAAAGTTTTTTGCCTGTTTACTGCCAAGAGTTTTTATCACTTCTCCAATTTGACAAACATCGTAATAATCTGCTGGTTTTAAAGGAAAAACAATACCATTAAGCGGTTGATTTTGTTCTAATTTTGCCATTTTTTTGCAAGAATTAAGAAATGATTCCAGGGCTTGTAAATGATTGTCTTGTTGCCAACCTTTAAGTTTGCTAAAATCTTGTTCTTTTAATGTAAAATTTTTATTTTTGATAACCATTTTCTTGCTAACCAAGCAAGAGCTAAGGGTTAGGCAAATAAAAAATATAATCAAGCTTTTTTTCAACATAAACTTAATAACTGCTAGATTTCGAATTAAAAATGATACTAAAAATTGTAATGTTTGAAAGATAATTTTAAACTATTTTTTCAACAAAGTTATCAAACCAATATTTAATGATATATTTTTAAGCAAAATCAGCATTGCAAAAATTTGTTAAAATAAATAAAAACTTGCTAGCATTTTTATTTATTTGTTTTAAAATGTTTATGCCTTTGTTAATTCGATTGGCTTAAATACAATGTTTTAATATGTTTTATGCAAAACAATAACAACTTAACACAAACTCAAGTAGTTACAACTAAAAAAGTAGCCTGCAACGGCGATGCACAAAATTCGCATCACCCTTTAATATATTTAAATCTTGGCAATAATAATTCGGCAACTTGTCCTTATTGTGGCAAGAATTTCATTTTACAACAAAAATAATTATGACAAATACAGCAATAATAGGCTTGCAATGGGGAGATGAAGGCAAGGGTAAAATAGTAGATTTTCTAGCTAATGATTTTGATGCGGTAGTAAGGTTTCAAGGTGGCAATAATGCTGGTCATACTATAAAAGTTGCCAACAATACATATAAACTTAGTCTGTTGCCATCTGGTATTATAGCTGGCAAGCTTTGTATTATTGGCAGTGGTGTTGTTCTCGATCCTGTGGCTTTGTTTAACGAAATAAATAAAGTTCAGCAATCTGGCATAGAGGTTTCAAAAAACAATTTATTAATTGCTAGCAATTGCCCGCTAATCTTGTCTTTGCATCGCTCTCTCGATATCTTGCTCGAAGAGCAAAAAGGCAACAAAAAAATCGGCACCACTGGTCGTGGTATCGGTCCTGCCTACGAAGATAAAGTTGGTAGAAGGGCATTGTTGATATCGGATTTATTCTGCCATGCAACAACCATGGAGCGACTGCAAAATTTGGTTTTTTACCATAATTTAATTCGTAGCGGTTTAAATGTCGAGCCAATCAAAATCGATGCTATAATTCAAGAATTAGAGCCTATTAAGCAACAACTCTTATCTTTTGTCGAGTCGCCATTTGAAATAGCTAAAATATTAGCTAATAAAAAAGTCTTATTTGAAGGGGCTCAAGGTGCTTTGCTAGATATTTCTTATGGCACATATCCTTTTGTTACCTCAAGCAATACTATGGCTGGGCAAATAGCTCTTGGTTCTTGTCTTGGTGTTGATAGTCTGCATAAAACTTTAGGTATTTTAAAAGCATATACTACTCGAGTTGGCTCTGGTCCTTTTCCTAGCGAATTAAATAACGATATTGGCGAATTTTTGCGACAAGAGGGTGCTGAATTTGGCACAGTTACAGGTCGTAATCGTCGTTGCGGTTGGTTTGATGTTGCTTTGGTTAAGCAGGCCATTCAGCTTTGCTCGGTTAAAGAAGTTGCTCTTACAAAGCTCGATGTATTAGATAAATTACCAATAATCAAGATTGTTATTGGCTATAAAATCAACGGCAAGCAATACGATTATTTACCACAAAATCCTCAATTATGGCAAAATATCGAGCCGATTTATCAGCAGTTTGAAGGTTGGCAATCTTCAACCAAAGGCTTGACTTCATTTAATAATTTGCCTAAACAAGCCATTAACTATCTTAAAGCCATCGAATCTTTATGTTCTGTCAAAATCAGCATAATATCAACTGGCCCTAGTCGCAATGAAACCATTATTTGCTAACATGACAACAACTATTTTACAAATACTTCCCGCCCTTGAAAATGGCGGAGTCGAAAGAGGAACAATCGACATTGCCAAGCAACTAAAACAAAAAGGTTTTAATCCAATAGTTGCTTCTGCTGGCGGTATTTTGTGTTATGATTTGCAAGAGGCGAAGATTATACATATCAAGCTCGATTTAAACAGCAAAAACCCTTTCACTATTTTTAAAAATTATCAAAAAATTAGCAAAATAATCACCGAATATAAAGTAGATTTAGTGCATGTCAGATCTCGAGCTCCCGCTTGGAGTGCTTATTATGCCTGCAAAAAAAATAAAACAAAATTAGTAACCACGGTTCACGGCTTTTATTCGCTAAAATTTTTATTTTGCAAAAAATTCAATCTCAAAAAAAAATACAACAGCATTATGTTAAAAGCTCAAAACATTATTGCCGTTTCCAATTGTATCAAAGATTATATTTTGCAAAACTACGACTGCAATTTGTCTAATAAAATTACCGTTATTCATCGTGGTGCCGATCTAAATTATTTTAATCCCGAAAAAGTTTCAAAAAATCGCATCATCGATCTTATTAAAAAATGGAACTTACCCGAAGACAAAAAAATCATACTAATGCCCGCTCGCATTACTTCTTGGAAAGGTCATGATTTTTTGCTAGATGCTTTAACAAAAGTAAAAAATGATTTTTTCTGTGTTTTGGTTGGCTCTGCTCATGGTCACGAATCTTTTCGCGATAAACTCGAAAACAAAATAATTAGCAAAAATTTAGCTGGCAAAGTCTGTTTGGTTGGTGTTTGCAAAGAGATGTCGGTCGCTTATCAATTGGCACATTTTGTTGTTGCTCCTAGTGTTCGTCCCGAAGCATTTGGTAGAGTGGCGATTGAAGCTCAAGCATCAGCAAAGCCAATAATTGCAACTAATATTGGCGGTGCCCTCGAAACTATCATCAATGGCGAAACTGGCTTTTTAGTTGAGCCAAATAATATCGATCAACTTGCCGAAACGATCGATCGTTTGCTCGATATGCCAAAAAGTCAAATAGATATTATTGGTGCAGCTGGCAGACAACATATACAACAAAATTTTTCTAATCAAATAATGTGCGATAAAACAATTGAGTTTTATCAAAAAGTTTTGCAACAATCATGACTATAGCTAATATTATTTTAAGTTCGCAAAATGGCGGTGCCGAGCAGGTTTTTCTTGACTATACATCTATTTTGCAGCAAAGTAATTATCCAGTTTGTGCTTTTATTCGTCATAATGCTCCTTATTATAACAAGCTAAAACAACTTAATATCGAGGTCGGCAAAGCAACAAATAATTTTGGCTATTATGATTGGTTTTTTATTTGGCAGTTTCGTAAATTTTTACTAAACAATCAAGTTAAAATGGTTATAGCTCATTCTAGTAAAGCAACAGTAATAGCAAAAAAAGCAATCTCAACAATTAAACATAAAATATTTCTAATATCAGTAAATCACAGCTACAATATCAAACGATCTCTGCTTGCCGACTTAATATTTTCAGTGAATCGACAAATTATGTTCAAAACAATCGATGCAGGACGATCTGTTAACAATAGCATATTTATGCCTAATGCTATTAATTTTATGCCTAACAATCTTTTATCTTGGCAAGATTTTACCAACAAAAAAACTATTGTTTTAGGAGTAATGGCCAGAATGGTAAAAGAAAAAGGAATCATCAATGCTATCAAATCTATTGCTCTATTAACCAATAATTCAATACAATTTTTATTAAAAATTGCTGGCGATGGCCCAGAAATGCCTAACTTGCAACAAGAAGTGCAAAAGCTTAATTTGCAAGATCGGGTTATGTTTTTAGGGTGGTGCCAAGAGAAAGAGTTTTATGAGCAGATAGATATTTTTTTGATGCCATCTTTGGTTGAAACATTTGGTCTAGTAATGCTTACCGCTATCAAGTATGGCAAACCTGTAATCACCACTAATACAGATGGAGCAATAGAGATTTTTGGTAGCAACAATAATGCTGCTATTTTTGTTGATTTACAACAAAATATCGCCGAACAATTCGCTAACT
>Ga0214923_10007261_pt1 | contig 12146 bp, 2 predicted proteins | sample LL1510_MetaG_FD_177993 | JGI IMG/M metagenome (GOLD analysis project Ga0214923, IMG submission 177993) | Freshwater microbial communities from Lake Lanier, Atlanta, Georgia, United States - LL-1510 | ecosystem: Environmental > Aquatic > Freshwater > Lake | place: USA: Georgia | collected 2015-10-15 | reverse complement strand
AAATGTTCCTTTTCCATAAACCCCTTGAGTTCCAGTGTCTCCTTTCTGACCATCTAAACCAATTGGACCTTGTTTTCCTTCTGAACCAGTTTCTCCTTTTGCTCCATCTGAACCAGTTTCTCCTTTCAACCCTTGAGAACCTGTTTCTCCTCTTGCTCCTTGTTCACCTTGAATTCCAGTTTCTCCTTGTACTCCTGCACTTCCAGTATCTCCTTGTTTACCTTCTGAACCAGTATCTCCCTTTTCTCCAACTTGTCCTGTTTCGCCCTTTAGTCCAGTATGTCCTCTTTCTCCTTCTATTCCTTGAGAGCCAGTTTCTCCTTGAGGGCCAATATCTCCTGTTTCACCTTTTTTGCCTTCAATACCTGTGGCTCCTTGTTCTCCTGTTGCTCCTTGCTGTCCTGTTGCCCCTGTGGCCCCACCTAAACCAGTATCGCCTTTTTTTCCTTCAACACCTGTGGCTCCTTGTTCTCCTGTTGCTCCTTGTTCACCTGTGGCTCCTTGCTTTCCTTCTGAACCAGTATCTCCTTGCTTTCCTTCTAAACCAGTGTCTCCTTTTGCTCCATCTGAACCAGTTTCTCCCTTTGCTCCTTGTTCACCTTGAAAACCAGTTTCTCCTCTTGCTCCCTGTTCACCTTGAGATCCAGTTTCTCCTTTTTCTCCTTGTTCGCCACGTAAAACTTCATCAAAATGAATATTCTGAATGGCTAATCCAGGAGTATAAATTAAGAAAATCGCATATAATGGACTAGATACATTAATCTGAGATTCATGAACGCTTGTACCAGCAATTAGATATTTTATTAGATGTCCAGTATACTCAATAGAAAATACAGTAGATGTTGAATATGATCCCTGAACTGTTTTTATTAATATGTCAGATTCAAAGATTTGTATAGAATTATCTTCAGATATTAGAAAACCATAAGATACACTAGAAGAACTAGTAGATACTGAAGGATTTATAGATAAACCTGCTAAAATATTTAATTCTAAAGAACTTAGAGTAAATGAAACTCTTGGTGTCAGATATCCCTGAACGGAATAAATACTAGAATCCCATTCTGCTAGACCCTCTTTTTTTATGGTAGATGAATCTAAAACTTTAATTCTACTTTCACTATTTGCCCTATGTTCTACTAGACTAAATGTACCTCTACCAAATACTCCTTGTACACCTGTATCTCCCTTTTCTCCTTGTACACCTGTATCCCCCTTTTCTCCTTGTACACCTGTATCTCCTTTGTCCCCTTGTAATCCTGTATCACCTTGAAGTCCTTGAGAACCTGTTTCTCCCTGGAGACCTTGAGAACCAGTTTCTCCTTTTTCACCTTGTAAACCAGTTGATCCAGTTGCTCCTTCACTACCAGTATCACCAGTAACTCCATCTAATCCACTAAGTCCTTGAAGAAGAGGATCAAAATGAATATTATTAAGTGTATATCCAGAATAATACATGGAAAGAACTGCTCGAAGTGGAGCGAATATACTTACAGGTGTTCGATATATCAAAGTACCATTTATAAAGTAATTTATAGATATACCATCATATTGAACACCAAGAACAGTAAGAGGGCTAGCAGTTCCAGCACACGCATATATAAATCTACCTTTCTCATAAATATTTATAGAACTATCAGAATCTACAAAATAACCATAATCCATTGCGCTAATGTCTGGATTTTCCCATGGGTTAAAAGCCAAACCACCATATGCTTTTGATTTTATCTGATTTACAGTAAAAGTTAATTTACAAAGAGTATATGCCTCCAAAGTATAAGCATTTGAATTCCATCCTACATTGTTACTTTTTGTAAATGTAGCTGAATCTAAAATCTGAATAAATATAGGATCTGATGGAATTAGCGTAAATGTCCCTAGACCATATACACCTGAATAACCAGTTTGTCCAGCCTCACCAGTATAACCAGTTTGTCCTGTATATCCTGTCATTCCTGTTTCTCCCGTTTGACCAGTAGAACCTGTAAACCCAGTTGTTCCTCCTTCACCCTGACGTCCTGTTTCACCCTTGCTTCCTGTATCACCTTTTTTTCCAGTAAATCCAGTAAAACCAGTAAATCCAGTAAATCCAGTAAATCCAGTAAATCCAGTAAAACCTGTAAATCCAATTGAACCAGTAGGACCAGCGCTTCCAACTTTACCTGCTGTTCCAGTTTCTCCTTTTGCTCCTGTAAAACCTCTTTCTCCTGTAGAACCAGTAAATCCAGTTTTACCTTGAATACCAGTATCACCTCTTGTTCCTGTTACACCTGTTGAACCAGTTGATCCTAAAGAACCTGTTGAACCAGTTGAACCTGAAGAACCTGTTATACCAGTTGAGCCTATTTGACCAGTGGCACCTGCTATACCTTGAGCACCAGTATAACCAGTTTGACCTGAAGCACCAGTTGATCCCTGGATACCTTGAATACCCTGTTGCCCAGTAAATCCTGTTGAACCTGTAAAACCTGTTTGACCTTGAGATCCTGTTTGACCAGTGGAACCTTGAATACCTTGAGCACCAGTATAACCAGTTGTACCTGAAAATCCAGTAAAACCTGTAAAACCAGTAAAACCTGTAAAACCAGTTGAGCCAGTAAAACCTGTAAAACCTGTATGCCCAGAAGCACCAGTTGAACCAGTGAAACCTGTAAAACCAGTTGAACCTGTAAAACCTGTAAAACCTGTAAAACCAGTTGAACCGGTAAAACCAGTTGTACCACTTGACCCAGTAAAACCTGTAAAACCTGTAAATCCGGTTGATCCAGTATAACCAGTAGTACCACTTGAGCCAGTAACACCTGTAAAACCCGTTGAACCAGTGGCTCCTTGTAAACCTATTTTACCTTGCGGTCCTACTGGTCCTTGTTCTCCTGTATAACCAGTTTGTCCAGAAGCACCAGTTTCTCCTTTGGCTCCGCCTAAACCAGTGTCTCCTTTTATACCTTGCGCACCAGTATAACCCGTATGGCCAGAAGCACCAGTTTCTCCCTTGGCTCCACTTAAGCCAGTTTCACCACGTTGACCAGTATAACCAGTGGTTCCTGAAGCTCCTGTATGACCAGTTGTGCCTTGAATACCTGTCTCACCCTTTTGACCAGTGTCACCTTTCTGACCAGTATAACCTGTAGTTCCTGAAGCACCTGTATCACCAGCTGTACCTTGAATGCCAGTGTCACCTTTTTCTCCAGTATAACCTTGCTGACCAGTATAACCAGTAGCTCCTTGAGAACCCTGTGGGCCAATCTTACCTTGATTACCAGTTTGCCCTTGTATACCAGTTGGACCTTGTAAACCAGTGTCTCCTTTTTGCCCAGTATGCCCAAAAGCACCTGTTGAACCTGTGAAACCTGTCGTACCACTTGAACCCGTTGAACCTGTATGCCCAAAAGCACCTGTTGAACCTGTAAATCCAGTTGTACCAGTTTCTCCATCTTGCCCAGTTTCTCCTTTGGCTCCGCCTAAACCAGTCGCACCACGTGACCCTGTTGAGCCTTGTTCACCAGTTGAACCCTGTGCGCCTGTTTGCCCAGAAGCACCCATAGCGCCAGTAAAGCCTGTTTCTCCACGTTGTCCTGTAGCACCTATTTCTCCACGCTGCCCTGTAGCACCTGTTTCTCCACGTTGTCCTGTAGCACCTGTTTCTCCACGTTGTCCTGTGGCGCCTGTTTGTCCAGAAGCACCCATAGCACCAGTAAAACCGGTAGAACCTGTTTGTCCAGAAGCACCAGTAAAACCTGTAAAACCTGTAAAACCTGTATGCCCAGAAGCACCTGTAAATCCCGTTTGTCCAAGAGAACCAGTTGAACCTGTATCACCTTTAGATCCAGCTTGACCGGTAAATCCAGTGTCTCCCTTAGAGCCAGTTTCTCCTTGAGAACCCGTTTGTCCTGTAGAACCTTGTAAACCTGGCTTTCCAGAAGTTCCTTGAAATCCAGTTGGACCTTGTTGTCCAGTGGGTCCTTCTACTCCCGTATCACCTCTTTGCCCAGTTGAACCGGTTGAGCCGGTTGAACCGGTTGAGCCAGTTGAGCCAGTTGAGCCAGTTATACCTTCAGAACCAGTATCACCTGTTTGTCCTGAAGCACCAGGTGATCCAGTTTGGCCTGTTGAGCCTTGGGAGCCAGTTTCTCCTGTAGAACCAATTTGCCCTGAGGGCCCAGTAGGTCCTTCTGGGCCAATTGGTCCTTCTGGCCCAGTAGGACCACCTATACCAGTAGCACCAGTAAGACCTCCTATTCCAGTATCGCCAGCTATAGCAAACGCAGGTTGAAGGAAGCCAAAACGGGAAATTAAGGATTCAGCCCAGTAAATATTAGGTGGGTCGTTTGCCTCATTTAGAACAGGAATTCCAATTTTATTCAATTGAAAAATATAGCCATTCGCAATATTAGAAGGACCACCTCCAATACCTGAAGGATCAATTAAAGCATTCAAGCCATCTACGTCTTCAAGGATTACTTGAATTGAATTTTGCGTTACATTAGATATTCCAATAATTTGATAAGCATAACCAAAAGAACTATTTGCAGCCCACATACCAACTGCGATGTCAGTGGCGTAATAGAAACTAGTTCCACCATTATAACCTTGACCTTGTGTTGTAAATGTTGCGGTATAAATATTAATATTATTAGTTGGGGCAACATCAGTAAATAAGACTTCTAAGCAAATTGGTGGGATTAAAATTTCAGATTGAGGAAGTGCATTATCTGTAGATAATATGGAGACAAACCGTAAAATTAAATAAGAACTTAATTCTAATCTTTGAGAATCACCAATCAATATCAAATTAGTTATTCCAGTCATTGTTAAAACAAATACATAGCCTTCTGTATCATTTGCTGGACCTCCTCCGTTACCGGAAGGGTCATTTTGAGCATTATATCCATCTACATCTTCTAATATTACTTCAATTACGGTTGGTGAAACTGTTACAATATTTGTGATTTGAAAAGCATGCCCAAAAGATGTATTAGCAGCCCACATTCCAGTGGTAATTAAAGACACATCTGCGCCTGTAAATGTTGCCGTATATATATTTGTATCAGCAGTTGCTGACACATTTGAGAATAATACTTTCTGGCAAAGATTTGGATCTGCCATCCCTACTAATGTTAAGTGTTAAAGAATATGAAACTTTTACACTTAGCATGATATAAAATTCTTAATTTAAAATATTAAAACAAATATACAAGGCAAAGCCACTTGAATCATTTACCGTATATGGAAAATTTGTCTTATTCATATAATTAAATGTTATTGTGGTTACTGCTGCATTCATTGTTATACTGGCAGCAGCTACACCAGACTGTGCTCCTAATTGTCTTTGACAATTTATATATCCAGCTGTATTACTGAATACATAGGCAGTTAATGTATAAAATGGTAAATTAGATGGATTATATTTAGAATTAAGTGTAATTGTAAATGTCACACTATCTGTAGCAGAACCTGGATTATATGTTCCAAAATCTGATGGAAGAGTTGATACACCTGTTGAAAAATTAAAATTAGCACTGCTTGATGGAACTTTAATTACACCAAATGATCCTCCACCAGATGTGGCAGCTGGCCCAGTGGCGCCTTGCGGGCCTGGTGCGCCTGTTGCCCCAGTATTTGTTGCTACGCCATTCAAACCTGTTGCTCCTGTTACACCAATTGTTCCTGCTTGACCAGTTGCTCCTGTATTTGTAGCAGATCCTTGTATTCCTGTTGAACCAGTTGCGCCAGGATTACCTTGATTGCCAGTTGATCCAGTATTTGTAGCAGATCCTGGTGTGCCTGTGGCTCCAGTATTTGTTGCGGAACCTGCTAGACCTGCTGGTCCTGTTGTACCAGCTGTTCCAGTTGCTCCTGTATTTGTAGCAGAACCTGATGTACCTGGAGTCCCTGTAGCACCTGTATTTGTAGAAGAACCGGCTGGACCTGTATATCCAGCTGGTCCAGGGGGACCAGTTACAACCTGGTATTTTATTCTGTTATATAATGCTTGATTAGCTACATTTAAACTCAGCAATTGACTTTGATCCATCTGCTGAATGTAAATATTAAATAGAATTTTTTATTCCGTGGTATTATCATCTGTCATATGGTTAACTTGTTCTTCAGAAGCACGTCGTGCCATTTCCTCTACGTATTCCTGAGGTGGTATTTGAGAAGGTTCAGTAGAGGCATCATTTACACGCGCCTTATTTTCGAGAACTTCACTCTTTAATTTAGTAGAAGACATAGAAAACCATACTACACATGCTAATAGAGCAGCTATAAGAAGACCAATGCCAATTGTAAATGCGTGTTCTACAAGTAGACTCTGAGCCTGTGCTAGAACTTCCATATACTAATTTACCCGGAAAGGAATTTACAATTTGACCGCATTACAGTTAAACCACATTTACCACTGAACAACCTGGAGGTTAATACTGGCCTGCTTGTTGCCATCGGCCGTTGTAACCGTGAAAACAGAGTTGCCAGCCTGAACCGCATCCAGATAGACAATGTTACCATTCTGAGGAGGGCCAGTGGTGAAAATGTTGCCATCTATACCATCTGTTACTGTCCAAGTAAACTGCTGGTTGCTTGCAGTTGTAGGAACCATGACAACTAAGATCTGAACCACATCGTTAATGTGAATAGGTAAAGGAGTATTTACCATGAGCTGAACACCAACTAGAGGAGTTACCACATTCACCTGAGTGATAGCAGTGTAGTCGCCATCAAGAGTTGTGGCACTGATACCACAAGAGCCAGTAGACACCGCCTTCACTACACCATTATTGTCAACAGTGGCAATTGCTGTATTAGTAGACTCCCATAGAAGTGCCCTGTTAGTGGCAGTTGTAGGGAGAACAGTCGCCTGGAGTGTGTAGAGCTTGGTGGGATTTAGCATTACAGGCAAGGCACTCATAGAGAGACCAGTTACAGGTGTTGTAACAACCACAGTGGTCATAGCAGTCTTAGAGCCATCTGCGGTAGTGACCTTGATGACCGTAGTGCCGTTAGATAGAGGTGTTACTGTCTCAGTAATCTGCCATAAGCCAAAGTTAGGGTCAGAAAATGTTGTATTGAGCACTGGGGTGCTGTTATTAGAGACAACCGCAACCTTAGGATTGCTAGAAGACCAGAAGACATTCATGTTGGAAGGGTAGGCAGGCTTGAGAGTAGCAGTTATATGGTAAGAATCGGGTAAAACAGGCTGCTTTGCCGTCTCAGGATTTAAGTTAATTACCATGTCAGACTCTTCCATAACAACATCCGTTACAGGTGTAACTACATTTACAGTTACCATGGCAGTGTATGTTCCATATACACCATAGGGCTCTCCATATGTAGAGACTTTAACTACCGCAGTGCCATTGGATAATGCGGTAACTGTGGCACGAGTATTATCGGTAATATCGCCACTGCCATCACGAGATAGAACTGTTCCATCGCGAGGTAAGCTAATAACATCAGACATGCCAACGGGAGCGGGCTGAGACTGCTGACTTGAGACAATCTCCCATGTTAAGTGCTTATAGTCAGCCTCAGCAGGCTGGACAATCGCATTGATTAGGCCTAGATTTCTTAGAGGCACTGCACCCATATTAGGATTCAATGTGATGCTGGTGGGTAGAACACTGAGACCCGTAATGGGTGTAGGCACATATACGCTGATGGAAGCAGAAATATTATTATTCATAGAAGTAGCCTTAATTGTAACCTGGCCAGGAGCTAGAGAGGTTAGGAGGCCACTGGCATCGACATTCACTACAGATGTATTTGAAGACCACCAGTAGACACGCTTGTTTGTTGCACTAACTGGTGTCACATTGGCAACAAGCTGTAGAGTTGTGCCTAAGAAGAGAGTAGTATTAGCAGGATTTGCCATTTCATTCAAGTAAGAGATAGACACACCCGTTACCTGGATGGCAGGTAAAACAAGAACACTGTATTGACCATATACACTTGAACCATCAGTGCTTGACACGGTTACAACAGGTAGAGCAGCAGAAGCAGGAACCGCAGTCACACCGGTTACAGTGGCAGTGAATACTAAGCATGGGTTGCCAGTATAGGGATTTGTACCAAGTGCTACATTACCAACACTACCTAGAGCATAGTCGCCAATACTTGAGCTGGGGAAAGCAAGCTGGTTACCAGAGGCATCTTTCTGAAGGGGATTGTAGGTTGTGTAGGGATCAGTGTCATTCTGACCATTATTAGATAAGGCGGGGCCATTAGTCTTGGAAACAACCGCATTAGGGCTAGAACAAGACCAAACTAGGTTAGGGTTATAAGCTGTAACTGGCTCAACATAGGCTGTAACAACCTGGCTTGTACCAGGGTAAACAGTTGTTACAATATTGTTTGTGTTATTAGGATACACTCCAGTGACTAAGTGAGGAACCTGCATTAAAGCACCAAGATTCATGCCCTTAATAGAACCAAGACCAATATTACAATTGTATAGACCAGATCCTAGTCCAGAAAGAGGATTTAGAGAACCAGGTAGAACATTAGCAAGGCGAGCAGGAACAACGGAACCGTTTGGTGAGATACCATTCCATACCTGCTTAGATCCGTTAATACTATTGAACAGAGGGCTTGGAGATGTATAATTATCATAGAGCATAGGATTTACAAAGTAGTTTACAGGAGCATGAGAATGAACAACTCCTAAGAATCCAGCAAACATTGAAGCCGCAACAGATGTTCCACCAACGTAGACATTTCCACCATTGAGTCTGAAGATTACAGGTAAGTCATCAGCATTGGCGTGCATCGCAATGTCAGGGACGCAACGATACATGTTGAGGTTTCCAGAAGAAGCATAAGCAGCTTCAGAAGCTGCCTCAGCTGCTAGATCTTCGTAAGAACCAGTGGAAGTTGCTAGGCCCGCAGTGGCTAAAGCAGACACTTGAGCAGAGGCGGAGGCACGAGCTGCGGATTGAAGAGCAAGTTTTACTGAATAGGCTGCCATAGCTTTTGATACACTTGCATTAGCAGCATTTACATCTAGCGTTTCTCCTTGGTTATTAACTGAATTATATGCACTTAGAACTGACTTCCAGGCATTCTTAGCAGTCTCATAAGCAACATTTCCAACACCCATGATAGCCAGTGTGTAGTAATAAGCAGACCAGGTTCCAGGTCCATTATCACTTCCATCAGCATAATCATAGTAGTTTCCTCCATAAGCAGCACTAAATGGACTATCTGGAGTAGGTGCTACAAGAGCAGGAAAAGGTCCAGTACCAAGAAGTATACTAATACTGCCTACAACCATATATGCACCAAACGCCTGTCCATACCTTAAAACGCCATTATCATCGCTTCCAGCTTGTAAGTAAATTTGGTTACCAGATGCGTCAAGGTAACCAGGCCAGTAACTATTACCAGAACTATCCTCATCCCATAAATATTCTCCCTCAGGTCCCTGCTGCCACGCCGTCATGATATCCTTTTGCTTCTGGTTAGCCGCATTAGCAATAGAGATAGCCTGAGCAGACTGATCAGCAGGTAGAACTGTATTAAAGTTAATACCAACAATTGACATAAGTTCAGCCATGGTTTCAGAGTTTATAGGAGTCTGACCATTTACCATAGAATTTACAAATTGTAGTGCGCAATTCCAGAAGGCAACCGCAATAGATGTAGAATTCGCATTATCTCCAACTGGGTATTGAGCTGCTTGGTAGGCAACGTATTCAGGGCTTGATATAGGAAGTGAAGTAACTAAGTTACCACTGGCATCTAATGGAACAAAACCAGGAGTAGCATTTTGTTGAGCCGCAACTGCTGCATCGTAAGCAGCCTTGATTGAGATTGCAGCACTTAGAATAGAATTTAGTGGTGAATCAGCCATAGCAGTATTTGCATTGAATGCTGCCTGAGCATTATTGTATGCCTGTTGAGTATCATTGACATTCTCAGGCATATTTGTCTGACGATTACCAGAGGCATCTAGGAAAGTAATATAACGATAGTTTCCAGAAGCATCAGGGGCACCAGTTGTTGCGTTGTAAGCATTGATTACAGCAGCATTTAGTAAGGATAGAAGAGATGGTTGATTTACAGAAACTGCTGTATTATTGGGACCATACACGACACCAGTATCAGCAGAACCAGAGAGTGTTAGATTACTTGTAGAACCATTATAAGGAACCCACACACCAGCAGTATTTCCATTAGAATTATAGACATAGTTTGTTTCACCCATGACAGATAAATCACCAAGAGAGGCAGGAACAATTTGTGAGGGGTCAAGGAGTTGTATTGTTCCATTTGGTGTAGTAATTGTGTTATAAGTGAAATTTGTAGGGGCTTCATCTGCCGCATCAACCGCATCTCTAACAGCAGTTATTGCCTTATTCCACAGGTCTAACATATTCTTTCTAGAAGCATAGCGAGCATCGCCTGGAGTGATAGCCTCTAGATTAGCACGAGCAGACTGAGCAGCAGCTAAGATAGCAGCCTTCTCCTTTAGTAGAAGTTGGGCTACAAAGTTGCTAAAATCAGTTGCAACCGTGCCCTGATTGTCTAAACCAGTAGCAAGTTCAGCGGATTGAGCAGCCATTAACGTTAGATTAGAAGCAGATGTAGCGGCGTCAACTAGAGAAGGAGTTACTGTAGAAACCTCAACCATCTCAGCATTAAACTCAACAGAAGAAAATGCAGCATCAGAAGCAGCCTTGGAGGCCGCAAGCGTAGCATCACTTAGAACACCCTGGAGGAACTGAGCAGAAACCTGGAGAACCTGGGCCGCTGGGGCCTGGATACGGGAGCTACTAGAAGCATTTAGAGCAGGGAAAGGTGCCGCACCGGTGGCCGTTCCATTGTATGGGCCTGGATTAGGGTTAGTAGAGTTAGCATTCTGAGCAGCTAAATTAGCTGTTAGACTAGGCATTGACGCAGAGCCCCAGCCACCAGCAGGGAAGTTAGCATTTGCTAGAGCAGAATTAGAAGCATAGTTAGGGTTTGCAGTAGGAGAAGACCAGGCCATAGCACCCAAAGCAGCGGCCTGTCCAGCAGATGTCTGAGCATTAGCAGCTAGAGGTGATAGAGCATTAGCTAGATCAGCCTTGTGGAATGCTACTAATGTATTCTTCTCGTGAGCAATTGCCTTTTCTGTGAGTTCAAGGTAAGTATCCGCAACCGCCTGATTAGCATTGATGATGCATGCGAAGTTGGAAGCATCTAGATCATGAAGAGCAACTGGGTTAGGGCGTTTAGAAACTGCGTATAAAATAGCACCCTCAGCATTTAGAACTGTCTGTAAGCAAGCATCGGCATCAGAAGCTAATTTTGTTACTACACCCATTAGAGTAGGTGTAAAAGTAACTAGGTTTACATTAGCAGGAGAATAACCAAATGTTACAAAGGAGGCATTAGTAGATGCGACTACCCACTGCTGGGCCTCGTAGGCAGAGAGTAAGCATGCATGAAGAGCACTGGTGCCAACACCATTGCTATTCCCTAACACAACATCAAGGGCATTGACCGCATTAACATTGGGGTATGATAGATACTTGTTAGGTAAGGCAAGTTGGTCAGCCGTATTGCCAGAAGAATCTGATTGAAGCACATCTAGAACTGCCTGAGCATCAGCAGCAAACCCTGCTACAGCGGAATAAACGTTATCATATTGATTGCTGGTATAAGCTAGATTTGTAATGACAGAAGGTTGAGCATTGGATAACTCCTCAAGAAAGCCAACTGAATTAAAGGCACTGTTAAAATCTATACCACCATTGCCCTGATATAAAATAGTAGGTGTTGTAACAGATGGAGGATAAAACCCGTTTACTGTATTTTCACCACCTTCCGTGTAAGGGAGAGCATAAGAAACTCCAGAGGCATCCTTTCCATAACCTGTCTGGCTGACTAGGTTACCACTAGCGTCGACAAAACCAGCAACTGCCCCACCAACTACACCCTCTCCAACTAACTTTCTTAAAGCCATAGCAGAATAGTTAGCACGCTTTGCAACAAGAACTGCCTCCTCTCTGGCAAGGATAGCAGCAGCGGTGGCGGCGGCGGCGGCGGCATCAGCTGTGACCTTAGCATAAGCCATGTTTACCGTGAAGATAGAACCACCCTGACCAGCCTCACCAGAGATATTGGAAGAGCTAGACTCGTTATAGGTTGAGGCGGCTAGCTGGATG
>Ga0214923_10007260_pt1 | contig 12146 bp, 13 predicted proteins | sample LL1510_MetaG_FD_177993 | JGI IMG/M metagenome (GOLD analysis project Ga0214923, IMG submission 177993) | Freshwater microbial communities from Lake Lanier, Atlanta, Georgia, United States - LL-1510 | ecosystem: Environmental > Aquatic > Freshwater > Lake | place: USA: Georgia | collected... | reverse complement strand
ATGTCATTCGCTCAACAATCAACTCATTATTAATATGTTCTTGATTGAGTCCTTTAAGCGATGGGCTCATTCCAACACCAATCGACCAAGACGACGAAAATGGAATGTCATAGGCTAAGTTCGTCCAGCTGATGAATTGGTCTGAGTACCCATCAAAAGAGTTGTTGAACTCACGACTCGAAAAGACAGCTCCTCCAAGTCCCCAAATGAGTCGCCCGGAGGACTCAAAATCGAATGCGAGACTATTTTGAAAGAGAGCACCGAAAAATCGTGTGCGGCTTCCAACAAACTTCCCACCCAGAGCAACCTCAATGAGAAGCGAACAGCTCAAAAGGCCGGAATCGCAATAGCGTTCCTTGCCACCCAAACTCAACGTTGGCCGAGCAATGAGTACAGCTGAATCTAGAATCGCATTGGTAAATATGCTGCTGTTTTCTCCAGCGCCATACCAAAGATGCCCTGTTGTCAGGTCGGCTTGAAATCCTGACTCGGGCACGACCTCTGTATTTAAAAAACCTGCAACATGGCTGTCGGGCGCATTATAAATTCGCTCACTTTGCTTTGCAGCATTGGCTACAGATGGCTCAAGCGCATCGAGACATATTAACAAAAGAATAAGCACCCAGCGCTGCAGGAAGGATTTTCTAGAGCGTGATTCGAAACCCATGGCGAGCTCCATCTTTTTTTCTGGGTCTCCAAAGGGTACCATGGTGCACACTGGAGGCGAGCTCATGACATTCAAATCGTCAATTTTGTTAGCAGCATGTGCAATCACTTTGACCATATTTTCAGCATGTGTGACCGTTGGTGAGGATTTTCCCTCACAAGTCGCTTGGATCGTTCGTGACAAAACAACAAAAAAAGAACTCGAAGTGCGACTCGGAGCTCCTTGGCGTGTCGGCTACGACACGGGACTTTTAACCTGGACCTGGGGTTTCTATCGATACTCAATATTTCGTCCTGTTCGCACCAAAGATCTCCTTGTCCGCTTTAATTCAAACGGCACTGTGAACAGCTATAGTTTCTCAAGTTCCTTTGATGAAGATATTAATACACTTTCGCAATGAGGCTTTTCTCATGAACGGCACTTCAGCTCTCGGGCGCATTGTTGTTATCGGTTTCGGCAACATGGGTCGTGCATTGGTCAAGGGATTGCTTGTCAGCAGTTCTTGCGAGGTCATTGTTTGCGATCGCTACAAAAGCCCTGAGGCTGATGAGTTGCAGGCAACATATCCAAACCGAATGAAATTCCTCATATCAGCGCAGGTGCAAAGAGACGGCATTGAACTTCCGCTCACTCCTGCAGACACCTTAATTATCTGCACCAAGCCACAGAATTTTCAGGATGCGATTCAATTCTGGAAACCAGTATTCTGCTCGGGCGGAGGCACACCGCTGGTTATTTCAATTCTTGCAGGCACACCCATAGAGCAGATTCAGCGTGTGTTCCCAGGATGTGTGGTGACGCGTGCGATGCCAAATATTGCTGCAACCGTTGATTGTGCCGCAACTGCTCTTTGCCTCTCTTTAAACGCCGCCGACAACGAAGTTCAACGCGCCAAAGCTATTTTTGAAGCGGTCGGGAAAGCGTGGGTTGTGCCGGAAGAATTAATGAATGCAGTGACAGGCCTCAGTGGCAGCGGACCCGCATATATTTATATGGTGATAGAAGCGTTGTCGGACGGTGGTGTAAAAATGGGTATGCCACGTCAACTCGCCTTGGAATTAGCATCACAAACCGTTCTAGGAGCTGCAAAACTCGTTCAAGAAACCGGTCTGCATCCTGCCGTGTTGCGCGATCAGGTCACCACTCCGGGCGGAACCACAATTTCCGCAATTCACGAGCTTGAACGTCATGGTCTTCGTCCCATGCTAATTTCAGCTGTTGTTACCGCAACGAAAAAAAGCCGCCTTCTTGCAAAGGCGGCAGAAAAGAAAATCAACAAACAATAAGAAGAACGAAGGCGGTTATTGCCGCGTGCAACCAGCGGGCTCTAGGCCATCAATGTAAAATTGAACCCCTTGCCCGCGAATATCAAAAACGTAGTCGTTGAAGTCGATTCCTCGGTCAACTCTCAGAGCTGGATTGCTTGCTGCAGCGTCCAGATTCTCCTTCTTTTGATCTTCAAAATAAACGCGAACCCAGCGATTGTTTAACACCCCGTTCGCGAACGAATCCATCTGAGCCTTTATTTCAGACGTTGAGTCGGTGATTGCAATCACAGGGTCGCGGCTGAGAATGTTGTTGCGATCGTAGGCCTTGAAGAAGGGCATCGATGCGATTTCACCTGCGCTGCGGTCAATGTCGACAGTCTCATTGTAGGGTCCATCGCAGGAGAAGCCTGGGCTACATGCACCAGGTTTCGGGAAGTAGGTTTGCACGCGAACGCTCAAGCGATTGCAAATACCTTTGTCTGCAAACAACTCGACTGTTGAATTCAATGGAGTGGTTTTATTGCATCCCACCGGTTTACTGTCGCCCGCAACAGACACCGTTAAACAGTTCTTCCACCATGCCTCGTAGTTGAGCTGCACAACGCGCAATTGAAGAACGACTTTATTTGGTGGAACGCTGGTTGATGGCGGCGGAGCTGGGTCCCATTTCGGTGGAACTGTCACCACGGGCTTACCACCCAGTCCGGGAAGCTGAACCACTGTTCCAGGCTTCGGCGGAACCTGACCATAGTTCGGAATCGTGGAGGAGGGAGGAGGCTGAGGATTGTAGGGATTCGCTGGTACGGTCGTTGCCTCTCCGCCCGTCCGCGGTTTCCCAGATTCGTCTGGAGATTTTGCGGGAGGTTGTTGAACAGGCTGAGGAGTTCCTGCTTCAGGCGCATTACCCGCGCGGTACTTTGTTTTTTCGCACGAAAACAAGCCCATTGAAGAAAATGTAAGCCCCAGAATCAGTGAAAATCGAAATACAGGTTTCATTCTCAAGCCCTCAAATCAGCCCCAAAAGGATGTCAGGGTTAGTCTGCTCCAAGTGTAACTGGGGACTGCACAGATCCGCTCAAGCAAAGCATCAAAAACAAGGCAGGTAGGAAAAAAAGTGCCAAAGGCAGGAGAAGTTTGAGGCTCATTGCCGCGGCTCTGTCCGCCGCAAGCAACTGCAGACGCTCGAAGAGCGAAGTCTGTAATTCGAGAATCCAAGGCATTCGTGGATGGGTTGCGCGCTGAAAGCCGCTCTGAAGCATCGCAAGGAAAGGTTTTTGCTTTTCTCTAGGGGACGGGCAGAAACACCAACTCATGGCATTGCCTAGTTTCTTCAGCTCAACATTTTCACAAGTGAGGAGTCCTGCAGACACACTCTGCTGCGCTGTTGTTCCGGCAATCTTATGCGCGATAACCCGCTGAACTAAAGCCATTTGACCTTCCAGTGAAGACAATGAGCCAGAAGACAGAGTGAGGACAGAGGTGCTTGTTAACCATCGCAGCAGAATCACGCCAACACAGTAAAACGAGATTGCCAGAGCGAAAACAAAGCGCCCGTATGACGTGAGCAATTGGCCGAAGATCTCATTCCAGCGGCATACGAGTAGAAAAATAAAGACAGTGGGTACTAGAGCCGTCAGAAAGATAGCCTGAGCTCTTGCCTGCGCAGTTTGCTTTGCCATAGTGCGCTGCGCAGACGCAATATTTTGAAGATATTGCAGTGCACTTTCAGTAGCATGTCGAGACACCCCTGGGGTCAATGCAACTGAGAAGACACCTTCAAAAACAACGCGCAAATTTGCCTCTTTGCAAACACCAGTAAGCCCTTTAAAGACATCTGATAACAAGGGAGCTGAGTACTGAATCAGTGGAGCAAGTCTCTGAACCTCAGCAACTCGGCACTGAAGACACGCATTTTGCAGTGCCAACCTCCGCGGGATTCCTTGCGAAAGAGCCGTTTTGAAATCGCCAGCAAATTTCTCTAAGCACGGCCAATCAAGTTTGGCGCGACTCAACATTTCGACTCCCATCGACAACTTTAATGTCGGCCAAACATCGTCGGCCATCTGAATGACGCTGCAAAAAAACAACCAAATCGATGGACGACAAAATCATCCGCCGCACGGCTATCACATCCAAGGAGGGATGAGCCCGCAAAACCATTGTTTCAAATCGACAAAGGGCATCGTCAATTGATTTTCCGTGAAGCGTGCAGAGTGAACCGCGATGTCCTGTGTGAAGTGCTTGCAGCAGCGCAAATGCTTCAGGACCACGACACTCCCCCACCACCAAACGGTCGGGCCGCATGCGCAGTGCCTCGCGCACCAAATCTTCAAGGGTCACAGTTTGCAATGCTGAATCACCCACAGATCTGGTTTGCAGATAGACACAATGTGGATGTGGGAGTCGCAATTCGGCGACATCCTCGAGCACCACAACTCTCTGATTTTTTTGGAATTCGCCTGCAAGGGCCTGCAACAGTGTCGTTTTACCGGAGCTCGTTGAACCAACAATTAAGATATTATGCTGTGCGCAAATGCTCCGACGAAGAAGATCTGCTTCGCATTTCGTGAGGCTTCCTACCGCTTCGAGCTCATCTAACGCCCAGGACCTCTCGCGGTGCCGGCGTAAGCTTATATATCCTGAACTGCGTGCCAAAGGCGGCAGCGCCACGTGCACTCGTGAGCCATCAGCGAGCGCGAAATCGCAAAATCCGCGCTCGGTAAAAAGCTCCTGATTGGCTTGTCCTGCATGAAACATCAGCCAGTTAAGAGTGTCTTCCCAGTTTGAAAAAAAAGGTTCTGCTCTCTGCAACTCACCCAATCGTTCGACCCAAGTCTTGTTGTCGCCATCGATAAGAATTTCCGTGATGGTTTCATCGACAAAGGCGACCGTTAATGAACCCTGCAGGCAGAGATGACAATAGACAGCAATACATATGCGAGCAGAACTTTGTAGGCAAAATTCATATCTCACTGAACTGCTGCGCGAAGAATCCTGCATTTGCATCAAATGCGGCAGAATCAGGTCAATGGCTTCTGAAATTGACTTATCCTTCAACTGATTGGCCGTGAGATTTTGTATCACACACTGCTTTGCTAACCTAACTTCTTCTGACTGCAGAAAGCTTTGGTTGATTGCATACCTTTCAAGAATCGAACGCATCGAATCGGTCTCAGATTGCATTAAGAGCGCCAGATCAATGCTCCGTTTTTTATCGACCTTAAAATGAATGCGCTGCCAGCCAACAAAATGTTGGCCATGCATTCTTATCGCGACAAAATCTCCGCAGGCTGCAAAAGCGATATTCAACGCAGGACTCAAAAACTGACAAAATTCATCGCAGAGAGTGGAGCTGCCGACACTGCGCCATACACTGTCTGAAGTTTGAGTCGAGAATTGGGATCGCTGTGTTTGACCTGCGACTTGAACGTCAACTTCAACGGTTGGCACGCTTCGCTCCAGGAGCAATTTCCGACTCACTGACTTGCATGCCATCCACATCTTCCGCCGCCTTGCGAGCTTCCTCAGCTTTATCCTGCGACTGCTTGTCCGCCTTTGAGACCTCGGCAGCGCTGCGTCCTGCGATGGCCGAACCAAGTGAAGCAATTTTCGCCTTCAACGCTGCACCAAAAAGCGAAGTGACGGCTATCGAGGCAACCGCAACCACACTCAACAAAATTGCATACTCAGTGAGACCTTGTCCTTTTTCGCTGTGCTTGTTCATAAGAACCTCCTAGCCCAGCTCTGCAGTCAATCTCATTGGCGAGTCAAACGAGCCCAAGGTGCTGACCAAATTCCGATCAGTTTGCCTGAAAACTTCCTGCATGAATGAAGCGCACTTTGACTGCACCCAGAGGTTCGCTAGCAAGCCAGCAGAGGTTTTTGCGTATGAAGAATATCTATCGAAAAATCGAAACTGGCGAGACAGACGTCTTCCATCTCCAGATACCTGAAAGCTACGCCGAACGTTTGCATGGACTCAAAAAATACCAATGGTTCAGCAATCAATTTGCTTTACTTTTCAGTTCACCTTGTCTGCTTCACTCCTTTGGCATGAAAAACAATATAACTCTTCAGACCCTCGCGCGCGACTTTCGAAAATCGGGTGAAGGGCAGCTCATGCCGACAAATTCAATTGCGATTTCCCTTAAACGGAACCTCTGGATTGCTGAAATGGCTGCCGTGCACTCAGAAGCAATTTCAAATCACAAACAGTCACCATCGCATCTTTTAATCATATCGCCCAAAAATGTAGTTTCAAAAGCACGGACATTTCTTTTCTCAATAAGAATTTTCCTAGTTTTCTTTGCCACTCTTCTTTCCAGCGTTGCTTTAGCAATAGCAAAATCTCCGTCTATTAGGATGCAGGTCGGCGAGAGCAAAGAGGTGATGCTCGACGCCGCACCACAAAGCCTTGATCTGTCGCAACCAGATATTATCGACGTTCAGAGAATTGGAATGTCCAATAAGATACTTGTCACCGCCCTCAAATCAGGGGCTGCCCAACTCACTGTGCGCTACCCTCTGGGAACAACTCGGCAGTGGTTCTTCAACATTGGAACCTTAGCAAGCCCGCTCGACAGCTCACCCAGCCTGTCCTCTGCATCGCTCCTCCGATTGGCTCGCGAGATCCAAAAAAGGACCGGCCTTGAAGCCGTGCTCGACAACGGAAGAGTAGTTATCTTTGGATTCCTGCAAACCGAACTGCAGGTCCGCAATCTCTTAGATCTTTGCTTTGGCCGAGATGAATGTTTGCCACGATTCTCAATCCACGAAGACGCAGGAAGACAGCTTAAAAAGATCATCCAAGAGCATCTCGATCACATGGGCTTCCACGGGATCACCCTTGAGCAGACGGGCGCAGGATTCATTCTCAAAGGCAGTATCGCCAAGGCAGATGCCAATCTGGAATTAAAGAATCTCATTGGCAGTGTCGTGCCAAGGGTTAGCCTTTCTCTTGATGCCGACCACTCGAGTCAGCCACTGATAGAAACCCAACTGTCGTTTTTTCGTGTCACGCAAACCGGACTTACGGCCTTAGGTCTCAGCACTCAAGCCCCCGAAAATCAACCCGCCGACTCAGACCTCGTTCGTCTGCGTGTTGCGCCTCATCTAGCCAAACTGCGAGGCGGGCCACAGCTCGGATTCATCTTTCCAGAATTGGCTTTAAAGGCTCTCACTCAAAACGGAATATTACAGCAAATTGCGCGTCCTTCTGTGGTTACGGCAAGTGGATCTCGTGGCGAAATCCTCTCAGGCGGCGAACTCATTTTTCAAACGAAAGGGCAAGTGCAAAAATTCCTCACGCAAAACTATGGAATCTCGATCGTAGTAAAACCCAAACTGGTTGATGCTCAGAGAATTTCACACCTCATTGAATTGAAAATCACTCATCCCCAGGCAGACCCAACGCAAAATGCAATTTCTGCCATGAGCGCGAGTGTTCTCAACACAGAAATCAACTGCAAGCCTGATGAAACACTTTTGCTCACCCGAATCAATCAACGAACTAATGGAAAGACAACAACAAAAATACCCATTCTCGGACATATTCCACTGCTCGGCGAGCTCTTCAAAAGCCGCGAATTGCAGGATGAAGATGCCGAGCTCTGGATTACTCTCAAAAGTCAGCTGCAATTGTCACAAGCTCCTTCTTTACCGGACATCTCTCAACCAGAAAATCCACCCAACCCAAAAGCACATTTATTGGACTAACGGAGGTACGCGTGCCAAATAGAATCCATGTGCTTATACGTTTAGGCGTGCCTTTTACTTATTGGCGGCTCCCTCACTTATCTCGAAATCAGACCCGTGTGGAATGCGACGATCACTGGGTGAAAATCACAAATCAAGGTGAATCTGTATTTCGCAGAGTTGGGTACCCCATAGAATTTGATGGCGATTATTTTATCGTTCTTTCGAAGACATTGTTTTCAGAATGCTTGATTAAAATTATGACTCTCTGCGCAAAGTCACTCGCACGATTTATCACCTGCTGCGCATTTTCAATTGCTGTATTCAGTGCAATATTCTTTTTTTCTCGTGCTCGCACTATGCATAAAGACGCGCAAAATATGATCAGATCTGAAGCTGAAGTTGTTTCCCTAATTCCGGAAAATCCCTCTCAACAGGGAGAGCTGCAAGCGTCAGCTTCGAACGAAAATAATCAAGCTCAAGTCATCCACTCCCAAGAAAAATCAAAAAAGAAGTCTGTTGCAGTAAAAGAAAAACCACGAGAGGCGTCTGTAGACCCAATGCGCTGCAGTCGAATTGCTCAAATCAATAAAGCACGTCTTTGGGGTCGGTACGCATTGAAAGAAGAATCAGAGAAAGGATGGTATGTCTGTCGTTGAAACAGTTGTTGTAGGAGGTGTTTTTTTAGTCTTGGCCAGCGGCGTTCATGAGCTGACGCGCCTCTATGCGATCCGCCATTCGCTCGAACTTATGGTGAGCAGCCGCGCTGGTGCAGAAGCATTGAAATCTCTCTCCCATCTCTCTCATGGCACCTTTGCACCGGGAGTTAGGGAAAACAACCCGGTCGAGAAGTCGCTCAAACAGGCGAGCGAAACTCTCTTTCAATCATCACTTCTGAATTGGTCTTGGACCTCAGTTGAAAGATCATCGCAAACAGGAACTCTTTCTGGCGTTTACGCGTCTGCCACGGGCCCGCACAAAGAGAAACCTCTTGCGCCCGTCGAATTGTCGGTCACTGTTTGCATTCAGAGCTGGCTCGAACCGCTTCTGAGTGTTCTCGTCGATGGACGCAATTGTATCGGCCAATATCAATCTCAAAAAAACTCGCCAACCCGGCGAGGAATTTCCATGCGCAGCAGTGCTAAACGCAGTGTCCCATTTTTTGTGCCGCTGTACCTTTTTGGCGTGTACGAGCCAGACAATGCGGTCCCGAGCAAATGAAAAATACAAATGATGAAGTAAAATTCATAAGTCAGAGCGCTGGCCAAGCATTACCTTTACTGCTTGCCTTTATAACCCTCATTGTTGTGACATTTTTTGCTGTTGCCCGTTCACTCCAGGCGAAAAGACAGGAGGTTTTCGAAGCAGAAAAATCGCTCCACAAGGCCCTCTTTCTGCAAACAGAAAACGCACTGCAGCTGAATGTTTTTGTTAATAGTAATCTGCGTCTCAAGAGACACTTGTTTTCATGGTTGCGAGTTGCGGAGATGGGTGCATCAAGTGCTCTTGACCTTGCAGCAAGTCCTCCTCTTTGGGAAACACAACTCCCCATACCAACACCCTTTCAAGTGTTTCGAAACATGACCATCGCACAAGCGCAGGTCAGTCAAATCGCGTCCGAAAATGCAATTCGCAATCGGAACGCAATAAATTCATTGGATCGCGAACTCCAGTCTCAAGTGCACACTCTCTCTATTTCACAGAGCCTGTGTTTACTTGCGTGCTTGCCTGAGGCTGCAAGTTTGATAGATATCTCGACCACAGATTGCAGAAACCTAGAAACCATCTCTGAGAGCTGCACTCTCCATTTGCGAACCGCGCAATTGGGAGCACCGTTTCTCAGTCATATTAAAATCAACGATCTTCTTCAGGAAAGTTTCACGCCGCGCGTGGGTTTCGTTTTGCTCAAGCCACAGCGGCGGAGCAGTGTCAAAGTAGATGAAGGGCTTAATTCAAAAAAAATTACGACTCACACCTTTGAGCCCATGCTCGTGCATCTTGTTCATCCGCGCCTGAAATCAACATCTCTCAACGGGAAATCAAACGCCAAGACTGAACCAAAAACATCTGAGCGCACAAGACAATCCGAATGGCTTCTACAGATGTCCTTCGAACCGCAATGGAGTGTTGAGGTCCGTGATGCGCAATAAGGGGTTTTACAAAAACAGGCGAGAATCGGGGCAGGCCCTGACGGAGCTTTCACTCATCTTACCAATCTGCTTCTTTCTATTTTCAGCCTTGCCTAATCTCACACAAACCACGCAAACCGCGCTACAGAAGTTGAACTCCGCTTTGGATGCAGAGCTCCATCCCAACATTGTCCCCCTTGCGCTGCGGCAACATTCAATGTGGCCGCAAGGCGCACTCACCTCAAGCTCGAACGCAAAACCGGACAGTCGATTCACGGTGCTCCTCGCCGCTCCCCCTGCATGTCGCTCAACTTTAAAGCCAGAGTCCTCTGCAACTGCCACAGACCTTCCATTGCGAGCGCGTGAACGTTTCGAAAAGCAGCACCTTCTCAGCCTGAGCACGCAAAGAGCACTCTGCCTCACCGAGGGTTCAGCCCGACTCACACCAGGAGCCGCAACGGCCCTCTGGGCGGCCTACATGGCAACCACTCAGCCGTCGGCGCGCAGAGCTGTTTCATACAGTTTGTGCCCAGCCATAAGTCGCACAGGAGAGCGAGCCAGGGCCTTGGTTGGATTTCGCATCCAAGCAAGCATCCTTGCGGCAAGCGGCAAACTCGCAAAACAGCTCATAAATGAACGGGAGCTCTGTTTTGCCGGACGAATCTCCGCCCCAAGCTTGACAGGTCATTCGGGCCTATAATAGACCCCTACCCACGTTGGCGCTTTAGCTCAGTCGGTAGAGCAGTAGATTGAAAATCTACGTGTCCCCAGTTCGATTCTGGGAGGCGCCACCACTTCACTCCGCCTCACTCCTCGCCTCTGTAGCTCAGCTGGTAGAGCATCGCATTCGTAATGCGAGGGTCGCAGGTTCAAATCCTGTCGGAGGCTCCATTTTGAATGACACGTCTTTCACACATTTCCTTGCACATTGAATTTTTAGTTCTTTGCACATTGCTTTCGGTCATTCGATTTTTTCATCAATGTTCGAATTAAAACTTCTGCGTCGAAAGTGCTTTGAGAAATTCCACCAACGCTCGTTTCTCTTTTGTACTCAAATTGAGCGGCCGAATCAGCGGATCCTTTTGCGGCGCTGCCCCGCAACTTTTCCTTTTTTCGCACTTATTGAATCCACCTCGATTGTAATGCTCAACAACTCGCTCAAGTGTGGCAATACTTCCGTCGTGCATGTAGGGAGGAGTGCGCGCAACATTGCGCAACGGCGGGATGCGGAACCGACCTCTGTCTTCCATTTGCGCACTGAACTCGTAAAGTCCCTCGCTCTTTTCAGGAACCCCACCCTTGCCGTCCCAATTGTACAGGCCGTTATGCGCGAATTGGAGAATATTCCCGCGTGCATCTTTCGCTGGCGCACGTGCCAATGGGTCTTTTCCAATCAGGAATTCCTTTTTGGCAGCGTTGCTAAAAAGAATGCCAGAATGACACGCCGAACAGCTCGTTCGTTCCGAAAAGAACAACTCTCTGCCAAGTTTGGCTTCTTGATTCAAGGCATTTTGATTACCCGCAAGAAAACGGTCGTATGGACTATCGAACGCCTCAAGCGTTCGCACATATTCAGCCAAGGCAGAGAAAAGATGTCGCGTGTCGGGAAGGCCTTTTTCTTCAGGGAAAGCACTGCGAAACATATCAATGTGTGGCGACTTTGCTAATACTTCACTGCGCACTTTTGCCCACACACGCGACAACGCCATCTCACCCGGAGTGTCGAGAAACAGCGGCACGATAATTTGATTTTCCAGTTTTCTGAGAACGGGATTCGCCCAAGTCAGCACATCCATGTGTGCCGCGTTGATGAGCGTGGGTGAATTCCTGTGAACTGAGTGTCCTTCAATATCTGTTGAACTAGCTTTATTTTCGGTGAATGCTCGATTTGGTTCGTGACACGTCGCACACGACGTCTTTCCATTGGCCGAAAGTCGAGAATCAAAAAAAAGCACCCGGCCCCACTCAGCCTTTTTGGAAATCGGTTGAGCCGCAACAGGAGTTGCTCGCACTTGTTCAGCCCAAAAAAAGTACGATAAAAGAACAAAAAGCCAAAGAACACTCTTCTGTGCTCTCTGACGATTTTGAACCTTCCGGAGTTTCCGAGGCCTCAGTGTTTGAACTGAGGCAAATGTCACTTGTTGATCCAAATGCGTTGTCCGCCCACGTGGCATTGGCTGCACTGACCAGTGACTTTTGACGAACCCATGCTTTTCGCACCACTCCCATCAGCGTCAGTGACTGTGACCCAATATTCTTTGTTGGCATTAGTCAGCTGCGCCAGGTAGTCGGTGGTTGTGTAAAAGTTTCCGCTTTTGTCGGTCACGAATTGCTTCACTGGCACGCGAGTGTCGCTGCCTGAAGTCGGAGGCTTCTCGTTGAAGATTT
>Ga0214923_10007259_pt1 | contig 12149 bp, 13 predicted proteins | sample LL1510_MetaG_FD_177993 | JGI IMG/M metagenome (GOLD analysis project Ga0214923, IMG submission 177993) | Freshwater microbial communities from Lake Lanier, Atlanta, Georgia, United States - LL-1510 | ecosystem: Environmental > Aquatic > Freshwater > Lake | place: USA: Georgia | collected... | reverse complement strand
ATATTAGATATATACTAGGTTTTAACGCTGGTACTTACCCAACTGTTGTTCAAGCTACTAACTACTCAAAAATTTCAGACTTTACACCTCAATTTTCACCTGTTCAATCTGTACTTGTATCCTGCTCATTAGTAAATAATATCCTGGCTATTCCATCCAATATTCTATTCTCATTCGCTCCTACCGATACTACGTTTGGTAGTATCATAAGCCCTGCTATTACTTACCCAATTTGGAATGAGATAACACCAGGAACATATCCTAATTTTCAAGTGCAATTTTTAGATCAATCATATCAAGCACTTCCCATAAGAGATACAAACTTGGTTCTTTGTCTTTCTATCCGTAAAAGAAGTAAATATTCTGGTAGCGATTAAAGTTTCATTTTTTTTAATATTGTAGATAATAAAAAAATCTTTAATAAATATGTCAACATACGATCCTCCTAATGAAATACCTTTGCCACCAGTTTTCAATCCAATTAATTTTGTAAGTGATAATGGAATGGGAATTTCCCAAGCTACTGCTGACCTTAGATACCTAAAAAAGGGTGGAGATACCGCAACAGGAGTAATAAATTTTTCATCTGGTATTTTAACAAATGATGGTAGTAATTTATCAGCTCCAATAGGATTTATAAATCAAAGTAATACGGGTGTTTACCGCATCGGTGGTTCAAACCTCGGTATTACAGTTGGATCCGTTAAACAGTTAGATTTTACATCTTCACTTGCTACTTTTACAAATCCCATTCAAGTGCCTTCTACTACTACCTTAACCAACTGTGGTTTACAAGTTGGTCTCGCTAATACGGGACTACAATATAACGCAGGGGTGTTATATTTCGGTCTTGGAGGCACTCAAATGATGCGCTTTCAAGCTGCTCAGATATACAGTTCTCAACCACACAACTTTACTAATGGTTCTACCACTAATCCATCTGTTTGTGCGGCTTCGTTTCAAACTACTGGATTGAGTTGGGCTGCTGGAGGGGTATTGAATTTCTCAACCTCAGCAGTTCGCAGGGGGTTTTTTAATACAACTGGCTTTGCTATTGGAGACCTCGGTGACCCTGTTAGTCGTAAAAATTTTGGAACTTATACTTTTACTGCTCCAAATTTGTCTCAACACGGAACTGCGACGGTAACTATCACATATACTAATGCTTTTAGTAGTGCGCCAAGAATATATCTTACCACGAGTTATAGTACCACTGGAACAAATTATTTATTTGGAATTTTAGCTTCAGCTCAAGATGTAGGAACAACAAATTTTAAAATATGTATATGTCAAACTGTGAATAACCAAAGTCAAGGTGATATCACGGTCAATTGGATTGCCGAACTATAATTTTAAACATTTAACAACAAATATAAACAACAAATGTTGATAGGAACAATATATAAAATTATTACTAGAGAGAGTAATGAGTGTTATGTAGGATCTACTTTGGGAGAATTAAGAGACCGGTTTCAACGGCATAAAAAATGTTATTTAGAATGGGTGGAAAGAAATAGACCCGTAAATAAAAAATGTACGACTTCTATTTATATTTTTGATAAATACGGAGTTGATAATTGTAAGATAATGTTAATCAAACAATACGAGGTAATAGATAGACCACATCTGGAAGCATACGAACAATTATGGATAAATAAACTTAATTCTGTAAATACTCAATGTACTTTATATTTAAAGAAATTGGTTCAATTGAAAAGTCGTAATAAGGAAGCTAATAAAAAGAGAGTTCAAAAATGGATGGATAATAACAGAGACCATAGAAAACAATATATGAAAGAATATTACCAAAAAACCAAAACCGATTTAAAAGTATCTAAACAATGTGATTGTGGAGGTAGATTTTCTGAGGCATATTATCCAGCTCATTGTAAGACTAAAAGACATAAAAATTGGATTGCAGAACTATAAAACATTGTAAAAAAAATATAGATAAAATTTTGTAAATATAAACTAAATAATGAGTTCTTATCCACCACCAACAAACTTAATTCAACCAATATTTAATCCCATAAATTTTCCAAATGTCAATGATTTACTAAACATAATTCAAGCTGATGCAAGGTATTTGATTAAAACTGGAAACGATACCGATTATGGAAATCTTACCCTGAGGAATAATTTATATTTATCAGATGGAACATCAGCAAATCCATCACTGAGGTTTTCAAACGAGGTACTCGGTTTTTACCGTGCAGGTTCTGGTGATATTCGTTTAAGTCAATTTGGTAATGATGTTTTAACGTACTCGGGAGCGCAATTCCTAGTAAATGGTAGACAACGAACAACCATATCAGGCTCGGCATCTAATCCCAGTATCAAAATCGGTATAGATGATACAAATATGACTGGATTTTACAATAATGGCATTTATTCTCTAACCGCAAGTGTGGGTCAAACACCAATAGCCGATTTTCGTTATACAGGATCTTCTCAAGGTATTAGGTTATACGGCAATACAAGTGGCAATAACGCATTATATTCCGCAAGTATATTGGGTTATTATGAAGAGAGAACAGAAAGTATGCAGTTTCAATTCTCAGGTAGTGGCATTACGCCTGCTGGAAATGTCAAATTTGTAAGAATAGGTCAGTTAGTCGTAATGAATATTCCACAATACGCGGAGATTACAAACAATTCAGGAGGAGCACGACAATACGCATCAACAACAACTATTCCAATAAGGTTTCAACCACCTTCTTTAATAATGTCAACTCTAATTGGAGTTCTAAATGGTGGAAATACAAATACATTAAGTTGTTATATAAATGCTGGAACAATTTATATTGAAAGATTAACAGCTTTATTTTCAAATACAGATAGGTTTTACCCCTATTCTTTTAATATATCTTGGATGCTTGCTTAAATATTTACTTAAAAAATAAATACAAATATAAATATGAAACAACGATGGATCTTAACACCATCTACTCGTATGAGTAAAAAATGGACTGTCATTACACCTGAAAATAAAAAAATACATTTCGGAGCAAAAGGATACCAAGATTATACACAACATCACGACAAGATCAGGCAAATAAATTATATAACTAGGCACAAGGCTTCAGGTACCGAACAATGGGATAATCCATTTACTGCAGGTTTCTGGAGCCGATGGTTATTATGGGAGAAACCAAGTCTTGATGAAGCCATTAAAAATATCCACAAAAAATTTAAAATCAATGTTATTATCAGTTAGTGGATATAAATTATACCAAAACTTAATTTATAACCATTTCGAGGGTGGTGCATCCTCAAGTATTTGTCCCCACCCCCTCGATTATTCTATTATAGTAAAAGATATCAAGGGGTGGGGACAAAAAAATAATTACAAGTATTTTTATCGGAAAAGACTGACTATTTGTTTGGTTGTTTCGAGGTCTTTAATGGTTCATAGAAGACTGAAGCTTTGTACAAACTCATCCAATCCTCGGACATAACAGGAATAGAACCTGAGGTAATTAACGGCAGGCATTCAGGTGTTAAATTCCAATCAGATTTTGCAGAAGAAGGAGGTGCTATTTCTAAATATCTATTAAGTAGAACAGGGTATACTAATTCAAGTACTAAGCCTTCATTAATGTATTCACGTTTATCCCCTTTTCTAACCCTCTTCCTTCCTGTAGTTCTGAAAATCAAACCAGCTGAACTTAAAATACTATTGATCATATCTTTCCGTTTAGCTTGATCTAATTTGTCAAATTCTTTTCGGTCGCGATACGAAATTCCGAACAAATCCCTAACTCGGTGATAATTGAATACTCCCTGCTCAGGTAGTGGTGTGCACAAACTATAATACCATTTTTTGAACTTATCAAATCCTTGGTCAAATTCATCTTGTGTTATCTTCAGAGTTTGGTACAAATACTTACTATTCCAACATGACTGTAGAATTTGAGTAATAAAATTAAATTTCAGTACTCTTGCTTTGAAAAGTTTATCTGCATCTTCTTGGATGCCCTGAGCATTGTAAACAGGATTTGTAATTTTCAAGATGGGATTAAATATATTACTTAAACTTTGTGTAGCTTCATTTTTATCTATCTCAAACGTTCCAGGGGTAGACGCAAATACATATTCTTTGATATTTTTTACAGTTGGGATAATATTTGCATCTGCGTTATTTTTAATTCTACTCCATCCTTTATCGTCAGTAATATTCGCCTTTGTAAAATTATCAAGATCATAACTTGTCAGCGATAATTTACACGTATAAATAAATTTTTTATAACTAAAATTATTTTGATGTGTCTGGTTTAATTCCAGTAGGTCTGCTTCAGATTGTGTAATATTAGGAGCCGTAAAAATCTGTTTAGCATAATCCTCCTTGCTGATTTTAACTTCTTCTTTGATTTCAATTTGAAGTTCTTTACCTGACCCTTCAGACCCCTCCCAAATGGGATATTCGCATATATAAGTATTCTCCATAGCTTGACGAAAATAATACTCGTATAGAGTATACAATTTACTTTGGGTAGCATAATTATATACAAATAAATCAAGTCTTGGTGACTTCTCCAAGGTTCGCATAACGGTAGAGTAGTCAAATTTAGTATCAATACAATCTGCATTCATACTATACAAACCGTGAGTATTATGATATAGCATTTTTAGTACTTGGGTCTCTGTTTTAATTCCTAATCTGTATTTTCCTGCGTTAGCAGGTCCAATATGGATATTCACGTATATATTATTAGTTTTCGGATATCTAATTCTCCCCAATTGCTGGCTACTATCTAATGGATTAGTTGATTTATTACTAAAAAATGCAAAACATTCATCAAAATGATCCCTAACAGTGCACGATACTCCAGTAGAAATACACGGAGATATCATTAACAGGTCGTATTCTCTCCATTTATCAGTTCGAGATAATAATTCAGATATAGCCTCTTCAGATTTATTCCGAGAATTAATGTATACCATTTTTAGACTTGGAAATCGTTGTTTGAATGTAGCCATTATACCATTCCCAAAATCGACAGAGCGTGTACAAGCTACAAATATTTTATTACCTTGTAATAAACTTGTATTAAGTTTTTCCAATACTTGCTCTTCATTACCCATAAATACTTTTCTATGTCGTCGAGGGGAAATTTCCCATTGTCTAACGGATCCACTACCACGAATACTCTTAATAAAATCAATAGCATCTGATGTGATATTTGCATCCAATATTATAATTTTTTCTACAGACTTGATAAGACCTAAGAAATTTTCCTGATTGCATTTCATATTCTTCTTATGGGTTTCGGAACATATCATTTGAGGTAACAATGACATTATTTCATCTAATATAAGATATTTACATTCTAATCTTGTAGAATCAGTTAGTCGATATAAACTCTCACAACATATAACTGTTGATCTTCCAACACCGTGAATACCATGATGGCTTGGTTCCGAACCATTATCTTCAGACATTTTTGTAGGTTCTCGATATGAGTACACGAAAGGATAATCATATTTAACATTATCAATAAGACTTACCCTATTCAAAATACTAATACTAGTAATCCCCATTTTGGCTCGTAGTTTGTTCAGATCATTATATATTTTCCAAGTCTTACCATCTCCCATTCCCGATTTGAATACAAGTATATCCTCTTTGAAATCAACCAAAATATTTTCAGGTATATAATCAGATATAAATTTACCAGGTTCTAAATGTAGAACTTTATTATTATTTGGTGTTTTTAGAATTTGACCAGTGGAGTGATTTTCTAAATAATCCTTTAATTTAGGGTCAATTTCTAATGGTTTGTTTACAAACTTTACTGAGTATCCAGTATTGGTAAATACTACTTCAGATAATTTGTCAAAAAAATCTAATGGTATCATACCTTCAGGCGAGTATTTTGACAAACTTTTAGTTTGAATACAGAAGCCATCATATGCATATACAGATACCGCATTTGGGTCATTAAGTGCGGTACGTGTATAATCAATAGCAATATCTATAATTTCCCTCTCTACCCTTGTGTTATTATTGTAGATGAAACTTTTTACATCTTTAAGATGGGTCAATTTGTACTTATCTCTTATCCAATCTTGAGTAGACCAAATTTCTTTAATCAAATTCTCAAGTTTGTCTACATCCCCGGTTCGATCTGAATTTGTGGCAATCATTAATTTTTGACAACAATTTAATACAGCTATAATTTCCTCTTTGATTTGTTTGCCATAAAGTAATATCCATTTGTCCCTATGAGCAATATAATCAGATAAAAGAGGTATTTTTTGTTTATCGTACCCATGCTTCAATAACCATTGATAATAAATCACAGGATGACAATTTTTAATATCAACATCAACTACCATAGGTCGCCCATCAGCGTCGTGCATTAGATAGTTTCTAATATCCCTAGGAAATGCAACTAGACCAACACCCTTTTCAGGATATACCCGTCCCTTTGTTTTTTTGGGTATCAGGTTATTACCTTTAAGGGTTTGATCTTGTTTTGAGGGAATGTAATTAATTTTAACGTGGCCTATTTGTTCATTGATTGTATTAATTTTAGTTAGGTACTTACTCAAAATAGGGTATAAATTGTTATAATATTTTATTCCATCTTCAGAATTTTCAAATAAATTAAATCCATTTTTTATCAGAGTTGGATACAATTTTATAATCTTCTTGAGATTATGGTAATTCACATATTCGATTAGAGACATTTTATTTATGGATTTATTAAACATTTGGTTGTCTTTAAATGGATATAAATTACCAATTTATTAATTTATAAACACATATCAAGTGTTTAAATGGACTCCTGGGGTTTATGTGTAGATTACCCCAAGGATAATCCTTGGGGTTGTCTTTAAATGGATATAAATTACCAATTTATTAATTTATAAACACAGACCAAGTTTTTAAATGGACTCCTGGGGTTTATGTGTAGATTATTCCTGGGTGTGATTTACCCAGGAATGTTTACCAGTGATGTTTACCAGTCCTCTTTACAATTATTTTGTCCCCACCCCTTGATATCTTTTACTATAATAGAATAACATAGGGGGTGGGGACAAATATATGAGGATGCACCACCCTAAAAATGGATATAAATTAAGTTTTGGTATAATTTATAACCATTTAAAGACAACAATAAGTATAATAAAATAGTGATGGCTCGTCGTAGACCCTATGATCCAAAAGTATATGAGAAATATAAAGAGTATTACAGACGATACTATCAAACCCATAAAGATGAATGGAACCAAGTACAACCCAAATATTGCGAGTTATGTGATATTATTGTAAATCACTGGTGGCATCATTGTAGAACTCGTCTTCATCAACGGCTGTATGCTCGTGAAATAGAAGAACGTTTAAACCAACCCCTTATGGTTTCTACAAATAACTCCCAACAACTACTTGAGACTACAGATGGGTAAGTACGAATAGAAAATGGTGGGTATACGTCATCAACATTCCCCAAAGTTTCTAAAGTTGCATAATGAAGTACATTAAATATAACAGAGTACAAATCTCTTTCAAAATCATCGTGCAACCATTGTATATTATGGGAACTAATAAGATACTCTATAATACGCTGTTGTATTTGACGAACAATTTCGTGGTCTGACAATATGGTGGTAGTCATTTATTGTGTGTGAACAGTATTTTATAAATTTCCATAAATTTATAAGATCTTTAATTCAGTGGTTATTCCAAACGTAAAATCGTTTTAAAATTACGACGGAAACGGTCTTCTTGTGGTGCATCTGTATCTATAAACAAAGTGCCATTATTCTGGGTGGCTACTTTGTAAATTTCCATAAGTACATCACGATCTACACCAAGGTTATAATCGTTAAGTATCATTCGTAAGTCCCTATTACTTGATAGTTTTTTGAGAAGTATATAATTACAATTGACACGGATAGCTTTAGGAGTATTGAAATATGATTGACTTAAGTAAGCCATGGAGATGCCACCGCAGCATTTTCTACCTCGAATGAAAAACTCAGTAATACCAGGTTGGGATTTTTTTTCATTTACCAAGTCGTCAAAGATAGTTAAAACTTGTCCTTTGAATGATTTATAATCTTCTAGTTTGGGTACAATACCACCTTCGTATATGTGTAGCATTTCGCTTGGAACTTTACTTTTTAACCATTCATAGAGTGGTTCGTCGGCACTTTTGCAGCATAATATTATCAGTTCAAAAGTATTTTTACACCTCGAAATAATTTCAAATATCGTAGTCGTTTTACGGGAGCCGCTACCTCCTACTAATAGCATTCTAAAGGGTAGATTGAGTAGATGATCTTTATAATGGGGATTATGGGACTTTTTTAACATCTCTTTGGGGATTTTCCCGTACCAATCTTTTATCTCGTCTGTCATTTATTCTTCTAAATTTTTAATATTTAACAGACGAAATAAAAGATGCCATTGTTTTTAACAAATATAGACCTTCTTAAAGCAGCCAGTCAGTATAATATTCCACTTAGAGATGTATTTTCCAAAGATCAACCACCAACCGCGCTGTGCGCGGGAGGATATATTATAAACCTTGAAAATTCAGTAGACAGTTTCGGGAATCGTCTTGATGGTTCTCATTGGGTTGCATTCTGGATAGAACTCTCACCAAAGGATACCCCAAAGGTTGTATACTTTGATAGTTTCGGATTTCCACCACCTTGGGAAACTCAAAATTTATTACGTGATTTTGTGCCATATAAATATAACCGTATTCAGATACAGAGTACACGATCAGGAATTTGTGGGTATTATGCCCTCTTTTTTATATGGTGGATGGCTAACCAACGTGAGAAATTCCCAAATATCCAAGAGAGATTTAACCGATTTATACGACTATTTAATCACCGTAAACCAGAAAAAAACCGTGAAATTTTACAAAATTCTTTAAAAAAGTATATAAAAAATTTATAACATTTTTTGTTAATAATTTTATTAAAAAAATGTAATATTGTATAAATAAAAAAGATGCAAGAGGAATGCCAGATAATCAACGAAATTGAACGCGAAGAATTTGAAGAACTCAAAAATCAAATTCCTGAGGATAATTTTAAGGTCCTAGTAGGCGATGAAGCAGAACAATTGACAGCTACTCTAGATGAGCGTGCAAAAAATCCTATTCAACTACCACCCCAACCAGATGGTATTTTACCCTGGGCAAAGGATGAGAAAAAAGGATATTTATACTCCTTGTCTGATTTACCAAAGGATTCTATTGATAAGAGATTACAATTCAAGATGTTTAATATCTGGAATTTGTGGGGATTATATAGAAACAATGAAAAACTCATTGAACTTTTAAATAAAATACCTGAGGATCGTACAAGTGAGGACTTTACAGTCAAATGCGGACTTGTTGTATTGATTGATAGACTTGGAAAAATACTTAATGGAGGCACAGACATAGTTGAAGAATTCAAACCATTTAACCTTTAGAACCTACCAACAAAATGTCCCTGTTATAAACAATCGGGACATTCTGTTGGTATAAATTTTTTTTTACAACTATTACATTTAACTATAATTTGTTTTGGATTACAACAAGTTGATGAGACCAAACAACAAGAAGTACCATTTGTACAATCACTTTTAATATTTAGGAGTAATATTAACTTGTCAAAGAATTTTTTAATTGGAGTAAACATCTTTATTTATTGTTTTTTTTTAAATGTTTACCTAATACTTGTAAACAGAGTATGTCATCAAGAATACAACAATATTGTGAAAACTTAAAACAAGGTATATATGTTAAATTTGGATATTATACTCTCCAAGATCAACAGAAAGCAAGGGATTTTAATATATACCTTAGGGATACACACCGTAAAGTAGTAATTGATGCAGATTTATTTGTATCGTGTAATAAATATAAATATTTTTTCTTTACTACATATTTTAATCTATTGTTGAGGGAACCTAAAAAATTTGTGATACACAAACAAGGTGTAGGTTGGAGTTCGGAAGCAGGTGAACTTCACGAGTGGCAAATATCAGCAAACCCTAAACGATTCCCGTGTTATTTTTATTCATTGTTTACCAATGCTACAGAAAAGAAATGCGAAAATCCCTTGGGTGATGGTTGTTTTACTCAGGGTATATCTGTGTTTTGTAATCATTGTTATGCAGGTTTTTGTACTCATTGTTTTTTGAAATTTAGAGATGCATTAATCAAATACAATGACTGGTTTAAATGCCCTGTTTGTAAAGAGCTAAACCCGGCTACTTAACCCGTGATGTTTACCACTACTCTTTACAATTATTTTGTCCCCACCCCTTGATATCTTTTATTATAATAGAATAATTGAGGGGGTGGGGACAAATATATGAGGATGCACCACCCTAAAATGGATATAAATTAAGTTTTGGTATAATTTATAACCATTATTGCTAGATGATGTTAATTTAAAGACAATCAATTTATATATAAAATGGCGTCGTCGTTTATATCCAATATTGCTATATGATGTTAATTTAAAGACAATCAATTTATATATAAAATGGCGTCGTCGTTGGCAATTATATTTACGGATACTATAAAAAAATTATCGGTAAATCCAGATCATTACCTTAAGGAGTGGGAAATCCGTTCATTTGATATAGAACCAACTATACCATATCCTCATAATAATTTGGATTGGAACTGCGATTGTGATACCTATGCGAAACCCCATTATAGGTGCATATGCACAAACGATATTATTTATGGGTATATGCTTAAAAATAAATTATCAGGGCATATCATTCGTATAGGTAAAGACTGTGGAAAACGATATTTAGATTTAATACCACCAGAAAATATATGCTTGGAATGTGGACGCCGAATTAGAAAAAACCCCCATAATTTATGTGTCAAATGTAAAGTATTATGTACTTTGAATTGCGGAAAGAAATATAAAAATGAAACATACCATAATATCTATCGCAATGATCTAAATTATTGTCAATGGGTTGTAAAAAAACCAAGAACTGGTAAACTTGGTTTTTTCTATAAATGGTTGATCCTTAAAGATTCCCAATCCCAATAGTAAGGGTTGGTTATAAATTAAAATTTTTGTTAATTTATAACCCTCCTTATGAGGGAATATTTATACACTACTTACTGTATCTTCAGTGTATCTTCAGTGTAAACATATTTTTTTCCAGGAATATAATAAATGACATTTAGATTATACCAATTATCTGGAGGTTCATGTGCTAATCCAAAAGTATGTTGTGGTTCAGGAAAGGTTTTTATATCCTCTTCTGCGCAACCAAAAACAACAAAACATAAAGCACAACAACCAAGCAGTATGACAAGCAGTATTCAAGGTTCCGGTATTACTCCTAGTACTTCATCTATTTCAAAACCAGTTCAAAATAAGGTCAATCCAAATATAGAAGATTTACAAATGAAATTAAGTGCTCTCTCCAGTACGAAAACAAAGAGAAATGGTAAAACAGTCAAAAGATTTGTTGCTTTGTGACCGAAAAAAGTTATTTTTTTTTAAAAAAAAGTATTCTTTTACTAATAGTAATAAAGAAATATAATGTGCGATCAATTAGTGTATCAACTTTCAACAAGAAACGATCTTATGGAGAGTGTAATGACCAAAAAAGAGGTAGTGTACATTCAAGACCAAAACGGAGGAGCCTATAATGGTATTATTACTTTCGAAACATCCAGTATTTCAAACTCAGGAAAATTCGCAGACTGGACTAACTCGTATTTTGTAATCCCTTATGTGGTTACTATGACTGCAGCGGCGGATTTATCGGGTACTACTTCCAGATTATCCGCTGGTATGAAAGCAGGATGGTGGCACTTAATTCATAGTATGTCGGTGGATCTAAACGGTATTAATATTATCCAACAAAGTCCTTTTCTGAATTTGTACGCTGCATATAAATGTATGACTTCGTGGTCTTATAATGATATGGTTAAGAACGGTGATAGCGTCGGATTTTGGAAAGATAGTGTTGATAGTTTCCAATATTTTGCTGCCCAAAATGCAAGTGGATCGGTGATTTCAAACAATACTGTTATTGGAATCGCAGCAGCAGGAGCTATCCCAGCTATTCCTACTACTTGGGCTGGTTCAACTGTCCTTGCGGGGTATAATGAAGGATATTTTAAAAGACTTGTAGCTCAAAACTATTATAACGGAGG
>Ga0214923_10007258_pt1 | contig 12150 bp, 13 predicted proteins | sample LL1510_MetaG_FD_177993 | JGI IMG/M metagenome (GOLD analysis project Ga0214923, IMG submission 177993) | Freshwater microbial communities from Lake Lanier, Atlanta, Georgia, United States - LL-1510 | ecosystem: Environmental > Aquatic > Freshwater > Lake | place: USA: Georgia | collected... | reverse complement strand
CAACAGTCATCAAAAACTTTGTGATCGAAGTGTTTGATCCAAAGGACTGCAAGTTCAAGTTCTTCTTGAGGGGAGACTTCTGAACAATAAATAAATTTTATTATATACGCTATAATAAAATGGCTACTTGTGAAAAAGTTGTAGAGTTCTACAAAACAAGAGACTTATCCGGAGAGGACATTCAACACCTTATTAATAAGGCACCAGTTCTCTATCGAGATTTAGCAAAATTTAAGTCGATGAATCAACTCCTTGGTGAGGAAGGATACGCTGTCATCCTATATGAGACGTCATCCCGAACGGATGGCCATTGGGTCGCCATCTATAATCGATTCGACGGCAAATTGTGTTTTGCGGATTCCTATGGGCTTAAACCAGATACGGAACAGCAATACGCAGAATACACCGACAAACTACCACGATATTTGACACAATTAATTGAGAGCTCTGAAAGAGAGATAGATTATAACAAAGTAGATTATCAGAACAAAGCGTCTCGAATTGCTACTTGCGGAAGGTATGCAACTTTCTTTTGCCTTTTCGGCTCACATATGACTTTCCCGGAAATCCAAACTTTCCTATCCCGTAATCAGGATGCTTTTCTTACTCCTGATAATATCGTTTGCTTGTGCACTCTTTGGGGTTTAAGAGAGATCAGACATTTCTTTGATCGCCAAAACAGAGGTTATATGGGACGATTTTAACCGTCCCCGCTTCGCGTTTGGGACGATTTTAACGCCTCTTTTTACTTGCTTCTATAGCCCTCATCTGGGCTTCACATTCCTTTTTTGATTTAGGCGTTTTATTGTAAATACGCCCTTTGTCATCGGTTAAAATATAACCTCTTGGAGACACACGAATGATTTGATACGGCATTTATTATAAATAAGATAATAAATGGATGCACTTACAATCATAGCTGTGATAAGTGGATTGACTGGCCTTGGTGTCGCTGTGCTTTCTCACTTAAGACATTCTGAGTGCTGTTCCGGTTGTTGTAAGATCGACACTCGGACGCCTCCAACGACGCCTCACATTTCCGAGCCAATGGAAACGATGGCTTTGGAGAAGGAAAAGAGACAGAAAGAAGCAGAAGTATGATTTCTTGAGTATGGTTGAGTGATGTGATTTATTTTTCCAACATTTTCTTTCTGTAAAAAGTTTTTTCTTTCTCTACTTTTTTTTTCAAAATAGTTTTGTTGGAAAAAAAAATAACATCGTCCATCGCAAGAAAAAACTATCTAAAAAATAATTTCTTGCATTAAAATAAATGGCTATCAGTCAAATAGAGGCAAACAGAAAATATCGTCAAAAGAACCGAGAAATAGTCAACGAGAGAGAAAGAATTCGATACGCGAAAATGAAGCAGACCAAGCCTGATCTTTATGAGAAGCGACTAATCAAGGCAAGAGAAAAGGCAAAAATCCAAAATGAGAATAGAAAGGCGATTCGAGCCGAAGAAAAGCAAATGCTCAAGATTCTTTTTTAAATTGATGATAACAAGAAATTTTTATTTAAAAAAATAATTTCTTGATTATAATAAAGAAATGTCTTCAACCAACGAAATTTTTCTGAATGAACAAGAGAGAGTGTTTGATGAGCAAGTCGATATGGAAGCGATGCGCATACTTTTGGATAACTTTGATCAAATCCAGTTCAAATTGAAGCTGAAAATCAACAACAACGGATACTTTAAAGAGACAACCAAAGATGAACTCTTTCCGCGCCTTCAAGAGTTTTTTATCCGCAAGTTGAAGGATACCAAGATTAAAGTGAACTTTACAAACGATCTTCAAGTCGGACGTTTCTTTGATAACCAATCGATCCAATGGTTCCCGCGCGAAATCCGACAAACCATCTGCAAAAAGCTCTACTGGGATTTGGACATCATCAACTGTCAGGCAGTGATAATGGAGAATCTTATTTTGAATATGCGTTCCAGATATCCTTCACTCAAGTGCGAAAATTTGCAATACTACAATACACATCGGGACTCGTGCCTTCAATTCTTCAAGGATAACTGCAACTTGTCGAGAGACGATGCGAAGCAGATCTTTGTTTCCTTTCTCAACGGAGGCTACAAAAACTTCAATGACCTGAAGAAGAGCTTTCCCAAGTTGAAGTTTCCCTCTTACATTGAAAAAATAAAGAGCGAAATCGACGGCTTGTTTGAAGCCTTATGTGAAGAGGACAATGAGGAAGTCAACCGAGTGAAAAATCACGCATTAGACAAGATTGAAGAGAAGCAAGAAAGAGGCGCATATGTGTCGCAATTGGGCACTATGATTTCGAACTATTGCCAGACCCAAGAGTGCAAGATCCTTTCGGTTGCCGTTCGGTTTCTCAGAAGCAAAGGCATCAAGGTGTCAACTCCTTTCTTTGATGGGTGTCATATCTATCAAGATTCTTTTCCCAAAGGAGAAACAGAGCAAAAGTTTCTGATCCGAGATTTGGAGGAGCACATCCTCAAAGAACTCAACTTCTCAGTTCGCTTCAAGATCAAGGATATGGATGAGGCTGTTGACATCTCCAATTTCTCGGTGAACCCAGAAAACGATGCATACTACATCATCGATAATTTCGATTACAATAATCTGGCGAATGAGTTCAGCCACTACAACCTCGCAAAAATATTTTCCAAGTATTATCCTACCAGCTATCTTTACAATGAAAAAGTTTGGTTTGAAAAGAACAAGTTTAACATCTGGGAAAAGCGGGATGATGAACCGCTCAGCATTCGCCAAAACATCCACGATTTCTTTGCTCTAAAAATCAGCCAAAAAATGAGCAAGGATAAGATTGCACAAAAGAAAAAGGAAGCAAAAGAAAAGGCAGAAGCAAAAGAGGAAGCCGAGGAAGCAAACGGCGAGGCCGAAGAGCCAAACGGCAAAGCCGGCGGAGCTAAAGCAGAGACCAAGAAAGAAGGCAAAGGCGAAGCCAAGGCAGGAAAAAAGAAAGCAGATCCTCTTCAAAAGCTCCTCGAGAAGCTCGGACTCTCAACTTTTAAGGACGGTATTATCAAGGAGCTTCGTGGGTTTTATTACAAGCCTGATTTGTTCGAAAAGCTTGACCAGAATATCCATATTTTCCCTTTTCGAAATGGCAAGTGTATAGATCTCACAACTGCCGAATTAGAAGTTCGCCCGATCAGAGAAGATGATTATGTTAGTCTCACGTGCGGGTATGATTATCCCGAAACTTGTGATGAGCAAGTCAAAAGCAAAATAAAGGAGACATTCGGAAAAATGTTCAGGGAAACAACTGATCTCGACTACGCCCTTTCAACGATTGCCAGTTGTCTTCGCGGTTGCAATTTTTTCGAAAAGTTTTTCAACTTTGTTGGAACCGGAAGAAACGGTAAATCTCTCTTCTTCGATGCCTGTGAGCGGGTCTTTGGAAACTTCTGGGGCATCGTTCCGATTGAGTGGTTTTATACCTACTCTTCCAAGGACTCAAGCAAGGGAAGCGCTGAAATGGATCGCATCGTCCTTTCACGAGTTTATTATGCTACGGAGGGAGAGACTGGCAATGGAGAGCGTCTTGCCGTTGACAAAGTGAAGCGAATGACAGGCGGTGATAAAATATCTTATCGCGCTGTCTACGGCAGAAAGCAAAACTCGTTTACTCCGAAGGGCACCCTCTTCTTCAATACAAATAAAATTTTGGAAGTGAAAACAAAGGTGAAGAAAGAAGTGGCTTTCACCGAGCGTTTCATTTGCCACAAGTTTCCCTATACATTCAAAGCCGATGTTAAAACTGACGATGAATTTACTAAGAAGGCTGATCCGACACTCAAAGATGCCTTCAAGAGGGATAACAGATATCGTGATGCGCTTTTGCATATCCTCATTGATTATTACAAGAATCATATCTTTGGTAAGACATCTTTGACTCCTCCCAAGAGCGTTTTGGATGCCACTAAAGACTTTATCAATGATGAGCAGAATATGCTTCAAGAGTTTCTTTCAGATCATAAATACACTCCCGGAACTGAAGGGAAAGGAGAAAGTGTAGACTTGTATTTGCAATTCCTTGAACACGCTGGGAAGACGGAAAAGGAAATCACAAGAAGATTTTACGAGGAGATGATGGAAGAGCTCAAGTTTCCATTTACCAATCACAGCAATTACAAACATTTTATTGTTCAGACTACAAATCCGACTACAAAGAAAGAGGAAGAGCCACAGACACAGAGTGGAAAGCCACCGATGTAATTAAAATTTTGGAAGATTTTTAGTTCCCTTGATTTTCTGCTTAAGTTTCGACTGTTCTATTAGTTTCTTTTTCGGTATTTCTGCCTTTGTTTTGGGCGTCTTTTCACTTATGCGTTTTGTCGGGCGATATACAGGATAACTATCCTTGGTTTTTTGTGGGTTGACATCCTCCCATTGTTCTTTAAACCATCTCTTCAACGGTTTTTCTTTTTTGTCATCAATATATGTTCCTCCAAGCTCTTTGTATTTTTTGACAAGTGCACCGGAACGATAAGCGCTTGGTTTTGTGTATTGTGCATAAACAATTTTCTTTGCTCTTTCATAGAGAATTGGATTGGCAGGTCTAGGCATTTATTAAATAAAAAAAATTAGTATGCTTTTGCGACCTTAATGTCAAACCTCTTTTCGATATCTCTAATTGATGCGTCAATTGTCGGCTTATTCCATAATAACCATCTACTCCAAAATCCTGCAGTATCAGGATCGTTCCAATTTTCTGTTGATTTATGTCGCGTCAAGTATGCCTTCTTTCTATTGGTGTCGCGATGCATCGTGAAATCATCATATCCTGTTGCTCCAAAGGAGATTCTTTTCATACTTGGATTCAACCGAATAGCAGTCCATTTCTTTTTCGGATCAGCTGATTGTTCAAGAATGTATACTTTCATTTATTAATAATAAATAAAAGTTTTTTAGAGTGCAAAAGAAAGGCAAATGGAAACAATTATCGAAACTAAAATGAATAAGAAGGCAATGATGTTAGGCTTCTTTTCGCCAATCTTAATGCCTTTGAATTTATACCATTGCGGAATCAAGTATTTCGGAATTATCGATTCATCAAGAACTTTGTGCTCCAAGAGAAAGCTAACCATCTTAAATTTCTTTTCCAAGTCCTCGTCTGACTCTAAATTCTGCTGACTAATTCCAAGCAATGTGGACTTGTCGCGAACCCACTTGAATTTGAAGAGTGGATCATAGTTTACTTTGATATTCTTTTTCAGAAGAGCCTTAACTACATCATATCGGTATTCAATGAGAGCACAGGTCATGACAATATCAGGAAATTTTTCGTGTCTCTTGTAAAGGAGATCAAAGTTGTCTTTCAAAACGGCATCATAATACTTTTCGATTGAAGTCATTTATTAGGATGAGAATAAAAATAATTTCTATTAGTCATTTACAAGGTAAAAGACCGATATTACACTGTGCGAAACATAGTATAATATAAGACAATATAGCTATTATTGGTAAGAGACACTATCTACGCATATTAAATATAAATTTATATGATGACTAATAGGATATGTCTTTTACCATATCTGCCTTATTTGTCTCTGATAATATGTTATTCTATGTATGCCTTAATATGTGTCTGTGATATATGAAATTCATTTTGTGTCTTTTACTGCATTTTAAATTGATTTTTTTTTCATTTCCTTCAAAAAAAAATAATTAATTTGTCTCTTCACTGGAGTTGAATTTGATTTTTAATTCATTTTCCTTTTTCTCACTTGAAATGTCGGTTGATGTGAAGTTTTTGCAAGATCGCTACAAGGACTTTTTGTCTACTTCTGATGAAGGCAAAGAAGCTCTCAAAGATGCGGTTGCGAAAAGAAAAGAAAATAAGGAGAACAGACTTCAATTCGGTGAGACTTTTTTAACCAAGTTTGTGAAGGCCAAGTTCATCCCGAAAGGAGTCAAACTTGTGAAAATTCCAATCAACCCAATCGGCCTCAACAACCAATGCCATTTAAACTCTCGCTTCTTTGAATTTGTTGATGGAGATTTGAAGAAGAAACTTGGCTTCAACGTTCTAGCTTGTAATTGTGGACGGAATCTGTCATTTGAGTTGCACTCTGTCAATCAGAAGGACGGCATTTATTACGATTTCACCCGAGACTTCAACGACGAAGAAGAAAAGTATTTTCTTGACTTTGAAGTAGATGTAGACGAACACGATTTTGTAGATCATTTTTCTTTTCAAGGATTTTATATGAAAAGAGGAAAATGCACTTGTGTTCCACGTTGGAATCTTGAAGGGAATACAATTCTTTCTTCAGATGATTTTTCCAAGCTTCTTGACGAAGTGAAAACTTTATAACTCTTTGCTGATCAACTTGCCTAAGTATTTCTCGCATCCTTTGATTTGTGTCTTCCAGTTCAAGTCTTCCGGTTCCATAAATCCTTCTGCCTTGTTTCTGTTTATGTATTTCATTGCATTAAACATCGAGATGGCAACTTGAACTGTCGTTGGCGCAGAGTGCTTAAAACCGAGACGTCTTGTTTCATTGATAGATAGAACCGTCCCGCACCACCAAGTGCAATTTGGAAAGAGAAGTAGTGCACCGAGAGAGTCGAAGCCTGATTTTATGTCTTGGTTCTCCAATACATAACACTTCTCAAGGGGAACTGGCTTGTAATTGTTCTGTCGCATTTCTGCAAGACTCTCGTGGCCAACTTTAGAGCAATCATACACATAAAAGATTGTTGGACGATAATCTCCATCTGTAAGAAAGGCAGAAAGCGTGTCGGCTTCGGCGTGTGGAATCATATAGCCTTCAATGGTTATAGTTTCGCCTTTCAATCCACAAACGACACTTTCGCAAGTCTGATCCATTCCACGGGTTGGAAAGATACGCATATTTTTGTAAACGATGCCTCCGCCTTCTTGACGTCTATTTGATCCATCACTCATCTGTATCGGATCTAATGCTTCAGCAATAAATCCCATTGCACTCCAAGTATTGTAGAACCAACCTTTTGGACGAGGTTTGGTGCATACTTGAGTATCAATTTCCGAAATATGTATTTCTTCCAGATTAATATGCCTTGCCAATTTGGCATACTCTTCTTTTTGAAGAAGTTCTTTTGCCCTCTTGTCTCCGTGCTTTGCAGTGTAATCAGCCATCCCTTTGAGTGCTAAGCACGAAATCAAACCCGGATTCGCACCAATATTTGTCAACATTGTCGTCTTGGTTCTCCCAACAGCTTTTTCCGCTTGTTCTTCTCGATGCACCAAAGATCGCTTAATCAATTCCTTTCTACTTGTCTTGAGGATTGCTGGGTTCTTCTCTTCCCATCCTTCTACTGATGTATTCATATAATGGCACTTGTATTTTTTGCACAAAGCCATTATCTTTACGGCGTCAACATCGACTGAGACATCAACAACAAAAGGTTGCTTCATCAACAAGGGAGAAAGTGTCCTGGTGAGATTTGTTTTGGTTAATGCCTTCTGTATGTGTTGCAAATTGGGATACATTTCAAAACACCATTTGGGCACATCTCTCGGTTCGATTGCAACAATTTCTCGAACATTGAAGTTTTCTAATTTCCATAACTCGAGTAGAGTTCGGCCAACTGCTCCAAGGCCTATCATTATTATGTCCATTTATTTATAAGAACAAATTTTATATTTGCTTTAATAAATGCTTAGTCTGACATCAGGAACTCCGATCGCCTACATTCTAAACGAAAAGGAGCCGAAGAAAGAAAAGAAAAAAATTTTTATTAAAGGAGATGTGTTTGACGATTCGTTATCTGCAGAACTTGATACTACAAGGGAAAACAAAGAGAAGATTTTTAAGGACTATTTGAAGATGGACAAGAGGCTCACAAAAGCGATATAGATAAACTTGTTGATGATTACAAAATGGGAAAAGCAGAACACGAGGGAAAGTTGAGTCGGAAATACGAAGAGGCTTCCGAGTATGTGAACACAAGTTTGAAAAAGTATTTAGATTATGGAGACACAGAAGAGCTGTTCCCAATCGTGGAAGACTTGAGCAAAAAAAGCGTGAGAGTCTTTATCAGCGGACAATCCAACTCAGGAAAAAGTTTTTTCATATCACAATTTTTAAAGTATAACAAACCGAAAAAGAACCAGCCGGTCATTATGTTTTCTCCTTTCAAAGAAGATAAAAGTTTGAAAGACATAAAGAACCTGATCTACATTGATTTGGATGAGTTTGAAAGGGAATTCGAGCGTCCCTTTCAAGCTCCCGAAGATGTCCCTCCGAATTCTATAGTATTATTTGACGACATCGAAAGCCACACGACAAGGGCAAAGGAGTTGATGCACATAAGAGATATCTTTTTAGAGAGAGGTAGGCATCACGGCTTGGAACAAGGAGGAGGAGGAACAAGTGTTTTAACGATAAGCCATAACCCACTTGGTCACAACAAGACAAAAAGTTCGATCCGTGAAAGCACATATGCAGTTGTCTTTCCACGAGCTAATCCAAGAGACACGGGCGCACTGCTTCAAAAGTATTTCGGCTACACAAAGAAGATGATCGATGAAATTATGAGTGCAAAAACAAGGTGGGTTTTTGTTAGTAAGGCTGTGCCGAGTTATTGGGTTTCACAACACGCTGTGAGATTGCAATAAAAAATCTATGAAAACATTTTTATTATTTCATATAATAAAGATGGCAAATAACTTGCTCGTTCCTAACGTGTATTATACAGCAGAACAATATGTCGATCCGGTGCTTTACTCTACGCCTCAAAACGCACTTGTGGATCAGAAACTAATTTATCCCCTCCTGAAAGATGCCGGAAATTATCAAGTAGCTGTGGCTAAAGCGGAAATCCCACTTGATACAATTCCTCTTACAAAGTATAACATCCCTTTGAAGCGATACGAGGTGATTTTGAGAAATGGAGAATATGAGGCCTCCGCCTATCTTCGTCAGCTCAATTCGTCCTCGAAAGATTTTCTTTGGAATTGCACCCCAGATGGGGTTGTGAATCTTTATTACTACACAACAACTGGTAGTTTACAGTTAGTAGGATCTACCGACTGCTCATCATTTGTTCCAAATGGCGTTTTCTTTTTCTGCGTTGACGATTTCCGCAATGCATACTTTGCGACTCCATCAGTTCTTGGTGGCTTGGTGAATCAAGTTATTGTTGTCAACTTGACGACAAGCACACAATTGACTTCTCTTGAAGCAACACTGATTCAAGGAATGGATCTTGATCGGGGCAACAAACTCTACTTGGCCGATGAAGAGGTTGATGGCTCCGTTGTTAAAGTTTATCAGAATCAAAACTCTTCTTCGGAAGTGAACCTGAACTTGATCCAAACAATAACAACCGATTATCAAGGCAACCCTCTCTCCGGAATCCGCACCATTTCTGCAGATCAAACGCTCCTTGTGGGTTATGATGTGAACAAATTTAGCATCTACAATATCACAACTTTTCAAGCTTATACAGGATTTACGAATTCGGGCATTAATCATATGGGGAGGGCTTCGGCTTTGAATAGTTCGGGTGAGGGAACTTTTGTGGTTGTTGATGATGGAGAAATAGATGAATTGTTTCTCGGTTCAAAATCGACTGCTCCTCCAAATTTATACAATATGAACACAGATGTCGCTTTTGGTGAACCAAGTATTACTTTGACTGGTGATTGGCTTTCTTCTGCAAAGTTTGGGATAACGACAAATGGATTTTGCTTCGGTATCGGATCAAACAATCAAATGTATGCCTTTCCCTATGATTATGTGAATGCAGTTCCGACTGGCCAACCTTCTTTTGTAAATTCCAGTTTTGTTTACGGCTCTATCACAGCGACGAATACGAGAAATAATCTCTTTGCTTCTACAACGGGTGGCGGGTTGTGTGCTTTGAATCTTGACAATTTGCCAAACAACAATGTTTACGAGTTTGATGCGACTTTTACTCTTGGGTCTGGCGGTTTGCCTCCCGTGTCTTGGGATTATCAACTCAATTCTCAAAAAATTATAGGCATAAGTTCTCAAGACGGAAAGATTTACTCTACAACGAAGCCGATCTACCCGAATAACTTTTGTTTGCTAAGTCCTATTTCTTCCAGTTCAACTGGAGCTGTGCAAAGCTTAGTTGGTTGTGGATGGAACCAAAGCGGACAAACTCAGACTGCAGTTCAGATTCAACAAGCAACTTATGCTCCAAGTAGCATCTATATTCTTGATGGCTTCCAAGAAGCAAGTGGGGATATCGTTGCCCTGGCATCGACGCCGAGTTCAAAAGGGTTGATTTATCGAACAACCATCAACGGAACACTTGTAAATAGTTTTTCTATTGATCAAACAAATTTTTATACTTCCATTTGTCGTCCAGCTTCGAATGTGGTTGCGTGTATGCAGTGGAGCGGAGATATTTTTCTTTATAACGCAACAACGGGTGCGTCTCTTGCCACAATAACGACGCCTTACAGCTATAACGGAAATTTAAATAATCCAACTCCATACATTTGCGGAGGAAGAGTGAATCCAACTTTATTTATCATTATCGTTTCTTATGGAGGAACCGTTGCGATCTACGGGTCAGCCAATGGAAGCACTGGTTGGAGTCAAATTTTTTCTCAAAATAATATTATCCCTACAGGAGGGACGACACCGATGGTTTTTCAGTCTGGCGTTCTTTACGGGGCGGGAAATTCGCCAAGCCCAACCCTCTATTTGCTTGGCAGTGGGTTCAATTCAAGCCCGAATTATCAGACCTGCCAAAGCATTGTGCAGTTTGAGTTTAATGCTAACTTTACTTCCCTTGTCTCAACCACGCCTTTGCTTGATGGCTCTTCCTTCTGCAATCGTAACACGAGTTTAACTGAAGATTATAATGTCGGAGAGCTATACGTGATGAACGGAAGCGGATTGAACAATTGGAACGGAACAATTACGACTTACAATGTCGGAGCAAATCAAATCACAAGCACAATCACCATTCCGAATCCTTCACCAGGATATTGGAGCCCCTGTTTGAATGTGTATTGTGGAGGAAGCACTGGATATTATTCTTGGACGCAAATAAGCAGTAGTGGAGCTTCAGGATTCGTTTCAATCGCTTGTTCTCGAAGAAACCCGAACAATTTGTATGTTCTTGATGGAAGTGGAATTTGCTATAGAGGCACAATTGTTAGCGGTAGTGTGGCTTTCACTGCCTTTCCAATTGTTCAGACAGATGCAAACTGGGGCTCTATTTCAATTGCTCCAGATACGATTGCGTATGACAGTTTCGTTTATGAGTATACAATTTCAAACCAACAGCAAGTTGGTCAGACGATTCATTATCCGGCTCAGCTCGTCTCCAGTGTTGGAAGGAACGACGTGAGCTCGAATTATAGCGTATGTGTGAAGAATTCAAAGATTGACTTTTACAACGCCTCTAATTTTACAAACACCGGATCTGCTTCCCTTTCCAACGCAAATCTCATTTTCACAAAGGCTGGGGAGGATGTCGACGCTGGTTATGCAGATATTTATAACTTTCAAGTGTTTGTCAACGCCTTGAATGGTGCCTTTGCAGAAGCTTATGCGCGATTGAAGAACAGCGGTGGAACCCTTACCGAAGCTCCCGTAGCTTCGATTGATTTCACCAATCAACTTTTCACTCTGAATTACAGCTCAGATTATCCTCAAACAGGAAATGGAATCATCTTCAATCCGGCTCTTCTACGGATCGTCCAATATTATGCTACGCCAGACACTATAGATGTTGGATTCTACAAATTAGTGTTGCCTCCTGGGAGCACCAGTTGGACGCAAACAAATAAGTCGGCTTATCGATTCAACAAGCTCAACAAGATTCTGTTTCAGAGCACCACCATTTATGTATCCGGTTCTTTTGTAGGCATTAACGCGCAAAACCAGACGATTACAGACGTTGACATTCCGACTGATAGTTTTATCGACAATCAAGGGCAGACTTTGTATTTTCAACCTAATTTGCTTCGTCCCTATGTTTTGGGTTCAAACAACCCGATCGACAGAGTCCAACTTTCTGTCTTGTATAGCTACATAGATGGGACACAATACGCTTTAACGATCGCACCGGATGACGGGTGGAGCGTTTTGTTTGATTTCATTCGGAAGGTGTAATCGTAAGCGAGAAAAGAGTTTTTAATTATTTTTTAATTAAAAACGCAATCAAATTCCCTCCAAAA
>Ga0214923_10007257_pt1 | contig 12150 bp, 13 predicted proteins | sample LL1510_MetaG_FD_177993 | JGI IMG/M metagenome (GOLD analysis project Ga0214923, IMG submission 177993) | Freshwater microbial communities from Lake Lanier, Atlanta, Georgia, United States - LL-1510 | ecosystem: Environmental > Aquatic > Freshwater > Lake | place: USA: Georgia | collected... | reverse complement strand
TCTCTGAGGAATTCATTACCAAACACAATCTGAACCAGTCAGAAAACAACTGGCTATACGCAGATAAAGAAACCAAGCGAAAGGCAATCGCAGATTGTAATCTCTACGAACTCGATGGTGATTATGTAATCGCTTTCAAAGGTATTCGATCAGATGGTTATTCTAAGTACAACTTCCAATACCATTATGAACTAGGTGGTATTTACGAAGCTCACGCAGATCACAATGTCCATGAGCAAAATTCATTCGGTCTTTCCGCATGGACCGAAAAGAAAGCTCGTGAATATTGCAACGAGAAGCTCATTAAGGTGAAGATTCACTTAGATGACGTTGCAGCACTAGTTCACAATGGTGGAAAGATTCGTTGTACGCGGCTTGAAGTGATTGAGGAACTCTAATGGCGCGATTTTCTAACGCTCAGAACCATTGGGTATAATAAGGACAACGAAAAACACTGCCATCAAACACTGATCCCGAAAATCAAAACAATATGGAAAAAACTAAAAAAATCCTAAAAACAATCTCGTCCTTTTTTGTTGTAGCCCTAAATTTTCTATTAGGGCTATATCCAGTCCAAAACACAACCGCTGTCAATCAACTAAGTGATAGTGTTACCTCATCTGGTGATGTGCAGCTTGTCTCACAGCTTCTTGTGTTAAGTCCAATCTTCACCATTGTTATTATCTTGTTTATTTGGAAAAATGAGATAATCCAGTTTGTAAAAAATTCCAAAAACAACAATTAAAAACATGAAAAACACCAAAGCAACTCCAATCGCCGTCGCACTATTCGCTGCAATTATGATTAGCGGATGTAGTCCTAATATTCCCCCGATTCAGACAATCGAACCATCTGAAACTGCATTTTTGGTTCCGCTAGAAGGCAAAACTTCCGACCAGGGCGCGTTTAACAGCGAAAAGTTTCTTGAGGAATCTAAGGTTGCCGCAAAGCGCGTGACAATTCCACAGCGCTGGCGATCCACTGGATTTCTCCCGTGGCAGGGCGAGTGGATTCCAACAGTTCGAGTTATCACAGTGAATCGAAAAGCAGAAGCGCGATTGTGGGCAAATAAAAACGCAATTACTGCTGAGTCAAAAGAAAGTATTGGATTCTCCACGGGTATTGCGTGTACTGCTCAGATTAACGAATCTGACGCAACGAAGTTCCTTTACAGGTACAACAACAAGCAGCTTGGCCAGATTATGGATGAAGAGGTTTTGAATCGTGTAAGATCGAAGTTCGTAGAGCAAGCTGCGCTGTATGATCTCTCTACCCTTCTTCTGAATAAAGCTCAGATCATGAAGGCTGTTCGCGACGATGTTGAGCCGTACTTTAAGGCCAGAGGCATTGACATTACTTCACTTGGTCTTGTTGGCGAACTCACTTATTTAGATAAAGCCAACCAGGGCGCTATTAACGAGAAATTCCAAGCTTCGCAGGCTCTGATTGCTCAGAAGGCTATCAACGAGAAGGTTGTGAGCAAGGCACAGGCAGACGCCCGAGCCGCGCAAATTCTCAATAACCCGAACGCTCTTAAGCTTAAGCAGCTTGATCTGCAAACTAAGTTTCTTGAGAAGTGGGACGGCACAATGCCTAAGGTTGTTGGTAGCGGTGGAATTATGCTTAACGCAGATTCATTGATTGGCCAGCCAACTCCGGCACCCAAGAAGTAATTCTAACAAAGGAAAAAACCGGACCTTAAACCGTCCGGTTTTCAAAAAAAATGAAGATTATAGACAACACAAAAGCATGGTTTACCGCACACACGCATTTCGGGCATCGCAATATTATCAAGTACACGGCGACTAGGTCTTTTGAAAACGAAGACGAAATGGACGCTCAGTTAATTAAAAATTGGAACGAATTAGTTAAGCCAGGTGACACAGTTTTTCATCTCGGTGATTTTGCATTAAAAAATTCAAAATCAATCAAACATTATCGAGATCAACTCAATGGTAAAATAATTCTCGTAAGAGGGAATCATGATCCCAAGCAACTTGGACAACTCGCTCCATATTTTGATGGTGTGTATGATTTCCTGGAAATTGATGTAAAAGATTCACAGGCCGATCAAGGCTGGCAACACATTGTGCTTTGCCATTACGCTCTTAGGGTATGGAATAGATCTCACTATGGCTCCTGGAGCCTTTATGGTCACAGTCATGGGACACTTCCTGATGATCCTAATTCTCTATCTTTTGACGTAGGAATGGATTGTCACGACTTAAAGCCTATCTCTTTTCAGAGAGTAAAAGAGATAATGTCAACAAAAACATTTAAGCCAGTTGATCGCCACGGGCAATAATCAAAATATGTAGAATATTAGATGGTGCGCGTTAATTTAACAATACTCCTGGCTGTTTTAAGCACGTTAGGCTACACACAAGAGTTCAAGACAGAACTTGGAACAGTGAAATATAAAACAAACCCAGATAACACAATCTCATATCTGGGTTTGAATTTTCATTATAAACACAATGGGTTATTCTATCAATCAAATACTGATGAAAAGTCATTTGAGCATAGTCTTTCTTACAGCGACAAACTGTGGACGCTTAATTTCAGTAATGCAACCGCTGGCAACACAACACTATTAAAATTTAAAAATTTCTCATTTACTGAAAAGCAATCAGCCAATCAGAAAATGAGAACAATTGCTTACACTAATAAAGATATCCAGGTCGATTATGTGTCCGCGCAAAACCCTTTTGTAACCAAAAACTATTGGGGCAGTGACGTCACCACAAAAAGCTATTTCTCAATCAATCACAAGTCGTTTTCTGGAAAATTTATTGACAATTATTATACAGCCGATTTAAAAATTGGACCCGTAACTCTTCAAAGAGCCCGTTCAGACATTCAGTCTGAAAATAATTTTCGCTATAAAGATGGTGATCTTTCAGCCCATTTGTCCGATTTTTACGGTGAAAAACTCAAAAAACACTTTGTAGAGATTTCTTCAAAAGCTATTACGATTAAATCTGTGAGCGGAACGAATGTCAACGCTCAGATGCTTGCGTTTAATAACATAACGATGGCTCATGGTGATTCTCAGGATTATATTCAGGCGAAATCTGGAGAGTGGTCTTATAGGCTGACGAGAGACGAAAAGAAAATCAATTACGGAATTGATTACCGTGGCTTAACTTTAAACGGCAAACAGTGGATGTATTCACGAAAGATAAATAAAAATTTGTTTACACAGCTTGAGTCAAGTGGAAAAATTAATAACGCAAGTTATGAACTGAACACAAAAGGTTTCAATTTGTCTTTAAAGTACGCAGATTCATTGAGCGTGTACGATTTTTTTCTCAATCACGCGGCGTTTAATGTTCGCGACAATAGCTTTGACATTATCCAAGATTCAGAGGTAAGACGCAAACGCTCCGCTACAGTAGCTATCGGCAATTCATTGTATTCTTTAAAATCTGACATAATTAATGATTTATGGAATTTTAATTTCAGAGCTAACAAAGAACTCACAATCGGTTATTTAAAAGATCTCAAAAACAACCATATTAGTGTTTCAGATATTTCTAGGTTCGGAAATGGCACGTTAGGGTATAATCTGGATAAACGAAGAATTGACAAGTTGGCACTTAATTTTTCTTTTAAATTTTGACAAAAAAAGGGAGCCATCGGCTCCCTGATTATCGTTCGTACTTTGCGTATGCTAGCTGACTACTTCTGCTTCGACAAGATTTTCTGGCTGTTCGTAGATTTTGCTACTAAGCGCATGAGAGGCAGTAAGAAGTTTTTTCTTGGCCTCAGAGATTTTATCTTTGTCGTTTTCCTTTAAAGCAGCCTCAGCCTCAGCAACCGCCTCTAACACGGGATCAATGAGTGCCGCATCTTGCTTATCCTTCTGATCTTCGCATGTTTGTTTCATGCTACCGCAGAGTGCCTCAAGCTCATTCTTGTCGAGAATAAATTGCTTGGCTTCTTCATCTGCCTGTCGGTAAGTCTCAGCTTCCCTCACCATTGTGTCGATTTCTTCCTGAGATAGATTGGATGACCCAGATATTGTAATCTTCTGCTCTTTCTTGGTTCCAAGATCGACGGCTTTGACTGAAAGAATACCATCAGCGCTGATATCAAAGCTCACTTCGATTTGAGGAACCTTGGCTTTAGCTGGCGCAATATCGAGATTAAACATTCCTAAAGACTTGTTGTCTTTTGCAAGTGGGCGTTCTCCCTGTAGAATATGAATTGACACACTTGGTTGAAAATCCACCGCAGATGTGTACACGCTTTTCTTTTGAGTTGGAATCGTTGTGTTTTTGGAGATTAGGAAGTCAACCATTCCGCCATTGACTTCTACGCCAAGAGATAGTGGAGTGACGTCTGTCAATAGGATACTCGAATCACCCTCAAGTGTTCTTGCTAATTCACAAGCTCCTTCGGCAACTGCGAGATCGACATTAACTCCTTTGCTTGCCTGAATGCCGATAATATCTTCTATTAATTTCACTACGCATGGAACTCTTGTGGAGCCTCCAACTAGTAAAATTTCTTTAATTTTTGTTTTTTCGGTATTGACGAGTACTTCTTCTACTGGCTTTTTGATTCTTTCAAGCAAGTCCGATATTAAGCTTTCAAATTTACTTCTTGAAAGATCTAGATTTAAATGAACAGGTTGGCTGTCAACAGAGGTAATGAACGGAATATTAATATTTGAGATTGCCTGCGAAGAAAGTTCACACTTTGCTCTTTCAGCGGCATCTCTGATTCTTTGCAGTGCAGCCGCATCTTTACTTAAGTCAACGCCATTGTCTTTTTTAAATTCTTGGATAATCCAGTCCATGATTCTTTCATCAAAGTCATCTCCGCCGAGCCTGCTATCTCCGGACGAAGCGATTACTTGATAAAAATCCTCATCACTACTTAACTCCAAAAGTGTAACATCAAATGTGCCACCACCTAAGTCATAGACTAAAACCAACCCATCTGCTCGGGAATTGTTCACATATGCCAACGCCGCCGCAGTGGGTTCATTAATTACTCGCAAAACGTTTAGGCCGCAAATGGCTCCGGCGTTTTTTGTTGCCACTCTTTGGTCTTGATTAAAATACGCTGGCACTGTTACAATTGCGTCTGTTACGGTTTCACCCAGATAATCCTCAGCGCATTTTTTGAGATAAGCAAGCACAAAACTAGAAAGTTGTTCTGGTGTAAGGTTTTTATCTAAGTTTGGACATTCCGCGACAGCGAGACCCTTTTCATTGGGTTTGATTGTGTAAGAAGATTTTTCATCCTTAATCTCTTCGTAAGTGTGACCCATTAAGCGCTTAAAAGAGCTAAAAGTATTTTTATAATTGGTAATTTGCTGTCTTTTTGCCACTTGACCGACCAGCTTTTCGCCATCTTTTTTGAAAGCTACTACGCTGGGCGTCGTGTTGCTCCCTAAATCATTCGGAATTACTGTTCTTACTCCGCCAATATTTGCGGCCACAACTGAATTGGAAGTTCCGAGGTCTATTGCTATAATTTTACTCATAAATTTTTCTCCATAATTGGCATTCTCGCCAATCGTTAACTTATATTATACAACGATTAGCGACTGAAGGTTCGAAAAATTTTCAAAAAAACCGTATATAAATTTGCGGCGCTCAGGTGCCGTGTAGAATTGCTTGGATCCGTACCGCATCTAAAAATTTTCCAACCCTCAGAACCATTGGGTATAATAAGGACAATGAAAACAGAATTTGATTTTAACAACTATAGGAGCTATAAACAGCCAATCTCCGAGGAATTTCTTGAATTTAACAAACATCGATTGAATTGGCGTTGGACTTGCACATATCAAAAGCTCTCTGAAGAATTCATTGAACGCAATTCCACGTTCCTGGATTGGCCGCAAATTAGTATGCGGCAAAAACTATCTTACGAATTTATTGAACGCAATTCTGATCGTGTAAATTGGAGATTAATTTGCCAATATCAAAAACTTTCTGAGGAATTTATCGAGCGCTACACAGATCGTGTAGATTGGGATAACATTAGCATATTCCAAAAACTCTCCGGACCATTCATTGAACACCATGCAGATCGTGTGGATTGGTGTTACATTAGTATGCACCAAAAACTCTCTGAGGAATTCATTGAACGCAATGCAGATCGTGTAAGTTGGTATTACGTCAGTATCCACCAGAAGCTCTCTGAGGAATTCATTGAGCGAAATGCAGATCGTGTGATTTGGCTTCGTATCTGCGAATACCAGAAACTCTCCGAGGAATTCCGCATCAAACACAATCTGAAAACGCCAGAAAACAACTGGCTATACGCAGATAAAGAAACCAAGCGAAAGGCAATTGAAAATCGCCGCCTTTATGAACTCGATGGCGACTATGTTATTGCTTTCAAAGGTATTCGTTCAGATGGTTATTCTGTTTATAACTTCCAATACCATTATGAACTAGGTGGTATTTACGAAGCTCACGCAGATCATAATTTGGATGAAGAAAATTCATTCGGTCTTTCCGCATGGACCGAAGAACAAGCTCGTGTATATTGTGATCAGAAACTCATCAAGGTAAAAATTCACTTAGACGATGTTGCAGCACTAGTTCACGATGGTGGCAAGATTCGTTGTACGCGGTTTGAAGTGATCGAGGAACTCTAATGGCGCGATTTTCTCACCCTCAAAACCTTTGGGTATAATAAGGGCATGGCAGAAAAGATAATTCAGAATGCAGCATTCGATGCTGATATTGGAGTTTATTACAATTCAACACATGTTCACGATTATGTTGGATTTAAGCATAGGAGTAAACATCACTTCATTGACGGTGGTCGCGAATATTTGCGCAGATCTTTTTTTGGAAATGACAAAGACCACAACATCATGGACTGGAGTTTATATGAAGACGACCCGCGCCATATTATTATGCGCAGGTATCTTTGGGGAACTCGCGGACCTAAAAATAACATAATCTGGATTCCGCTTTGGCACTGCACAACAAATCATTTGCGTGCCATCCTTAAAACTCAGAAACATATCTCAGTTTTCCTAAAAGATTTAATTAAAGAAATTTTGGATTTTAGATCGAAAAACACTGATTTTTCGAAATAAAAATCGTATAGAAATACAACATGGACAATTTTGAAAACAATTTGGGCACTTTAATTCAAGAAGAAGCCGCCAAAGATAATGGGCTGATATGTTACCTCCATGAGGCTGAATTCTTTTTTCAAAAAAAAGAATTTTTTGAAAATTTAGGATTAAATCCAGATGCTTTCTACGGCATCAAGTCTGTATATAACGGTGAACATGGAGAAATTATATTAAAAATTACAGTGAATAGCGAGGATAACAACTTTTTTATTGAAAAATCTTGAAACTTTTCGAAACAAAAAAACGTATAATAAACTGTCAGAAGAAAAATGCACGTGTGGTTCAGCGGATAGAACACCTAAACATTCCAGATCGTCTTTAGCTCAGAAATGAGCCGCTTGAAATGGATTATCCACTGCAAATGGGGTGACGCAGGTTCGAATCCTGCCGCGTGCACCAAAATTTAATATCGAGACTTTGTGTAATGGCAGCACACCTTACAATCTAACACGATTTTTACTCGGAAGCGAGTCGCTGTGACTAGGTTACCTCGGAAATGGGAAGAGGAGGTTCGATTCCTTCAGTCTTGACCAATCTTCTTAAATAAGAAAATTTTTAAGAAAAAACGTATAAAATATAGTGAGCCGAAGAATCTTGGTTATCTTTTACATAACACCAAATTCAAAACTTGCTCACTTAAAAATTTAAAGAATTTGCGAGTCGAATGATTTCGGTTATCTTACTATGGAAAATAATACCGTATCAGCCACTTATTCGCAATAGATGTAGCTTAATCTCTTCATCTAAACACGTAATAAGCCCGATTTGATCTTGCATCAGATTGGGCTTATTTAAAGTATCCTGCAATTCATCCCCATCCGCTTGTCGGTGGGGATGAATTGCTGTAATTAGAAATATTTCTACTATTTTTCTAAAACATGTAGGTGATAGTAAATATTATCAGTAAAATAACTATATGCTAAAAGCATATAAGTTTTTGATAAAACCTACAAAGGAGCAAACCGAAATGTTTTTCAAACATTTCGGAGCAACTAGGTTTGTCTATAACTGGGGATTAGAACAAAAAACAAAATCTTATCAAGAAGGAAAGAAAACATTAACTTTTCTTGGATTAGGTCCAGAACTTGTTAAACTTAAAAAAGAAAACATCTGGATGAAGGAAGTAAATAGTCAATCACTATTGGCTTCTCTGAAAAATTTAGATAATGCTTATACACGATTCTTTAGGGAGAAGAAAGGTTTTCCTAAATTCAAATCAAAATACAATCCAAAACAATCCTTCCAATGCCCTCAACATTGTTCTGTAGATTTTGACAAAGGAATACTAAATATCCCTAAAGTTAAAAATATTAAAACAATATTTCATAGAAGATTTGAAGGAGAAATTAAAACAGTAACCATTTCTAAAGTTCCATCTGGAAAATATTATGTTTCAATTCTAGTAGAAGATGGCAAAGAATTACCTACTAAATCAAAATTAGAACGATCTAATGCCGTAGGCATTGACATGGGATTGAAAGACTTTGTAGTGACAAGCGATGGAGATAAGATTGCTAATCCAAAGTTTCTTAGGAAATCTGAAGAAAGACTAGCGAGAAGACAAAAGAAATTAAGCAAGAAAAAGAAAGGAAGTAAAAATAGAAATAAACAAAGACAAAAAGTAGCGAAGCTACATGGAAAAATAGCTAATCAAAGAAAAGACTTTCTGCATAAGATTAGTAATCAAATAGTTCACAAGAACCACGGAACGATTTGTGTAGAAGATTTATGTGTTAAAGGAATGGTCAAAAATCATAAATTAGCTAAATCAATATCTGATGTAGGATGGGGGATGTTCTATAGTTTTCTGAAATATAAATCAGAATGGAATGGAAAGAATTTCCTTGATATTGGAAGGTTTGAACCATCTTCAAAGATGTGTTCAAACTGTGGAAATATTAAATCAGATTTGAAACTATCTGATAGAGAATGGACTTGTTCTAAATGTAAAAGCAAACATGATAGAGATATTAATGCTTCTATTAACATTCGAAACATGGCGTTCACCAATCAGAATTTAATTCGATGTATAGGACTGGAACAGTCCGAATCAAAGCCTTTGGAGTTGTTAGATTACTAACGACTATGAAAAAGGAAGCCTCACCCCTTGTGGGTGAGGTAGTTCACCAAAAAAGGAACACAAAATGAAAACGCAAACTAAAAACACAACTAACAAATCACGACTAGCAGCACATTTGAATACATCAAACATTCCACAAACTAAGCCACTTGACGCGCGTATGGTAAAAAACAGCGCTGGCGGGTATTCATATTCTGTTTCAAACTGGGCACAGCTTGAAAGATTCGTGTTACTAGGAACAGTGGGCGGCACCTATTATGTGAGCGAAAAGGATCTGACAAAGACCAATGCAGACTCATTAATCGAGTGCATGACCGAAGATCCAGCCCGCTATGCTAGCACAGTTGCCAGCCTTTCCGAAGATGGTCGCGCCTCTAAAAATGACTTTGCGGTTTTTGCCATCGCTCTCGCTTGTGCAAAAAACATTAACGGCTCCAGAAAAGAAGCTCTTGGTGTTCTGAATAGAGTGTGTAGAATCGGAACGCATCTTTTTCAATTCCTCGAAGATTATAAAGGTCTGGGTGGAGGGTTTGGAAGATCAGTGAGAAAGGCTATTTCAAATTGGTACACCAGTAAAGATCAGAAAAATCTTGCTCAGCAGGTTATCAAATACCGAAATCGAAATTCCTGGACCCATCGTGATGTTTTCAGAGTTTGTCACGTAAAGGACGATTCTATTAACGATATTGTACGTTATGTTGTTAAGGGCTGGGAAGGTGGAGTTGCATATCCAGAAGCAATTAACGCGTTTGAAATGCTTAAAACCGCTGACGTCGCTGAAGCAGTTGAAATTATTGACCAGTATGACGTGACCAGAGAATTTGTGCCAACAAAGCTCCTGACCGAGAAAAAGGTCATGAATGCTCTGGCTATGAAAATGCCGATTTCTGCAATGATTCGAAACCTTGGAAACATGACTAGAGTTCTTGAGTGGGAGTCTTCTAAGCCAAGCAAATCTCTTACGCGAACCCTTGAAAATCTCAAGAACGCTGATATCCTGAAGAAAGGACGGGTTCACCCTATGTTTGTTCTTACCGCTTTAAAGCAGTATGAACAAGGTCAGGGTATGTCATCCGCATGGAAGCCTCATTCCAAGATTGTCTCTGGATTAAACCAAGCATTTAAACTTAGCGTAAAAAGCGCTGAAAATCTAGGAATCAGCATTCTTCAGGCAGTTGATGTTTCGGGATCGATGCACGTTCCAGCCGGAACAAATTTCGATTGTATCGAAGCCGCAGGAGCAATGGCGCTTGTGAATAGCTTGATTGAGCCATATGTACATAACATTTCGTTTAGCACCAGTGTGCAGAACAGCAACGTTGTGCTTCACGAAAATATGTCAATCTCAGAAGCTACCAGAGCCTTCACCGGAAGTGGTGGAACTGACCTAGCGGCTCCTATAAGCTGGGCTATCGAAAACGAAAAGAAGTTCGATTTGGTTATTGTGTACACCGACAGTGAAACTTGGGCGGGAGATCGACATCTTGCTGACATTTGGAAACAATATCGCAAGGAAATCAATCCCAATGCCAAGCTAGTCATCGCCTCCACCGCCGCTAATCAATACACGGTTGGCGACCCTGATGATTCTAGTGTTTTACAAACCGTTGGATTTGACGCTAATCTGCCGATGGTTATTGCTGGCTGGGCACGGTTGGGGCAGGCCTAATGGCCGATCTTTTAGATCTTTATCGCAGTAACCCATCGTGGTATAACACGGATAAGGAAACATCTCACTGTTACATCTCTGAAGTTTACGATGATCTGTTTAGTAAATACAAACACAACTCGAAATTATTGGAGATTGGAGTTCAGGAGGGCCATAGTATCAAGCTATGGTCCGATTATTTCCAGAATTCCACAATTTTCGGTGTTGAGATCGACAAAAATAAAATAGAGATACCACTAGAGGGCCACAACTATAAAATTTTTATTGAAGATGCATACAGCCGCGATTTTTTCAACTCGGTATCTGAAAAATTTGACATCATTATCGATGATGGCCCTCACAGCGTAGAATCACAAAAATTCGCATTAGAGAATTATTACAATTTGCTGAATGACGATGGTGTTTTGATAATTGAAGATATAGCTGGCATTGAATCAGCATATTATCTTTCAAATTACGCCAAGAACTACACGATTTACGATCTCAGATCTGTAAAGAAACGACCAGATGATATCATCATGGTTTGTCAATCCTCTTCAGCACGACGCTAACGTAGGCAAAAACATATGCTAACAAAACAACAAATACATTTCGGAAAAAAAGAACGATGCAGTCTTGCAGAAGCTCAAATTATCAATTTTCGCAAAAAATCGTTTAATCTTTGGGAAAAAGATGTTATTTCGAGAACTTCAACTGGAATTACAGTGAGAATGGAGTTTGATCGATGGGAAGATTTTAATGAAAGAGATTTTGAACTTTTGGGTATAGAGTGCATTAAATTCACACTGCCTGAACCAATAACTTTCGAATCTGAAGTTGTTGTACATTCTAAAACAGAAAGAGACAATCATGGCATGTCTTATGATGTTGTTGACAAAGTGTGCATCGTATTGCCAGAAGATCTTGCAAAATACAATGGACAAAAAGTAGAAGTAACAATCAAAATTACATGAAAATGAAAGGCGAAATTATCAATCGCAGCTATGAAGAATGGCATCCATTCTGTTTGTGCTATGATTGTGCATATAAATTAGGTTGGAATGGTGAATCATATTGCGTGGGCCAACCCAAATTGTCAAAAGAGCATTTTTGCGATTGTTGTGATAAAAAATTAATCCACGAAATATCTGATCAATATTCTTGGAATACTGCTTTGGCACTGGGAAAGTAACTGTTCATAAAAATCTAAACAAATCTGAACATTTTTAAACAAAACATAAATTTTAGTCATTAAGTTTACACAATTCTTTATTAGTAAAGGTTTTAACGGGCAAAATTTAGAATAAA
>Ga0214923_10007256_pt1 | contig 12150 bp, 9 predicted proteins | sample LL1510_MetaG_FD_177993 | JGI IMG/M metagenome (GOLD analysis project Ga0214923, IMG submission 177993) | Freshwater microbial communities from Lake Lanier, Atlanta, Georgia, United States - LL-1510 | ecosystem: Environmental > Aquatic > Freshwater > Lake | place: USA: Georgia | collected 2015-10-15 | reverse complement strand
ATCGACGGCAAGACTCAGGACTCCGTCGTTGCCGTTCGTGAGCTCAACCAGGCCGGCATTGGTGACTCACAATCGTGGTACAACAACACGGTTGTGTACACGCATGGCTACGGACTCGTGGCCGCGTATGGCACCGAACGAACGGTTGAGGGGCAACCGGTTTTCTTGGAGGCGGGCATCCCGTCGACGGGTTCGCTCGGCGCATTTGAGCCGCGCATCTACTTCGGTGAGAATTCTCCGCTCTACTCGATCGTGGGCGGACCCGAGGGATCGAGTCCGGTCGAGCTCGACTATCCGTCATCGACGACCGAGGGCGGGCAGGCGTACACGACGTTCACCGGCAATGGCGGACCGATTCTCGACAACATCTTCACGCGTCTCATTTACGCCCTGAAATTCCAGAGCGAACAAATCATCTTGTCAGACGCAGTGAATGACAAATCCCAGATTCTGTATGACCGCAACCCGCTGACGCGCGTGTCGAAGGTGGCCCCTTATCTGACGCTTGACCGCGACCCGTACCCGAGTGTCGTCGATGGTCGCATCGTATGGATCGTGGACGGCTATACGACGAGCACAAATTACCCGTACTCGCGGGTGGAAAGTCTCTCGGCCGTCACGGCCGATCAGCAGTCGACGCTCGACGCCTTTGCTCTCGACAACATTAACTACATTCGCAATTCGGTCAAGGCGACCGTTGACGCCTATGACGGTACGGTGACGCTCTTCGCGTGGGATCCCACCGACCCGGTTCTTCAAACGTGGCAGAAAATCTATCCCGCGCATGTGCGACCTGTTTCCGATATGAGTGCGGAATTGATGAGCCATGTGCGCTATCCCACCGACCTGTTCAAGGCGCAGCGCGCCATTCTCGGTCAGTACCACGTCACGGACTCTGGTTCGTTTTACTCGCGTGATGACGCGTGGATCACACCGACGGATCCCACAGCCGGTGCCGACACGACGCGATTCCAATCTCCGTACTACCTGACCATGAAGGTTCCCGGTGCGACCGATCCGGCCTTCTCGATCTATTCGACATTCATCCCCGATGCCACCGGAACCTCGAGCCGTAACGTTTTGACGGGTTATCTCGTCGCGGATTCGGATGCGGGCTCCACAGCGGGTAAGCCCGATGCAGATTTCGGGAAACTGCGCTTGTTGACGCTGCCGAAGGATGTCACTGTGCCCGGTCCGGGTCAGGTGCAAAACAATTTCAACGCCGACCCTGCGGTCTCGAAAGAACTCAATCTGTTGAGTCAGGGTTCGACGGATGTCTTGAAGGGTAATTTGCTCACGCTCCCGGTGGGAGGTGGTTTGCTCTATGTGCAGCCCGTGTACGTTCAATCGACCGGGAACACGAGCTATCCACTATTGAAAAAAATCCTCGTGGCATTTGGCGACAAGATTGCGTTTGAGAACACGCTAAATGGTGCACTCGACGTGCTCTTTGGGGGTAACGCGACGGGTGGAGCCAATGTGAACGACCCGGCGAACGACACTCCGACGAATCCCGATACCCCGTCGGGTGCGGGAACCGCGTCGAGCCCCGCGCTCACCGCGGCGTTGTCCAACGCCAAGAAGGCGCTGCTCGATCGTGAAGCCGCACGCGTGGCTGGCGACTGGGCGGCGTTTGGTGAAGCGGATGCCCGACTCCAGGCCGCCCTGGAAGCGGCGATTGCCGCATCCGGTCAGTAAACCGATTTCGCAGGGTGCGCGTCTCGCCGCTCATCATGCGAACAATGTAGGGCCCTGTCGCTAGGATTTGCTTCATGGTGTCCTCCGCTCGGCAAGAGCTCATCGCGATGTTGGTGGTGCTTTTTGGTGAGGCCATCGCGCGCGACCCCGAACTGACGGCCTTGACCGATCGCGCGATTGCCGAAGAAGCTGCCGTGTTGGCGGAGGGATATCGGGTCGAAGCCGCCAAACGTATCGAAGCCCTCAATGCCCAACTGGCGTCGCAAGCGACCTCGTTCGATCAGTCGCTCGAGCAGGTTCGTGAGCATGCGGCGGCGGATTCCATCGAGGATTTGAGATCTGCTCGTGCCAACGTGGAGACGTTGACGGCACAGCTGGCTGAGATGACGCGCGAGCGCGACGAGTTGCAATCCAAAATTGAGGGAATTGCCGATCGGATTCGCGAGGCGCAGAGCCTCGCGCGCACGCAACTTGAGGAAGCGCAACAACGAGCAACGGAACTCGAGGAAGCGCTCGCGACGAGTTCTGCGTCGCTGCGCGAGACCGAGTTCAGCTTGACCGAGACGAAGGCAGCGCTGGTCGAGGCGACCGCGTTAGCTGAGGAGGCGCAGACCTCCTTGAACAAATATCAAGTGGAGACACTCACCGAGGCAATCACGGAGGCCATGTCCGCCTATCGCGCTCGAACAGATGCGATTGCGGCAGAGAATGAGAAAGCGTCGCGGACCGAAGACGCGCGCCTCACGGCGGCGGTTCGCAAAGCATTCCACGCGCTCTCGCACAAGAAGTAGCCACTCCCCAGTTCCATTGCCCGGTTCGACTGCCCGGTTCGACTGCCCGGTTCGACTGCCCGGTTCGACCGCCCGGTTCGACCGTGATACTCTGGTTTCACCGACGCGGGGTGGAGCAGCTCGGTAGCTCGCTGGGCTCATAACCCAGAGGTCGTAGGTTCAAATCCTGCCCCCGCAACCACGCGATGGCCCTCTTACGAGAGGGCCATCTTGCGTGGAGTCCGTGGCGGCAAGCCCTCGGTCTGATGTCGTGAATGAGTCTTAGGCTGAAGTCATGAGCAGCACGCCTGGATCACGCCTGCATTTTCTCGGAGCCACCGGAACAGTCACCGGGTCCCGGTATCTACTCGAATCGGGTGAAACGCGCGTTCTTGTCGACTGCGGGTTGTTTCAGGGGTACAAGGAATTACGCGAACGCAATCGCGAGGAGTTTCCCGTGGATCCGCGCACGATTGACGCGGTCGTGCTCTCGCACGCACACCTCGACCATTCGGGTTATCTGCCGGCCCTGGTTCGAGACGGTTTTGCCGGCAACATCGTGACAACGGAAGGCACCGCCGAGCTGTGCTCGTTGTTACTACCTGACAGCGCTCATCTGCTGGAGGAGGAGGCAGAGCGCGCGGCTCGCAAGGGGTATTCGAAGCACGCGCATCCGTTGCCTCTTTATAACGCGGATGATGCCGAACTCGCACTGTCGCGGTTTCGCACAGTTGGCTTTGATTCGCGCGTTGAGGTCGCACCCGGCGTGAATGTGACGTTCGTGCCGGCGGGACACATTCTGGGTGCATCCCAGTTGCACATTGAGCTCGGTGGTAAAACTGTGCACTTCACGGGCGACCTCGGTCGTGTGGATGATCCCTTGATGTTGCCCCCGCGGGATTTTGTCGGTGCCGACGTCTTGGTTACCGAATCCACCTACGGCGACCGATCCCACCCGAATCACGATCCCATGGCGGAATTGCAGCCCGTGCTCAGCCGGGTGCTCGGACGCGGGGGAGTGGTCGTGATTCCGGCGTTTGCTGTGGGACGGTCCCAAGCCCTTCTGTTGCACATTTCTCGTCTGATGCAGAACGGAAGCATCCCCACGGTTCCCGTTTACCTGAATTCGCCGATGGCGGTCAACGCGACACACATGTACGAGGCGCATCGCGAGGAACATCGTGTGGATGGCGACGAGTTTGTGCAGATGTACAACATCGCCCACCTCGTGCGCACGGTCGAAGAGTCGAAACAACTCAATGAACGTCACGGCCCCATGATCATTATCGCGGCGAGCGGCATGATGACCGGCGGTCGAATTCTGCATCACGTGGTCGCTTTTGGGCAAGACGAGAAGAACGCAATTTTGTTGTCGGGATATCAAGCGGGCGGAACGCGCGGCGCCTTCCTCGCCGCCGGAGAACGAAGCTTGCGCATCTTTGGGGCCGACGTCCCCATCCGTGCCGAAGTCATCGCACTGCAGAGCATGTCGGGTCACGCCGATGCCGACCAACTCATCGAATGGATGCGGCACGCTCCGACGCCGCCATCCCGCACCTACGTCACGCACGGCGAGCCGGCGGCCAGCGACCGCCTCCGGTTTCGGATTGAAACCGAGCTGCACTGGAATGTTCGTGTTCCACATCCCGGCGAAGAGGTCTCGCTGTAGTCTCGACGGCCGCGCTCCCGGCGCGAGCGGAGAGCTGCTGATAACCTCGTGCTCGTGAACATGCCCGTTGCGCTCTCTCACGACGACTTGTGGCCGCGCGCCGGCTCATGGCCGTCACCCGCAGACGTCGACGGTCCCATCGGAGTGGCACTTCTTGGCGTGCCCGCTCACCTGACGTCGTTGTCGCCGACCAATGCGCAGCTCACACCCGCCGCGATTCGTGAGGCCTTGCGGCGCTACAGTCCCGCTCTGGTGCCCGACAGAGGATTTGACGCCCAGGATGCTCTCTCGAACGTGGTGTGTGCGGACTTTGGCGATGTTGTCGACCCGGATTCGCCCGAAGGAGAGGCGCGTACGATGACCCTTGTCGCACAGGCTCGAGATCGTGCGGCGCTCGTGGTGGCACTCGGGGGAGACAACTCACTCACGTTCGCGACGGCGTGTGGTGCGTGGGGTGACCAGCGAGAGACGGCGGGTTTGATCACCCTCGACGCGCACTTCGATCTGCGCGACGGTGTTTCAAACGGTTCACCGGTGCGCCGACTCGTCGAGGCGGGTCTTAATCCGGCTCATGTCGTGCAGATCGGCATCGCAGATTTCGCAAATTCGGCCGCTTACGTGCAACGTGCTCGTGATTGGGGGATTACCATCATTCATCGAGACGAATGTGAGCGACGTGATATGGCGGACATCATGAGCGAGGCGCTCGACATTGCCGGGCACGGCGGGGGACCTATTCACGTCGATCTGGACGTCGATGTGTGTGACCGGGCCGTGGCGCCGGCGTGTCCGGCGAGCGTTCCGGGTGGGTTGAGTGCTCGTGATCTGCGCCGGGCGGCACGCGTAGCCGCCTCCGATCGCCGAGTGGTGTCCATCGACATCGCCGAAATTGATGCCGCGATCGATGCGCCCGACGAGCGCACCGTTCGACTCGGTGCACTGTGCGTGCTCGAAGCCGTCGCCGGGGTGGCATCACGATGACTCCGTCAACGTCCGCGTTGTCAAAACAGCGCTACCCGTGGGTGACTCCCGTAGCTCTCGCGTCGTCGCTGAGTGCGATAGTCATTTTTGGGGGCTCCACCTTTGTTGCCGAGTTGATGACGCCGGGATTTGATCCGGTGCGACAGACCATTAGTGAGTTAGCGGCCGGGGATGCCCCCACGCGCATTTTCGTCACGATTGCGTTTGTGCTGACCGGGGCCTGTCACATGCTCACGGCGAGCTTCACGCCGGGTATCGGCGTGCCGGGTCGCGTCGTGTTGTTTGCGGCGGGAATCTGCACCGAGTTGGTTGCCGCCTTTCCACTTCCCACGGTCGCGAGCACCTCGACGGCACATCGATTTGCGGCGATGCTCGGCTTTGTTTTGCTCGCGATTTGGCCGGCACTTGGCATGCGCGTTGACAAATCACTGCCGTTTTTGCTTCGCCCGTGGGGTGCAATTGCCAGCACGCTCTTCATCGCGGTGTTCTGTTTCACGTTCCTCGGCGTGTGGGCGAGTGCGAGTCAGCCCGCAGTGGGTGTGTGGGAACGTCTCGCGGCTGACATCGAGGGCGTGTGGCCGGCGGTCGTCGTGCTCATCCTGTGGTTTGCGCAACGGCGACGCCGTGCTTCCACACCCGCCGAGTAAGCGGTACGCCCGGGCGGTAGGCGAGGTGCACATAGTTCGGGGCATCCAACTCAACGAAGTCGGCCCGAGCACCGACCACGAGTCTCCCCACGTCGGTGCGACGAAGGGCGCGTGCGCCACCGGCTGTGGCCGACCAGAGGGCTTCTGCCGTCGTCATGCCCATGTCGCGCACGGCGAGACTGATACACAACGCCATGGACGAGGTGTAACTCGAGCCGGGGTTGCAGTCGGTGGAGATGGCGACGGTGACCCCGGCGTCGAGGAGGCGTCGCGCATCCGGAAAGGGTGATCGCGTCGAATACTCGACACCGGGCAGCAGCGTCACCACGGTGGAGCTCGACGCGAGGAGGGCGACGTCGTCGTCGGTCAGGTACGTGCAGTGATCGATGGATGCGCAATCGAGTTCGACGCCGAGCGCAATGGCCGCGGAGTCGGGGGCGAGCTGCGCGGCGTGCAGTCGGGGAGCAAGTCCCGCGCGCATCCCCGCCTCGAGTATCCGTCGAGCCTCGGCGACGGTAAACGATCCGTCATCGCAGAACACGTCAATCCACCGCGCGTGGGGGGCCGAGGCCTCGAGCATCGCTCCGCACACAAGTTCGACGTAATCCTCACGCGTGCCCACGACGGGTGTTTCTTCGTGCCCGCGTCCCCCGTATTCGGCGGGGATGACGTGTGCTCCGAGGTAGGTGACTTCGTCGGTCACTCGGCGCGCAATTTTGCAGGCGAGTGGCTCGCCCTCGACGTTCAGGTGGTACCCGCTTTTTGTTTCGAAGGTCGTGGTTCCCTGGCGGAGCATTTCGTTGACGCGATGTTCCAGCAGGGTGATTAATTCGTCTTCGCTCGCCGAGCGGGTCGCGGTCACCGTCGAACGGATGCCACCCGCGGAATAGGGTGTGCCCGTCATGCGCGCCTCGAATTCGTTGGCTCGGTCACCGGCGAATATGAGGTGCGAGTGGGCGTCAACAAAGCCGGGGATGACGGCTCGCCCTCCGCAGTCAACGACGTGTTCAATGTCGTGTCCTCCGCTGACTTCGGCCGCCGCAGCCGAACCCACCCAGGTGATGCGTTCGTTGTCGACCACGAGAGCGGCGTCGGCGATAAGACCGAGGGGATCTCGGTCCCGCTCGTTATTGGTGACGAGTTGGCCGATGTTGGTGACGAGCGTGCGGGTCATGATGGTGTGGTCGCGACGATGTCGGCGGCTACCCTTCCCGCATGGGCACGCGCAGGCCGCGCTCTTCGGCGACGGCGATCGCGCGGTCGTAGCCGGCATCGACGTGGCGCATCACGCCGGAGCCGGGGTCGTTTGTGAGGACGCGCGCGAGTTTCTCGGCCGCGAGGGCGGTGCCATCGGCGACGGTCACCTGTCCGGCGTGAATGGAGCGACCGATGCCCACACCGCCGCCGTGGTGGAGCGACACCCACGTCGCACCCGACGCGGTGTTGAGCAACGCGTTGAGGAGCGGCCAGTCGGCGATCGCATCCGACCCGTCGTTCATTGCCTCGGTTTCGCGATAGGGGGAGGCGACGGATCCAGAGTCGAGGTGGTCGCGTCCAATGACGATGGGCGCGCTGAGTTCTCCCGAGGCGACCATCTCGTTGAACTTGAGGCCCGCCAGGTGTCGCTCTTGGTAGCCCAACCAGCAGATGCGTGCCGGTAATCCTTCGAAGTGCACTTTCTCTCCGGCCTTGGTAATCCACCGGCGAAGGTGCTCGTTTTCGGGGAACAACTCGAGAATGGCGCGGTCGGTCTTGGCAATGTCTTCGGGGTCGCCGCTGAGTGCGACCCAACGAAAAGGACCGTTCCCTTCGCAAAACAGCGGTCGAATGTAGGCCGGAACAAAGCCCGGGAACTCGAACGCGCGCTCGTATCCGCCGAGTTGCGCTTCGGCGCGGATGGAGTTTCCGTAGTCGAAGACGATCGCGCCTTTGTCTTGAAAGTCGACCATCGCCGTGACCTGTTTGGCCATGGATGCTCGCGAGTGCTGCGTGAACCACGCGGGGTCGCTTTCTGCACGAGCATGCCAGTCCTCGACTGTGACGTCCTCGGGGAGAAAGGACAGGGGGTCGTGCGCGCTGGTTTGGTCTGTCACGATGTCGACCGGCACGTTTCGTGCACATATTTCGGTGAACACCGCGGCCGCATTCCCGACCAGTCCCACCGAGAGTGCGCGTTTTTCGGCCTTGGCTGCGAGCACTCGCGCGAGCGCATCGTCGAGGTCGGTCGTGTACTCATCGAGGTAGCCGTGTTCGACGCGACGAGCGAGTCGCGTCTCGTCGACGTCGACGATGAGCACCACTCCGTCGTTCATGGTGACGGCGAGTGGTTGCGCACCGCCCATGCCGCCGCATCCACCGGTCAACGTCAACGTGCCGGCGAGCGAGCCGCCAAAGTGTTGCCGTGCGACGGCGCCAAATGTTTCGTACGTGCCTTGCAGAATTCCTTGCGTGCCAATGTAGATCCACGAACCGGCGGTCATTTGGCCATACATCGTGAGACCTTCGGCTTCGAGGCGACGAAACTCGGGCCAGTTTGCCCAGTCACCGACGAGGTTGGAGTTCGCGATCAGTACCCGCGGCGCCCATTCGTGTGTGCGAAAAACTCCGACCGGTTTACCCGATTGCACGAGCAGCGTCTCGTCGTCATCGAGCGTTTCGAGCGTGCGCACGATGGCATCAAAGGCGTCCCACGTGCGGGCGGCTTTGCCCGTGCCTCCGTACACAACCAATTTGTCGGGATGCTCCGCCACTTCGGCATCAAGGTTGTTCATCAGCATGCGCAATGGAGCTTCGGTCTGCCACGATTTTGCGGTGCGCGCGTTGCCGCGCGCTGCTCGAACGGGACGGGGACCGGACGGTGTGGAGTGAGCCATGTCTTTATCAAACCGAGCATCGTCTCGGCACGTCAGGTTAAAAAGAACGGGGGTGTCTGAAATTACAGACACCCCCGGGGCTCCCTACGAAGGAACGTGATGGTGCGGGTTTAGGGGATAACGCGTTCGGCGCGCAGGCGGTCGAAGAGGTCGGTAAAGGACCGGATAGTCGTCTGGAACTCGAGGAAGCCGAGATCGCGACTCTTGCTCATGTCCGCGAACGTCTCCGACGTACGTCCGAGATCCGCATCCGTGTGCCACCAGGACGCCAACTCACTCGCCTTGTTGTCTTGCAGGCCGTGTGCCGCGACAATCTCGGCCCACACCGCATCGGCATCACTCATGCGTGGTTCGAGGGGTGAGATTTCTCCAGGATGACCGGGGTTCTCGAGTCCGAAGTACTCACCAATCGCCGTCCACAGCTGGCGCCAGCGAAACACATCGCCATTGACGGTGTTGAAGGCCTCATTGCGCGCCTGCGGATCGGTGGCCGACCAATAGGCGTGCTTTGCCAAAATGCGCGGGTCTGTCACATCCGTCACACCGTTGTATTGCTGCGGTGACCCCGGGAACACCCACGGCGCTCCCGTGTGCTTGCAGATACTTGCGTAAACGGCGAGCGTGACACCCATGTTCATCACGTTGCCCAAGGCGTAGCCGATCATGGTGTGCGGGCGGTGAACTGACCACGTGTGCCCGTGCTTTTCCGCGGAGGCGAAGAGCTCGTCTTCTTGCACGTAGTAGAAGTTGAGTCCCGGCAAGCGGCCCTGCGTTTCCCGGAAGGGTGTTTCGGCGGGATTCTTTGCGTAGTCCTCGAACGGCCCGAGGTAGTGCTTAAGTCCGGTGATGAGCACGGCATGCTCAATCGGTTTCTTTGCATTGACCGCGGCCAGCGTATTGCGCAGCATGGCTCCGTTGACTTCGCAATTCTCAGCTTCCGTCGCCTGGCGTGACCACGTGCAGAAGAACAGGTGGGTGACGCCGAGTTCCGAAATCGCTTCGTTGAGCTCATCCGGTTTCATGACGTCGGCGTACACGTTGTCAACACCCTCGATGGTGAGCCCGGGCTTGCGGGAGAGCCCGGTCACCTTCCAGCCGTGACGGACGAGCTCCTCGGCGATGTTGTTGCCGGTGATGCCGGTCACCCCCACGACAAGTGCGTGCTTGGTCATTGTTCACTCCTTTGTGCGATGCCACTCCGTTGCGGCGGGCAAAAACGTTAGGTCACACTGTACAGAGTGTTCGCCAAAAACGCGAGATTCCCGCCAAATCGAATCCCTGACCCACAAAATCCGACAAAACTTCGCGAAAATCGCCAAACATGTGTTTAGTCCAGCTTGACATGTGTTCACTCTCGCGTTTATCGTGAACTCGGCATCGGAGCCGACGCGAGTTTCTTCGGCACCGAGCTCACACGCAGCGGAGGTGCGAGGCATCCCGGTGTGACGGAATGGCAAAGCAGGGGAGCATCTCATGGGTCGACTGGACAGCACCGCAGTAGTTGTCACCGGCGCAGGCAGTGGAATCGGCCGCGCATTCGTCAATGGCTTTGCTCGCGAGGGTGCCAAGGTCGGGGTTCTCGATCTCGACTCCCGGGCCGCGGAAAGCGTCGTCGCGGAAATCACCGCGGCAGGGGGCTCGGCGCTTGCGCTGTCCGCCGACGTGACCGACCGGGACGCCATCCGCGCCGAGTTCACGCGCTTTCACGAGTGGGCGGGCAGTTTCGACGTTCTCTTCAACAACGCGGGCTTCAACAAGCCGATGCCGTTCCTCGACGTCACCGAGGATAACTGGAACGCCATTCTGCGGGTCAATAGTTGGGCCGTGTTGATGTGCACGCAGGAAGCCGCGAAATTCATGATTCCGCAGGGCCACGGAAAGATTGTGAACACCGCGTCGGTGGCGGGCCGTCAGGGCTACCCCGACTTCACGCCGTATAGCGCGAGCAAGTTTGCCGTCAACGCCATCACGCAGGCCACGGCCCGCGAACTCGCGAAGCACGGAATCACCTGCAATTCGTTCTCACCAGGTGTCGTCGTGACGCCCCTCTGGGACACCCTCGATAAGGACTTGATGGAGATGGGAGCGACCTCCAAGCCGAAAGAATCCATCGATTCGTTCTCGGCGGACATCATCATTGGTCACCCGGCGGAGCCCGAAGAACTTGTCGGAACCGCGCTCTATCTCGCATCCCACGACTCTGACTATCTCACTGGACAAACAATCATGATCGACGGCGGAAAGGTCCTCCTCTAATGAAGGCACTGCAATTCATGTCCCCCGACGTGATGTCACTCAACGACATCGCGACGCCAAGCATCGGTGAAGACGAAGTACTGCTGGCCGCACGCTCGGTCGGCATCTGTCACTCCGACATCGACCTGCTTGCGGGTAGGTACATCATTCCCTTCGAGTACCCCGTCATTCCCGGGCACGAGTGGTCGGCAGAAGTCATTGAAGTGGGCAAGAAAGTCACCAAGCTCAAGGCTGGCGACCGCGTTGTTGGCGAATGTGTCATCGGCGTGGAGCACTTCGGCTTCAGCATCAGTGGTGCGATGGCTGAGTTCTTCATCGCCAAGGAGGGGTGGTTGCACAAGCTCCCCGAAAACGTGTCGTGGAAGTCGGGAGCGCTGGTCGAACCGTTCAGTTGTGGCTACTACGCGACCGTGCGCGCCGACAATCTTGACGCCTCCGACACGGCCATCGTCTTCGGTGCGGGGCCTATCGGGCTCGGTGTCGTCGCCGCTGCCGCGGCCAAGGGTGTGCGTGTGATCATTGCCGAACCGTCGGAGTCGCGGGGCAAGGTTGCCCTAGAACTTGGCGCGGAGCTCGTTCTCGACCCCACGAAGCCGGACTTTGTCGCGGCGGCACTCGATGCGACCAACGGTGGAGCGACGGTGGTATTTGAGGCCAGCGGTCGTCCCGAAGCGATGGCGACGACGCTCGAAGTGGCTGGTTTCCAAGCGCGTCTGGTCAACATCGGAATCGACGTGGGGCGCTCTGCCGAAGCCAAACTGGGTCTCATTCAGTCAAAGGAACTCCAGGTGCGCGGCATCATCGGCTCGCCGGGAGTCTGGCCGGAGACCATTCGCTTCCTTGCTCGCACGGGACTCGACCTGTCGAAACTCGTGACCTCGACCTTTGACCTTGCTGACGCGCCCGCAGCCTATGACGCCGTCATGAACGACAAGTCTCAGATCAAGGTGCACGTCACCTCGAACGCGAGTTAGCCGTGAGCGACACCATGATCGCCGCCGTGCTCCATGAGCCCGGAGACATGCGCATTGAGCGTGTGCTCATTCCCGAAGTCGGGAGTGACGACGTCAAAATTGCGGTCACGCTGAATGGGTTGTGTGGCACCGACGTGACCGAGTACACCAAGGGCCCCATGATGGTGCCCCTGCACACTCCGCACCCGAACAGTGGTCACGTAGGACCGACCGTGCTCGGGCACGAGTTCATCGGAACGGTGGTCGAGGCGGGAGCAAACGCGACCCACCTGATGGGCCGAC
>Ga0214923_10007255_pt1 | contig 12151 bp, 19 predicted proteins | sample LL1510_MetaG_FD_177993 | JGI IMG/M metagenome (GOLD analysis project Ga0214923, IMG submission 177993) | Freshwater microbial communities from Lake Lanier, Atlanta, Georgia, United States - LL-1510 | ecosystem: Environmental > Aquatic > Freshwater > Lake | place: USA: Georgia | collected... | reverse complement strand
TCCTCAAAGGTAGGGATGTTTCCATTAAAATCCAACACTTTTGTGTATTGAAGTTTAATTCTACCCATTGCCGTACCAATCTTTCCATTCCGATTCTTTCTCACAAGGATTTCAAGGAGGTCAATGAGTTCTTGTTTCTGCGGATCATTGTCTTCCATATACTCGGCAGGACGATACACAAACAAAATCTTATCAGCATCAAATTCAAGTTGCCCGGTCTCCCTTAAATCGCTCGGCTTAGGTCGTTTAGAATCCCTCTGCTCCACATTCCTTGACAAGGATGAAACCACACAAATCCATATATTCAGCCTCTTGCAGATGCTCTTGATGTACTTGGATATGTTGGTCATTTGCTCTATTCTCGGCTTGTTCTTGTCCTCTGGTAGAGCGGAAATAAGTTGCAGGTAATCAATGTATGCACCTTCAATCTTATGCTTGCTAATGAGCTTAATAAGCTCCAATTCAATGCGAGTGGGGTCTATGCCCGGAACATCCACGATATGCAACTGTGCGCCTTTGACTTTATCAATGTGTTGGGATATGGCGAGAAAATCATCACCGTTCATTCGTTCCCTAATATCCAAAAACACCTCTCCATCCACCTCGGCAAGGTTGGAAACCAATCGGGTCATTAGTTGCTCGGTGGACATCTCCAAGGTGAAGAAGGCCACAGGCTTTTTGTTCATTGCTTGGTTGAGAGCATATTGCAGGGCCAAAGTGGTCTTGCCCATTGCGGGTCTGCCGCCAAGAATAACGAACTCCGTTGGCTTGAAGCCCGTGAGTAAGCTATCGGTATTGTAGTGGTAAGTTGGTGTGATTCTGTTTTCCTTCGCCCCCGTGAGAACATCGTTTAATCCCATCATAAAGCCCACAAGAAGCTGATGAACCTCGGTTGCTATGGGGTCTGCATCCAACGCCTTAATCTCCTGAACCTCGTTGTAAAGCCTATCCACGTCTTGGTGTTTCAAGAACTCGATTTTAGTCTTTTCAATTTGGTCGTAAACGTAGCGGCAATGCAACTCATACCGATAAACCTTCCACCCATCGTGCGTGAAAATGCCCGAATCAAGGTTGGCAAGGAAGTAAGCATCGGCCACCATACCCATCTCAATCATCCTCGCACGAACCGTAAGGGTGTTGATAGGCTTGTCCTCCGCCCGAAGGCTTCGTATAGCCTTGAAGGTATCTCTGCGAATACCTTGGTCAAAATAATCCTCCTGAAGGTAGAGAACAATATCCCCAGGCTTGATTGGTTCGCAGATCAGGATTCCAAGAAGCTTGTCTTGGTATTCAGCGTACAATTCCTGTGGGAGGCGTATAAAATCGGAGTGGTTCATCATTGTTTTGGTTAGAAGGTTTGGGTTTGTTTTGGGAATAGCCTCCAGACTGCGTAGGAAGCTCGTCATTGAATGCTTTATGGGTTAGGTATCTTACGGGGTCTTTACGAAACTTACGCTCTCTGTGAGCCTCTAAATAAGCCGGAAGGGTATTGCGGATTTTTTCAACCTCTTCATCGGTGAGTTTGAACCAAGCGATCATCGTTTTGTCCTTGCCAACCTTCTTGTCGTAGAAATTCCAAAAGCCTTCAAACATCGCCATCATTTCCTCTTGGGAGTGTTTAGAGTTCCTGCGGATGTTTTTGTTCGAGTATTTTGACGTTCCCTTCCCTTTTTCCTCCCCCACACCCCCTCCTTTATCCCTACCCTTTAGATTGTTATATTCTATATAGTTATCTATATTTATATAGACATCTATATAATTATATATATATAGGAGCTTTTCTCGAAAAAACAAATTTTCTCGCTGAATTTTATCCACATAATTTTCTAAGTCTTTGACGTACTCATTCTGGTCAAAGTAATCTTCGGGGTTGGGTCGCATTAGGGTTGGGGTTTATATGGGACAATTTGCGAGGTTTTGAGTAATTTATGACAGGTTATGGGCTGACGATTTGTCGTGGGCAGACTTCACAAATAAACGAGTTATAAGCAAGTGCTACATTTCGTTTCCAAATAGAGTTCCTGCTTGTAAATCTTTTTCTTTTCTTTTTTCTTCCACCCTCTTTAAAGAAATATTAAAATAATCCATATTATTCTCAATTCCGATAAAATTTCTGTTCAAATTTATACACCCAATTCCTGTTGAACAACTGCCCATTGTGTTATCTAATACTACTTCTCCTTCATTGGAATATATTTTTATTAAAAATTCCATCAATGGTATCGGTTTTTGAGTTGGATGTAATCCATTCTCTCTATTGTATTTCAATATACTTTTTGGATAACCTGTTTTATTTTGTATGTATGTTTCTCTTTTATTTTCACTTGATAAATGTCCCAATGTTCCTGCTTTACCTTTGTTTGACAAAACTAATTCGGCATCATCAAGTTCAAGGTTATATGTAATCTTTTTTACAGTCGAAAGTATTTTATCATATTCATTTTTAATGCCAAATAAATCACATATTTTACCCCATTGTTGTTCAGTTGGTAGTTGAGAACCATTCATTTTATTTGTAACCCAACCTGTCATTCCACCTGTTCTTGATAGTTCTAATTTTGAAACATCAATTTGCTTTAAGTTTAGTCGTTTCATATTCTCAACCATAATATTAGCAAATTCCATATTAGGTGTTTCGTTGTAAAATACTGATATTGTTTCGTGTATTTTCAATGGTTGGTAATTTACTAATTGAAAGTTCCCTGCATTATTCTTTTCCCAAATCCAATCATATTTATACCACTCTAAATTAGAAGTTCGTAGTAAAGATGAAAATGGTTCTGAACCAAATAAAACAATCACGCCCTTATCTTTAATAATTCGTTTATATTGTTCCCAAAGTTTATCAAAAGGTATAATTATATCCCATACACAAGCAGTCGTTCCATAAGGTAAATCACAACAAATAAAGTCAATACTTTTATCAGGTATCAATTTCATTTGTTCTATTGCATCTCCGTATCTTAAATCTATTGTCATATTTTATTTTTAATATTTTTGCCACCGCTCCATTCAATTTTTTCAAAATTGTTAAAGCTTTTTATATTCATTACTTATTATCATTGGCGTTGTTGCTTTCCAATTTATAGAATGATGTATTCTTTTATGAGAAGCGTTCATCATTGATGCTTTAACACACGATGGGTTGTAAATTACAGAAAACATAGATTTGATATATGTTCCATTATCAATATACATTTCAGTAAGCCCCTTTTTTACTTGCTGTGTGTCTTTTTGATTTACTGCAAAAACAGGGATAGTTAAAAATAAACCTCCTTTTTGTCCTAAATTTACATAGGTTGTAACATCTTCATTCATCCTCCCCATAAACTCAAATCTTCTTTCTGTGCTACAAAGAAAAGAGTTCATCGCTTTTCTTTTGCTAAATCTATATACACCCTTCCCATTATCAATACCTCCAATAAAATCTCCAGTCTGTGCAAAAGCAACGGAAAGTGCATTTATGCTTTTGTAAAAATTGATAGTTAAATCAAAAATCTTATCAATGTTTCTACATAACTTCATTCCTTTAATTCCATCCTTGAACATATAGTCAAATTCGTAATAATCATCGCACATAATATAAAAATATTTAACTCCAACCTGTTCTGCCAAATCAAATATTTTATTCGCAGCAAACATTGTGCTTCTTAAATCGCCACTATTATCTCCGCTGTCGTATTTTTTTGCTGTTTCATTTTTATCAAAAACTAAAACTTTGTCTGTGTATTTTTCCTTATATTTAGGTAGCGTTTCATCTAAATTGTCAGCCACAAAATACACCTTACCTGTATATCCGCACTTCATTAAAGTTTCGTATGTCAAAACTTTGTCAGGTCTGCCATGCACCATAATAAAAACTGCAAAATCTTTATTCTCCATATTCAGTAAGGTATTGGTTTTTTATTTCATCGCAAAGTTTAATGTAGCCAAATTGTATTGCATTTTCAAAGTCGATTATCACTAATCCACTTCGCTCCATTAGTTGTTGCATTTCTTTATTTGCGTGTGCGTAGTAATCTGCAATCTTTTCATAATTAAAAACAGTGTGCCTTCTTGCTGCATCCATTAAAAAATTCTTTTCTTCAATAGGTAAATTTGAACTGTCAATTTCCCTCATTAATCTATGAGTTTTTGATTTGTCCAACAACTCCATCAAATGTGGCTTTGTATTTTTGGGTTCATAAACAGGTGCTTCAATCTTAGTTGAATACTTCTGTTTATCTTTGTCAGGGTTAAATTCGTCCCTAAATAATTTTACTTGTTTCATTTTGTTATTGTATTAGTTAATAATAAATAGCCAACGCACACCTCTCAAAAAAGGAAGTCCTCTCCCTTGTAGTCCGGGTGGTTTGTGTGCATATATTGAATGCCGACAACCCATCTCCAGACCACAAGGAACGAGAACAATAACGACAATAAGGCTATAACCACAAGTCGTTTACGCTTTTGATTGATACCTTGAAAGCAACTCGGCAACACGCTTGTTGGCTTCCTCGGCTTTCGCCAGAAGTTCTTTGAGGGTAGCATCCATTTCGTTGGATTTCTCGGTCTTTTCAACCTTGGCCACTTTTGCTTTGTATGCGCTAAATACCTTGTTGATTCTTATGCTCTGCTCATTGATACACTTATCAATATCCTCCTTCGTTGGAATCTTATGGAAGTCGGAGTAATACAAGCTCGCACTCTCCCCCTGCTTGGAGCCTTTGCGGATGAATCCCATATCTCGCATCGTTTGGTAGAAACTTCTGCCGACATTGAGGGAAGTCATAATCTTGCCCAGGTCATTGTTTTTTGCGCCATCGAAGCACGCTGCCCACATCAGCCAAAAGGCTTTGACCTTGCGCTCATAACGGTCTTTCTCCGAGCCAAATACCTTTGGCTTTTTGAACAGGAGGTTTTCGTTGGATTTCGGTTGATTGTTTGTTGTGTTCATTGTTTTGGGGTTTTAAGGGTTAAGGGTGGTTATTAAAAATTAGAAGGTAAGTCATCTTCGGTTCCTCTCGGTTCGGCATCATCCTCCGAGCAATCCTGCAATCCTCGTTGGTAATCGGCATCCCTTTGCTCCGCTTCACGGGCCAAGGCGGATTCCAAAGTTTCGGTAAGGAAAAACTCACCATTGCTCCTTTCCATATCTTCCAATTTGCGGAGGCGTAATTCATTGATTAGCCATTCCATTGCGGTCATATTGCTCATTATTTGAAGGTTATGGCTATGGATGACTTGGTGGCCTTGGCTTCGCATACAGGAATTTCCTCGCCGGTGTTTGGGTCAACAATCATTGACTTGCCTGCTTGCTTGAAGGCAAGTTTGAGTAATTCCTCTCGGTCTTTGAGTTGTGCCTTCAATTCAGCGTACACGGTGTCTTGGTCGCAGTTCGGGCCGATAGAGCCCTCCCTTATCTGAACATTAGCTCCGTAAACGTCAAAGGACTTGCCTGGGTGCTTGTATGCTTCATCGGCAACCACTTCTTCGGTTTGCTTGAGAACGCTCTCCAAAGCCTTCTGAATGGCTTTAATCTTAACGTGAGCTTCCAAGGCGTTGATATGCCCTTCGTTGATTCTGTCCACCAAGTTGGTGGTGAGGAGTGCAATATCGGCCTTGCCGACATCGCTCCGAGGTATAGATACGAGTTCCATAATTAGCGATTTTTAAAAAATTCAATTCCTTTGCGATAGCGTTCCTCGTTCCAATCTTCGGATGGAGTGAATCGTGGATCGTTTTTCTCCTGCTCGGTAGCCTTGATTGACCGCTCCAAGATGTATTCTTGGTGAATCTTTTGAAGACCTGCGGGGATGACAACGGGTGCCGTGGTGCGGGTCTTTGTGGGAGGTGCGACATCGTTCTTGGCGGGTGGTTGATAGGGCTTTGGAGGGATAACGGGCGCTCCGTGCTTGCCTTTATAGACATCAATCCCAATCCCAATCCAAGATGCGATTTTGGTGATGGCATCGGTGGTCGCTCCCTTCGCTGCATCGCCCATATCATCGTTGGTAGATGATGCTATGCACTCGTAATAGATGCCTACGGATGGGATTTCAAGGATGGTCTTGGATAGGGCCGTGTACTCGGTACGCTCCCTGCCCGAACCTGTGGTTCTAACAATGGATGATATTGGAGCAAGAAGCTCGGTTTTGATTTTCCACTCTCCCACACCAAAGACTTGGTTGAGCCTTTCGGTTACAAAGATTCCTTTGATGGTGGATAGGTTGGACTTGGTGGGGTGCGGGGCAATCGCTTCCGCTGGTAGAGGCTCGGCAATCTTGCGGAGTTGCTCTTCGGTAAGAATGTACTTCATAGATAAATTGGTTTAAGGGTTTGTGGTAAATTGAAATTCAAAAGCGTCAAAGATTTGGCCCAAGAACGGTGTGTAATTAATGTTCAGGGCACTGCAAAGGGTCGTTACTTCATCGAGAGTGAGATTAAGAGCAAACTGCTTGGTGGACAAGGTTTTAATCAATTCAGTTCCCACATTAGGGTATTTTGTCTTGTAATCGATCAAGTTGCTCAGGGCATCGGGTTTCATTTGTTCGAGTAGGTTCATAGGGTTTGGGTTTAGGGGTTAAGAATTAAAGCAAGAATGAATCGGGCAAACACGATGATACCGAGCGTACCGGTCAGCATAATGTAAGCGGTGATGATGGCGGCCTTTATCTTGTCCTTGGTTTCGTGTGTCATAAGTTAGGGGTTGGTTTAGTGGTTATGAACGAAAGTGTGAACAAAGATAGTAGAGGTCAGCCTACTTGCACCATTTTATAAAAATTATTTTCAATCATTTTATTCACATCATCCTTCCTTCCTGTGCCTTTGCTCCATTTATACACATCATTGCGGTCAATGGATAGGGCTCTGGCTATCTTGTCAATCGTTATTTTGTCTCTGCCCATCAATATCCTTCGGTATTCATCCTCTCGCAAGGGCATAACAACATCGGGTTGGCTTAGGCAATTCCTCAAAACCTTCTTTGGAGCAGGTTTCTTCTCCTCGCATAAGGTCTTGAAGTAAGAGTCAAGGGCATCGGATTGCTTGATTGTTAGAACGCCTTGGCTCCACCAGAACACGGTGGAAATGGACACTTCGCACTCTTTGGCTATCTCCCGCATCGTAATCTTCATTCTTTTCATCAGAATCTTGATCGCTTCGGGCCGGGTAACGGTTTGTGGTTTCGGTTTCATGGTTTGGTTTGGGGGTTAATTAAATGGCTTTTTTTGCGTCCAGGTAGCGGCCATACAAGGCCCAATCAATCCTGAACGGGGACTTCACCTCGGAGTAATCCGGCTTTATACTTCGCTTGCACGCTCTCTTTATGTGCCTTCGCCAACTGCCGAGGTGTTCCTTTGATGTAGGGTTCAATAACTTCAAATTCATGGTAAAAGGGTTTAAGGTTTTTCTCAATGTAAACTCGTAATCGTACTTGTTTCTTTCTTTGGTGCTTTATCGGCCTTCGGTTGTTCTCCGCCGCTTTCAAAAGCTGGTTAATCACCGCCAAAGGATAGCGCATAGGAGCGTCTCTGATTTTCGTCACTCCTCTCGGTGTAACTATTACCGAAGTAACTTCAAGGCATCGCTGAACGCTCTTGTAATGCCAATTATTCTCATTTGCAATCCGCACAATATCACCCTTCGCCAAATGCCTCCTCAAGTCATAGACCAATACGGGAGGTAAAGGAAACCAAGGGCCAACCTCGGCACGCTTTATGCCATCACGCATCTTTCGGTTGCAGAAGTATTTATTCGCCAATTTCATCTCTCCCTTGGCCGCTTTATAGAGGTGATAATCAACAATCTCCCGAACCTTCCTATGCACCACCTTGAATGCCAAAGAACCTTCCAAATCGGCCTTCCTCAAAGCAATCAATAGCTGATTGGCCTCGTCAAAGTCAAGTCGTATGTTGCCCTTTATGCCCTTGGAATTGTGCATCGTCAATTCTTTGTTTCGGTCTTGAAATTCGTGGTCATAATCAACTCCTCCGCAAGGGAACACCAATCAATGCTCCCAATCGCAAGAATCGTTAATGCCCTTATCTGTGGATCGGTCATCTCGTTACTCTGGTGGATATAGTGGTTATACATAATCGAAGAAAGCTCGTCAGGATCGGTCAGCGACTTGGCCTTGTTCTTCCAAATGTAGAAGTCAAGAGAAATCGTCCTTCTCTTGGATGGCGTGGACATAGCAAGCCCATCGGTGAGGGCATCATCGTCAAACGTGGGCATCGTCAGTCCTTTATCCTAAACAAAGTCGCATCATCACGCTCGTCATTGTTCACATATTTATCATAAACTCCCTGCCAATAGTGATGGCCCTCGTCAGTCGAATCCCAATGAAACGAGTGCAAAGCATTGTCAAGGCTATCGTCAACGCAATCATCGTCAGCTTGGTGGGGGTTCCTCTTGCGGCCTGCGTGTTGAAGCTCAATCGCCAAAATAGCGGAATTGGCAATGGCCAGAGGGAGCCTCTTTTTTAAGACTTGTCGTATCGTCATTGTTTGGGAGTTTAGATTAAGATTTTGGTGGATTCGCTAATCAAACGGTAATCGCCAGGGGTAATATCGTCACCCTCGTCAAAGGTGAAAACTTGCTCCTTAACGGTGGTATAGTCAATCCCAGGGCCGGGCAATTCGTCAACCTCGTCATGGCAATAAATGTAATTGTCAACCTGGCCATCGTCATCGCAGGTGAAGAAATTTTCGTTTCGTTCGTTGGTCTCAGGATCAAACCAAACATTCGTGATCGTGTAGTGGTAGGCGGTTTCTTGGTTCATTGTTTTAGGGTTTAGGTTATTACGGTCCATTAGGACCGTTTCGGCCTTCTGGCCTCATCAGATAACCAACAATTTAAGAGTTTATTTCCCTATCCATATCTAAAGCGTGTTCGGCTATTTGGTAAAAATCAACGTCAGAAATAAAAGCGTGAGCATAAGAGTTGCTTATGCCTTGGCTGCTCTCGTCAATAGCCGACTCAACAAGCTCTTTGAAGTATTTTGACAAATCATAAACATCTTGAGGCTCGTCTTTTTGAATTTCGTAACCGTCAAAAAACTCAAGAGCCACACGCCAAGTGGCGTAATTTTTCCATCCTTGATAATTGTTGTTTTCCATCGTTTTGGGGTTTATAGGGTTTAGGGGTTAGGAATAGCGAATTTCCAACAAGAGTCAAAATAAGCCCTCTTCTCTTCGTTGGTTTCAAAATCAGTATGACTTTCAAATCCCCCAAGTTGATGGCCATTTTTGACAGCTAAAGCGGGCATATACCAACGTCTTATGTCTGCGACTTTAGCATTGGCCTCTTCAAGCGTCATTCTGCCAATGACTTCATGACAGACAAAGTTGAGATTACCTCCGTGGAGGTAAAATACGGTGTACTCTCTTTTTTCGTGTTTCATAATTTAGAGTTTAGGGGTTTAGGTTAATTTACTTGCCAAACATATTGGCCCGCTTCGTCAAAGCGTGGAAATGATACCAATTTAACGCTGCTATACTTGTCATATAGGCGGCCTTGGTATTGTTCGGCCTGTCGCATGGTCTTGAATGATTTTGTAATTGTTTTCATGATTTAGGGTTTAGGGGTTAAAGCGTAGAACAAAGTTAATATCGTCAATCGTCAAATGCGCCTCAATCGTCAAATTATTTTTTTATTTTTTTATCGTCAATCGTCAATCGTCAATCGTCAATCGTCAACCTATCGTCAAGGTATCGTCAAGGTATCGTCAAGCAATCGTCAAGCAATCGTCAAGCAATCGTCAACAATCGTCAATCGTCAACAATCGTCAATCGTCAAGCAATCGTCAATCGTCAACCGGCCCAAAATCGACCTGGTGTCCACAAAATTGGTCATGTCTAAAAAATTGGTCATGTATAGAATAATTGAACGGTGTACTAAAAATAGGACGCAAATATAGGCTAAATTCCTAAAAATAGGACACACAAAATAAATTTTTTTATATTATCTTTGTGGCGTAGCACGACGCTGCAAACCTTAACCCCTAAACCCCAACCCCATGAATCGCACATTTCAGTACCACGCCCAACCACGCCCCCGCCCATCGTACGAGCAGTTAACCGGCAAAACCCCATTAATAGGCTTCGAAATCGAAAAACAAGACGAAGACGTAAGAGGTCAAGACTCGGCTCAAGAGATTTTAGACCATTATTCATGGATAAAAGAGAGAGACGGGAGTCTCTGCCCTCATTCCGGCTTTGAGCTCGTTTCGCCGGTTTATTGTTTGAATGAGAATTTTGCCGATATTTTTAAGCCATTGGAGTACCTTATAAACGCCTCGACAGACAACAAAGGGAAGAAGCCAACAGACGCAGACGAGGATGGGAATTTGCACGATAGCGACCGCCAACGATACGATGTAAACGAAGCACCCAGAGCCAAGAATTGCGGAGGCCATATTAATATAAGCCATCCAAAATTTACGGATTCATATAAATTAGCCCAAGCCCTTGAGAATTATTACCCCTTGTTTTATGCAATGTATAAAGGCCGATTAAATAACCACTACGCCGAGGCAAAAAACAAGAAGACCAAGAAAGAAGACCGTCACAACAAGTACAGCGCGTTCCACTGCAAAGGTAACGGAGTACTTGAAATTCGGATTTTTAGCGCTGTAAAAAATGTCCCTCAATTACTCTGGAGAATAGAGTTAGTTAGGTGGATGTTAGCGCACCCGTACCGTTCCGCCCCTTCAATCGTGAGCCATATCATTAACCCCAAAAGTCACTTAAACGCCCTATTAAGCAAGGTTTACAGCCCAGAAGGAATCCATAATTTAGCTCTAAACTACTGCAAACACGCCGAAGCATACAACAACAAAAAGCCCTTAAACAACCCCGCCGAAGACGTTAAACAGATGTTCAACCGCCTACGGGAAAGCTATAAAGCCGTAAACATTAAAGACAAAAACCAAATTTAACCCCTAACCCCTAAACCCTAAACCCTAAACCCTTTAAACTCAAATTTATGTGCATCGCAATTTTGAACCCCCCCCGCGTAACCCTCAAAAAGTCAGTTTTGCTCAAATGTTGGGAAAATAACCCAGATGGAGCAGGAATGATTTTTACCGACACGAAAACAAAAACCCTTTACACGCTTAAAGAAATGCGCTCCGGTGAACTATTCTATAAAGCATACCAACAATATAGACGAGAGTACCTCGATTCTTACTTTGTTTTGCATTTTCGTATTGCAACCGCCGGAAAGGTTAACGAGGATAATTGCCATCCATTTGTAGTGAATGAAAATCTTGCTTTTGTCCATAACGGAATCATAAGCAAGGCCCGTACCTGCGCTAATTATTCGGATACTTATTATTTTAACGCAGACACGCTGCAAAACATACCGCCAAACTTTACCGAGAATGAAGCTATTTTAGACTTAATCGAATCGGCTATAGGTCAGTCTAAGTTAGTATTCCTAAACTCCAAAAACGAACCTTTAATACTTAATAGCCATTTAGGCCATTACGTTAACGGAGTCTGGTACTCAAATAGAAGTTACGAAACACGGATAGCAGCGCCGAAGCTTGACACATGGAGCACGTATAAATACCCGCCTATAGGCTATAGTCAAGCCAAGCCCGACAAACCCGCGCCCCAATTATGGCCAAGTTACACGAAAGGAATAACGGATTTATACGACCACTAAGCTCAAATAATCAACACGAAAATACGCCCCAAATTAGGGGCGTTTTTTTTTACCCCTACTTTTGGGGATGAAGGGAAGGAATGAAGGGAGAAGGGAACAGGGCCATGGCATCCCACCACAGACAGACCCCCCAAAAAAACTGACTTTGACTAAGCGGTCCCCTAATGCAGGGATAAAAGAAAGGACCCCAAATTTGACCGCCGTCAATTGTCACCGCCAGACGATAGGCCCGAAATGAAGGTAAAAAGAAAGGTCTCCAAATAGTGACCACCACCACCGACCATGGCACGCCGTCAATTTTGGCCGTCAATCTTTGAGAGAGAAAACAAGAGACCGAAAGTAAGGTAAAAAGAAAGGTATCCAAAACAAACAACCCAAACGCCGAAAATGAATAGTGATGTAAACGATAGACCCGCCCAAAACGACCAAAGGCCCCATACTCTCCCCCACCCCCACTATTTCTTGCATCTTAACACAGTTCGACACGATTACTAAAATGGTG
>Ga0214923_10007254_pt1 | contig 12151 bp, 10 predicted proteins | sample LL1510_MetaG_FD_177993 | JGI IMG/M metagenome (GOLD analysis project Ga0214923, IMG submission 177993) | Freshwater microbial communities from Lake Lanier, Atlanta, Georgia, United States - LL-1510 | ecosystem: Environmental > Aquatic > Freshwater > Lake | place: USA: Georgia | collected... | reverse complement strand
GCAGAAAAACCATTGGAAGCCAAGATAGAAAAATCTATTGGTGGTTCATATATTCATAAGCGTATCCCAGTTAAGAAAATAGTTGGTAAAGGTATTGATGTAGTAGAACAACCTACATATAAAACATTTGGTAAGTATGTGATGCATATTCCATTTTTACTTGACAGAAATGTTCTAAATCTAAAATATCCAAGTTTAGGAGCAATCCCTTCTATTAAACCCTTAACTATTAGTGATGATTATAAAGAGTTCATTATTGATGTTATGAATACAGGAAGACCAAATGAAAAAGCGTATAGCCAATTACCAACTCACGAACAGAAACATTTTGAAAGAATAGTTAAGGGTGCTGGATTAGTAGATACATTTAAATTGAAACGAAACGGAGATGATGAGGAAAAGAAAGAAGTTGATAGATTTAATCTTTTAAGAGGAAATTATTTAGGAGGAAATAATAGCCCCGATGTTATTAAGGAATTAAAAAGTCTTGTTGTAAGATTTATAAACGATGGCAGAATAGCACGGAACGAGGGTTTGACTTTATTGATGGAACTCAGTATTTAGAAAACCTTAGCCCGTTTTATTCGCTTTTTTCTTTTTATTAAATAATTAGAAAAAAGGGGTTCGGGGAAATATTTTCCCTGAGTAATATATGAAGACACTTATTCTTAACTCGTCTAATGTAGTTCAAGGTTCAAACAACGCATCATTCGTATATACATTTCCTAATGGTGGTTATGTATTCAAAGACGATTATATAGCGGTTCAAGAATTATCACAATACTTTAGTGCTTTTAATATTACATCCAATTACAACAACAAATCATTTAGTTATATATGGATTGACGGGACAACTTGGGTTGTAAATATTCCTGATAGTTTTTTACAAATCGTTGATATTAATGCTTATATGCAATCGGTAATGGTTGCTAATAATCACTACTTAATCGACGGAGCAGGTAATTATATTTATCTTTTAGAAATGGTTGTTAATCAAGCACAATACGCAGTTCAAGTTAATTCTTATTTATTATCAGTCGCAATAGCAACAGCAAATAGTTGGGTTAGACCAGCATCAGCAACTTGGGTTATACCTACAAACCCTATTTTACCTTATATCGTAATACCATCTACTAATAATTTTGGATTGTTAATTGGTTTTGCACCAGGACAATTTCCAGCAGGAACAATTACAGGAACACCACCAGCACAAATACAAACTCCATCTTACGCCATATCACAAAGCATATTATCTACTTTAGCACCTCAAATAACACCTTATAGTTCTTTTCTTGTATTCTGTAGTTTAGTAAATAATAAAGCAGTTATTCCAAATCAACTTATATTTAGTTATACTCCTACTAATGCTACTTTTGGTGCTTTACAAAGTTATAAACCTAATGCTGAATTAGCATGGAATAAAGTTGAAGACGGAACATATAATCAATTTACTATTGAATTTAGAGACCAACTTGGACGACCTGTATATTTTAGAGACCCCAATACATTGATTACATTAATTACAAAGAATAAATATGAAACCGCTTAAACTTTTAGGAAAAGTTTATCAAAATAATTTAAAAGGGTTCGGGGAAAATATTTTCCCTGAGTATGTTATATGAGAGTTATTGGTAGAAATAATCTTCCAGGAGGCTTTAGTGTTTCAAGAAAGAATGGAGGCGTACATATGCTTACCAAAGCAGGAACGACTTTTGGAAAAGGTTTAGACAAAGAGTTTTATGAAAAGACAAATGTCAGACACCCATTCCAAAGTTTAGGAAAAGTTAATGAAAGTAATATGTTGAAAAGTGTAAAGATTAAGGCAAGTAACCCTAAGAAATATATTTCTTTTAATATGTAAAACCTTAGCCCGTTTTATTCGCTATTGGAAAATGTATAGTCAAAATAATTTTAATTAAGATATTAATATTATTTAGAAAAAACGAATTAAACGAGTTGGGGTTTAGAATTTTTTTCTTTAGTTAATTTATAAAATGGATAATCTTGTTTTCGAAGAAGCCGTTAATTCTACTATCGACCAGAGTGAGTTCATCTCTAAAAAGTGGGTATATGTAAATGACAACAACTCACAAAATTACAGTTCGCAAATTGTTTTGGATACTACACCGCTCAGCAATGCGGGAGGCTGGGTAAATTGGCAGGAGGGGTATATCGTCATGCCTTTGGTAGTTCAACTTACATCTGCATCAACAACAAGTATTCCTGCTAATTCACCTATAAGTGATTATGCTTGGGCTTTTAAGTCTGGTTTTTGGCATATGATTAACTCTATGAATGTTGAATTCAATAACCAAAATATTATTCAGCAAACTCCTTTAACAAATGTATTTAGAAGTTTTAAAGCAAATACAAGTTTTTCTCAGGATGACCTTTTGAATCAAGGTTCGTCTCTTGGATTTTATCCTGATAATGCTGGTTCATGGATTTATAATAAACAAAATGTTGGTGGAAATTTATCTTTTGCTGATGGTGTTGGATTATGTAATAACAGAGATGCTCCAATAATGACTGCTTCAACTTCCGCTTCTCAAGGTCTTGTTGCTAATGCTACTTCTACTACTACTTCTGTTGTTTCTGTAGTAAGTTCTGGTGTTGCAGGGTTAGCAGGCGTTGCTAATGCTGTAAATGGAATAATTAATTCAGCGGGGACTGGAAACCCTGCTGAACAGTTACTTTCACCATACGGATATAATGATGGTTTGACAAAAAGACAAACTTGGTATGGATATGATGGTGCTTCTACTCAAAGTGATTTAGTTCCACTCGCAACCGCATCTTCTATGTATCGTTCTTGTAAAGTTCAGTCTAATGCTGGTTCTGTTGTGTGGCATGTATATGCTAAACTTCGTCTTAAGGATTTGAATGAATATTTTGAAAAGTGTCCTTTGCTTAAAGGTTCTACTATTCGTTTCTACATTAATACTAATCAAACTCTTATTAAGTTTAGTAAAACTAACACAACTCTTTCAGACGCTTATGTCCCTACTCCTGGAACAGTAAGTCTTACATCAGTTCAAGTTATTGGAGGTCAAACTTGTCCTTTAATGATTGCTTCTGGTAATGTTTGTCAAGGTTTATCTCCTCTTCCTGCTGGTGATTATATGTTGTCTTGTTCTATCTTTAAAAATACTTTTAGCGAACAAATAGGTCATAATGTTAATTCAGGTTCTCCTCCTCAAACAGGTTTATCTTCTGTTCGTTTATATGCACCTGTATATCAATTTAACCCATTGGCTCAGCAAAGATATTTACAACTCGCTCCTACTAAGAAAGTCGTTTATAGAGATATTTTTCAGTATCAGTTTTCAGAAATCGCTCCCGACCAAAATTTTAACTTTTTAGTTTCAAACGGTATTCCTAATATCAAGTCAGTATTAATCGTTCCATACCTTCCTGGTGGGTTTAATGGTTCATTCAGTAATGCAAGTAAAAATGGTCTTGCTTACTCTACTTTAATGTCTCCTTTCTGTTCTTCACCTGCTATGCCTGACCCAATTCCATTATCAAATGTAAATATACTCGTAAGTGGTGTCAATTTATTTTTAAATAATCAACTTTATGATTACGAACAGTTTAGACAGGAATTAATGTCTTCTAATCAGTTAAACGGAAACTTGACTACTGGTTTGACTTCAGGTCTTATTAGTGAGGAAATGTTTTCTCGTGGTTACAGATATTACTATGGTAATTGTTCTCGTATTCTTCCTGCTGAGGCTGGTGTTTCTCGTTCGGTTCAGATTATAGGACAGAATAAATCTTTGGCAACAATTAATATACTCGTGTATGTGGAATTTGAAAAAGAAATGACAATTGACATTGCTACTGGTGCCAGAATTGATTAAAAACTTTTAAGAAAAGTTTTGCAAAATAGAAAGTAAATTTGGTAATTTAGGTAGTAAATTTGGTAATTTAGGTAGTAAATTTGGTAGGTAAAAACCTAAGCCCGTTTTATTCGCTTTTAAATAGAAAAATTAAATTTATAACAAGATTTTACAATAAATTTTGTTATAATAATTTATTTAGGAAAAATATTATTTTCTTTTATTAATTTATAAAGATGCACGATTTAATTCCACATCAACTACATTTAACTCGCCCTCAGATTGCCAAGATGCTTAAAGGTAAAGGTATTAATATTCCACTATCTCAAATGGGTAGTGATAAAGGAGATGCCGTTATTTTACTTCACCCTCACAACGCAAAGAAAATGTTGTCTGCTTATAAGAAAGGAAAAGGTATGAGACTTGCTTTGTCTCCCCATGAATTACAATCTTCTATTACACACGGAAGAGGTATAGGAAAAGCATTCAAGAAACTTGGCTCTCAAATTAAAAAAGGAGCAACAAAAGTAGGTGATGCTTTATCGTCTAAACAAGCGTTAGATGTTTATAAACAAGTTGGTAAGCATGTTATAGAACAAGGTGTTCCTGCTATTACAAGTGGTTTATCTATGGCTGCAGGTGACCCTACAGGTATGTCAGGTGCTATGATTGGAAATGTAGCAAGTCAGTATGCCAGTGATGCTTATAGTAAAAAAGTTGGTGCTGGTATGCATCCTGCTGATGCGAGAAAAGAATATATGGCGTTAATCCGTTCTATGCGAGGTAAATCAGAAGAAGAAAAAGCAAAGATTAAGGGTTCAGGATTATTTAAGATGCTCCATAAGGCTGGTATATCTAAGAAATCCGCTATTAAAGGTATTAAGGATGTAGGCAAACAAGTTGTTAAAACTGGTGCTTCTGCTATTGGTGAGGCTATTGGTGCTTATACTGGTGACCCTGTTGCTGGTGCTATGATTGGTGACAGTTTATCAAGAGCGGGTGTTGCTGGTTTAGATAGTATTCAACCTTCTAAGCATGGGATTAAATTTGATAAAGGTGAGCCAATTAAAAGTTTGAAAAAAGATATGGTTGCTTTAGGAAAAGCCCAATTAGAAAAAATGGTTGAAGAAAAAATCCCTGCAGAATATATACCAATGATTAACGAAATGGTGCCTGTTGCTTCTATGGGTAATGGAATGAAAAGAGGTCGTGGAAGACCAAGAAAAAATGTGATGGGTGCTGGTGTTGCTCAATCTAAAGCATATAGGTCTGCTATGAAGGCTAACTATAGTGGTTTAGAAGTTCATGATGTTGCTGAAGATAATAAACCTGTTTCTTCTTACTCTGTTAATCCAGTAGTTAAACCTTCGAGTGATGAAATGACTTTATCTCCTTATCAGTCTGTTACTGCTCCTGCTATGAATCCATTTATTCCTACTCGTTATACACAGATGGGTGGAACTCAAAGTGGATATGGTGGTAAAGGTTTGTATGGTGGTGGTTTATTTTAGGTAAAATAATTTCTTTTTTTATAATATGGATAAATTAAATGTTTTTGTCTATACTTATGATGTGGAGAAAGAAATTATTTCAACAAAATTAGTTCCTGTTAAAAACGATTTAACATTAAGGAAAAACGATGCATATAAAAGTTTAAATAGTTCGTCTCTACAAAAATGCTGTCAAAGTTTAGAAGAATGGGAAGTTATACCTCAGAAATCAGAAACTTTAGAAAAATAAAATATTAAGGAATTTTTTTCTTTATAGTATATATAAATGGAAGAACTCCGTATTCCTGTCCCTACTCGTATTGTTGTATCTCGTTGTCATATTTGTCAAAGCCGTTTCAATCCTAAATCAAAAGTTTCTTGTCTTGATTGCGGTATTAATATGCATCATGATTGTGCTATTTATGAAGATGATAGAGAGAATATGTTATGTTTAAATTGTTATAGAAATAGAAAAATTGAAAGAGGTTTAGAAAGAGATGGTGTATATGTATTAGATGGCTTGAACGATTTTGATAAATGTAAGTTCTGTGGATGGAGATGTGATTTTTTAGATAGTCACATTGAATATGGGGCTTTCAAATGTAAATATATTACTGATAGATATGAATTGAAACTTGATGATATTGGTGATGTTGTTTATAAAAAAAAATAATCTTATTCTATATTAATGTTAAGTAACTTTGATATAGAAAAATTATGTGAAAAACTTGACCTACCTATTATAGGTGTTTATCAAAAAGATGTATTAAAAGACGCACCATTAACGATTGGTTCCTATTATATAAATCAACAAAGTTCAACCGAAGGTAATGGAAGTCATTGGATACTTGTTAAAATATATTGTGATGAAGAAAGAGAAGGTGATGTTGATGGTATAAAAACGGCGAAGGCTTTGTATTTTGACCCATTTGGATTAAATATGAGTAAAGAGGTTGCAGACTTTTTAGTTAATTTTAAACCCATACCATATAACAATAAGCAAATACAAAATGTAATGAGTGATAGTTGTGGTTGGTATTGTATATCTTGTGATTATGCTTTAGAACATAAAAAGCATGGAGATACTTATTTAGAAGATTACGAAAAATATTTAGCACACTTCAATGAGAACCCGAAAAAGAACTTAACTTTATTAAAACAATTTTTTAAGCCATTATAATATTTTTATCTTTATAGTATATATGGATATAAATAATATGACAAATATCGGTGGTAGATATGTTTTGAACCCATCTCAAATGCTAAAAATGAAAGAGAAAAATGTGATTAATCCTTTTACTGCAACTATGAATAATAGTGCTTATGGTCTTGAACCTGTATATGTAATGAAGAAACAAGATTTTGCTGTAAATCATAGTAATGCTATTGTAGGAGAAGGAGGTGTTGGTTCGGGTAAAAAATTGAATAGTGAAGATAGATTTGGTTCAAGTTATAATCCTGATGACCCTAATATAAAAGCCCGTAGATACGCTCAAATTAAAAACGCTCAAAGAAAATATAGGTCAAAGTCAGAAAATAGAGAAAGGTATAATGATTATATGAGAAAATTATATGCTTCTATGAAAAGCAGTAATGATACTGTTGGAACTTTTATAGGTGGAGTCCCAAGTGTTCGATATGGTAAAGATATGAAGACGGGAGGTCAGCATTCATATGCAGGTGATAAATCTAATACTCAAGAATGGTATAATCATAGATTAGAAAAAGCGAGAAAAGCAAATGCAGAATATAGAAAGAAAAAGAAGGCTGATGAAGTGTTGAAAAATCTTGATAAAATTATTGAGAAGGAATTAAAAGCAAAATTTAAAAAAGAATTTAAAAATAAGAAAGGGAGACCTGGGAAGACAAATGTGAAAAATGTTTTTGACCCTAATAGTGAATGGTATAAAGAGAATGCAGAAAAGTTAAAACTCGAAAAACAAGAAGAGTTGAAAAATAAAGGAACTATAATACCTTATAAAGATAGAATCAAAAAAGAAAAGCCTGAATATCCTCTTGGAAAATATAAAACAAACAAAGATGGTGAAAATGTGCTTATTGAAGCCGTAGATGATATAGCCGTAAAAGACCGAGTTGAATATGATGCGTCTCCTGAGGAATATAAAAAGAAGCGAGAGAAAAAGAAAGCACCTCCAGTTACAAAATCTCCTTTTCAACCAAGTGAAAATATTACTATGACAATTGAAGAGAAAGTTAAAGAAGAGAAACCAAAGAAAATAGAAGACACAATAGAATTTAAAGAATGGTTTAGAAAAAAATATGGTGCGAAAGGTTCAACATTCGAACAAGCAGTATCACAGCAAGGTGGTAAGGATAAACTTAAACCATTTATTAACTTGTATAAGATGACAATATAGATTTTAGAATGTTATACTATAATAGTGTGTTGTCATGTGGAATATATAATATTTTTTGTATTATATGCTCTTAGTATGGTCTTGTGTTTAAATTTTATAAAATATTTGGCTAAAATATGGGATTTTTAAAATAATGGAAATTAAGAGATTTTTATCTTTATAGTATATATAGATGAATAAGATAGATAAGTCTGCTCTCTCAACTGCCCTCAAAGCCCTCAAACTCCCAACCCAAAGTGGTAAGCAAATTAAGTTTATTGAATTAGCAAACGCAATGAATTATAGACCTAAGAAGATGATGAAAGGAAAGGAAACCAAATTACCATTAAAAGAAGGTTCAACAAAATACAAGGAGGCAGTTTATAATGAGGTGTTAAATCGTTTCAATACAATGAAGACAAAAGTTCCAATTGTTAAAAAGTCTATTGAAAAAACTCAACCAAAACAAATTAAAAAGACGCTTGTTGATAGTTTGCTTTCAAAGAATTATCAAAAGTTTTTGTATAATTATTCAGGTATAGATAACATTGAAGATTTTAGAAAAGCAATTAAATCTGAAAGTGATGCTCTTGGTGGTTCGTCTTATATATCTATTCCTTTTAAATCAAAAACCGACAATAAATTTTTATGGCGTTCTATTAATCCTTATTATTTGAAAGACGAGAAAACATTTGAAGATGAAATTGAAAGTATCTTATTAGGAACAAACGCAAAAGAAGGACAAGGTAGTGACCCTATTTCTATAGATGATTATGAGCCTGTATATGATGTGTTTTCTATTTCAGTTGTTTCTTCGTTTAAAGCAAATGGTAAAAGCGATAAGATGATATTTAATGTTGCTGGTATTGAAAGCAAAAAAGGTTTATGTGTGTATGAAAGTTTAAAGATGTGTGGTTTTGATTGTGAGAAATATAAAATAAAACCATCGTCTTTAATGAATATGGAGTTCTTATGTAATATAATCAAAAAGTATAACTTAAATATTGCTGTTGTAGCAAACGGATTTACAATTAACAGAAAACCATTAGATATTATTAATCAATCAGGTTCTATGACAATTAAGATTGAAGGAAAGAAAAGAGATATGTTTTATGAATGCGGTCTTATTAGTAAAGATGTTATTGATTATGTTTTTATTAGTGGTGATGCTAATGCGAAACATTTTATTGTTTATGATGAAATTAATCAACACGCCGATTATTGTAAAAAACTTGAATTAGTTGATGAATTGTTTATATCCTATTGTGGTAAGATTATTAAGAATGAAACTATTTTATTTACACCAAGAGAACTTAATACCAATAACAAACTCAACACTAAAACTCCTATTGAATATGTATTCTTTGATTATGAAACTGTTATTGATTTCAATAACTCATCTTGTATGTCTCCATACTCTTTATCTATTCTTGTTTTATCACCTTATAAGTTGGCTGAATTAGAAGAGATGGATAAAAAAGACGACAAAGATGCTGTTGCTTTAATAAGAAAGAATTGTTGTAAAACATTTTTAGGTTATGATTGTAATACTCAGTTTATTGAATGGTTGTTGGAATATCAACTTGACAAGATGTTAGTATTTGTAGGATTTAATAACACTAACTTTGATAATTTCATTATGCTTGAAGGATTACTTAAATATAAAGAAGCCCATAATGAGGCTGACTATGCTGTAAGTGATATTTTCTATAATGGTAGTCAGTTGCTTAATTTCAGGGTTTCAGGTCGTCATACCACATTTGATATTCGTAAGCATCTTGTCGGTTCATTGAAAAAGAATTGTGAGAGTTTCAAAATTAAGTGTTGTGCTAAGAAAGACTTTGACCACGATTACGCCCAAAGCCTACACGATGATGACAAGTTAATAGATTATATTTTCAACAATGAAGAACTCAAAGAATATAATGAATATGATGTTTTAGCGACTGCTGTTTTATATAAGCGTTATATGTCTGCTCTTGATAATATTCCTGCTACAAAACCATATGCTAATGACTTGTATCAAATTAAAACAATCGGTTCATTAATTTATAAAGTGTTTATTGATAATAAGAAAAAGAAGAAATTCGAATTACCAAAGTTATCGTATCAGTTATATAAAGACTTACAGAAATCTAAGATTGCTGGTCGTGTAGAAATGTTTAATGGAGTTCAAAAAGTTACGGAACGACTTGTCTCTACTGATGTTTGTTCTTTATATCCTTTTGTTATGTCTGTCTTAAATTGTTATTATCCTTGTGGTGATGAAATTGTTGAAGTTACTGAATATAAAGGAGATGATGAAATTGGTTTCTATTATTGTGATATAGACCAAAGTTGTTTAAAATCAAAGAATTTACCAAACATATATGCTGAGAAATTACCTATGGAAAATGACTGGGCTACTGATAAAATATTAGAAAACTATTTAATTTCAAATGTAATGATTGGATTACTTCGTGAATATGGTTGTTCTGTCGTAGTAAAGAAAGGATTTACATTTCCAAGCAAGATGAAATCTTGTGAGATGTTTGAATTCTTATTAGAATTTATGCAGTCAAAGAATTATCAAGATTTAGAAAGTAAGAAAGAAAAGAAAGGACTTGATAATGAATATAATCCTGCTTTAAGAGAAACTTATAAACTTCTTATGAACTCTTTATCAGGTAAAGTAATTGAAGGATTACATACTGAAAAGACTATTGATATAAGCAGTTGTGCTGAATTCTTAAAAGTTCAGGAAAAAGCATCCAAGATTAATTTCATTAACTCTGTTGGTGGTAAGATGTTTTTAACTTATGAAGTTGATGCGGAAGAAATTATTAATCAGCAAAGACCTATTTATCTTGGTGTATTGATTTATGATTATGCCAAAAGATATATGTATCAAAACTCTTATTCTAAAATTGGAAAGGCTGGATTATTATATACTGATACTGATGCGTCTAAGTTTAGACATAGCGATTTTGTTAATTGGAAAAATTGGATTGATACTAATAATATTCAAGTTCCTCATTGGGAGGAAGTAGAGACTTATGATGAGCGTTATAAGAACCATAAAATCTATGATGCTAATTCAAAAGTATTTGGTTCATTTGAAGATGAATTAGAAGATTGTATCGGTGACGAATATGTATTCTATTGTCTTGAAAAGAAATCTTGGTTATATTCAGTTTTAAAAGAACCAACAAGTATGATTGAAATTGGTGAGTGGAAAACAAAATACAGATTTAAAGGTTTGAATGGGTCAGCACAAATGCTTACAATGGAAGAACCTTTTATTGATGTAAAAGTTGTCAATCAAAAAGGAGTTAGAACTTTAAAACATATTGTTAGACCTGAAAGCGAATATGAGGTGTATAAATATTATTTGGAACATAAACATAATAACATTGAAGCGGGAAATGAAATAAATTTCTTTGAAAAGATTTATACAACTGGGACTGCTTATGTAATGTGTAATTCGTTTAGAAAGATTGTTAAGAATGCAAGTCGTAATGTAGATATTGATGATACTGGTTCATTTAATACATTGATGAATAATATTCAAGTAAATTATAATATTAAGAAGATACAAATAAAATCTATTGCTAATGTATATGCCGAAAAAGGACAAAGAGGAGAAGAAGTTAGCGAAGATGAAGAAGATATTGGAGAGGATGTTTAAAAGAAAAGAACCAAAAGAACCTGGAATGCCAAAAGAAAAGAAACAAAAACCTTATAAAGAACCAATACAAAAAGATAAGCCTTTGAAACCGAAACCTGAGAAAAAAGAAAAAACAATGCTTCAAAGAGGAATTGATATGAATAAAAAATATAACTTGGAACAGAACAAGACTGTTTATGATGTATATCATGATATTGAAAAGAAGAAAGAAAAAGAAGATAGATGGTTTGAAGATAAATTAAAAAAGATTAGAGATGAAACACGACAAGTGCTTTTAGATGAAGATACTCACGCAATAAAGTATTTAACAAAAAATCAGCAGAGAAGTCAGATAATTGGAGCAAAGGAATATGTGAGTAAAGAACAGCCTAAGAAAGAAAAGATATATTCGTATTATGCTCGTAAGTATGGAATTCCTTATGGTGATGGAGTGCATAAAAAAACCTTAGCAGATTTGGTGCGGGATATACATACCTATGAGATGAAACATCGTGATGATATTATTAGTAAGAGAGAATTAGACCCTGTGACAAAAACTTATGGATTATATATATTGTGAGACGATAATAGCATTTGATTTTGAAAATAATATTTTAAGAAAGTATGGTGAGGATACAATCATAAAATAATTATTTTCTTGACATCATTAATGCTGTGGAAAAAAAATTCTTGTGGCGGGAAATTTTTTTTGTGACTGAGAAATATTTTTGTGGAATTTTTTAATAAAAATGAGAGCATAGATGCAGTCATTTTTATTTTATGAATGATTACTATATATTTTTTTTATGATATCAT
>Ga0214923_10007253_pt1 | contig 12153 bp, 9 predicted proteins | sample LL1510_MetaG_FD_177993 | JGI IMG/M metagenome (GOLD analysis project Ga0214923, IMG submission 177993) | Freshwater microbial communities from Lake Lanier, Atlanta, Georgia, United States - LL-1510 | ecosystem: Environmental > Aquatic > Freshwater > Lake | place: USA: Georgia | collected 2015-10-15 | reverse complement strand
CTTTTTCCAATTCTCTCACCTTTTACACTTCTTTCGCATTCTTTTTTCTTTTTTCACACCCTCACACATCTTTTTCGCCACCGACCACGATCGCGAAGGCGAACTTATCTCTTATATTTTTTTCCTTATGATAATGTAAATTGCACAATAACTATCCCTGCAGCACCAGCTGATCCGTTTCTTACACCAGCGGTAGTTGCGTTTCCACCTCTACCACCATAACCATACAAACTAGATGCCACATTAGTTCCAACAGTCGACCCGGTTCCTCCATTTTTGTTTCCAGATGAACCGCCACCACTATAATATGCCGCAGTATTTATTGTAATTTGTGTGGCCGCACCAACTGAACTATAATTTCCACTATTGTTTATATACCCACCCGTTGCTATTGAATAATTTGATGTTTCTCCACCAGTGCTAATACCTGCATCTCCACTATAAGTGGTTCCAGAACCAGTATTACCGCCACTACCACCACCGCCTCCACCGCCAGTCATACTAATACTTGTTCCAGAAAAAGAAGATGATCCTCCAATACTTCCTGCGGAATTAGTAGAACCATTACCACCATTACCACCACTACCTACAGTTATTGTATAAGACGAACCAGATGCAAATGTTGCAGCCGAAGAATATGCAGCGCCTCCTCCGCCACCACCGGCTCCACCGTAGCTTCCGGAAGTTATTTGATTTGCACCTCCTCCACCACCACCTGCGCCAACAACCAGTATTTGCATTTTAGTATTGCGACTTGTTACAGTTAATGTTCCTGCAGAAGTAAACGTCAATGTATATGTAGTTCCGGATTGTAAAATACTATAAGTTCCGGTTGCAGTATATCCAGGTGTTATAATTGTATTTATTTTACTAGCTATCCCCCCCCCCACGCTTACAAAACTAGAAAAAGCATTCATTTTACTATAAACATATTTTTTCATAATAAAAAAATACGCTTTTTATTGATTCAATCACATCATTAACATACCCAATCTATATGCATCGGTTTTTTCATAATCTTGAACTGGATTTTTTCGACTTTTTGTAATGTTTTTATCTAAATCCCATGGTATTTCTCCTGATTCCCAATCTTCTTTTTCATCCAATTTTGGATATTCGAATATTTTTCTTTTATTTTTATCAATAGCGTCTGGTAATTGCAAATTTTTATATAATTCATATACTTTATTTAACGGTTTTCTAAAAATACCCGCCGTATTTATATATGATGTTGTTACTAAAATAATATTTATTAAAAGCAAACCGTTCATTATAATAATATGATATGACATTTTATTTTTATATTCAAATTATACATAAACTATTCGCTCTTTCAATTTTCTATGATTTGCACCCTTATTTTTTTCTTTAATGTATCTTCGTCTTCAAATAAATATAATTTACACGATATCATTGTATAATTATCTATATTATTTATTGTAGCTATTCTTGTTAATAATTTCAAATCTTCTAAATATATCATATACATGTTCAGACCCGATGATTTTTCGGTTTTATCAAATACTATACCCTTCCTTATACTACCTATTATAGTTTCATCATTATAACATCGATGCAATACATTACAGTCGGTTTGTATTTTACGTATCGATCGCATAGATGTATTTATATAATCCATTTGACCCAACCAATCTTTTAAAAATTTTTCACCATTATTCGACATATTTTTCACCAATCCTAATTTATTCACCATAATCATTTGATTTAATAAATCTACTATCCGACGAATCGGACTAGTTATATGTATATAAGATGATAAGTTCATTACTTCATGTTTAGTATTACAATCGCTATTATGTAATACATACTTACCCGTAACATTATTCCAATGATTAATAACACGTTTTGTTTCATCATTTATATTTTTATCAATCATCTTCACTTCGTGATGTAAATATTTCGATGTTCTAAATATTCCCATATCATTTTTACTGAATAATTTTGCACATATTTCGTTCATTTTAACCATCCAATATGCAACTACATCATGACTGTCTTTTACCGTGTCATCTAATTTAGTTGTCATGTCGAATAATTTATTATAATATTTATTTCCCATTAATTTTTCGTATACGTAATTTTTTTTAACCTTGATTAAGACATTTTTATAATTAATTTCATCCTCTACTATATTTCCTCTATCATCGATTATTATATCCATTGCTAGTGCAAATCTTGGTTCGCCTTTTTGAAGACTACATAAATTATCGGATAGAATCGTTGGCAACATTGGTCGGCGTTGATCAGGTAAATAAATTGTCGATACCCGTTTACTAAACGAATCCCATAAATCTAATGTTTCTAACCAAAAATATACATGAGCTATATATATTGTTACTTTTGATCTACCATCCGGTAATTCTACTATTCCAAATCCATCGTCAAAATCCAGACTATTTTGTGGATCTATCGTAAATATATATTCACTACTTCTGTCTTCTATCTGAAAATTGGGATTTTCCATTATTTGTTTAATATATTCATCTAATGATCGCTTATTTAAATTTTCCCGCGTTTTTTTCGTAAAATCAGCCAAAGATGCATGCAACGACTTGCAATATAATTGATATTCATAAAATACATTCAATACACTTACATCTCCCAATGTTTCTAATATAGTTCCTCTCGGATGTTTGTCATTCCAATGATCATATTTAAATATTACATATTTATTCTCATTCGATTTGAAAAACCCTATTTTTATATCATATGGCATTAAAAACGCCGGTAAATGTTTATCATCTGGTATACATTTGTATAATAAACGTTTTTTGTTTTCATTTCGACCATACGTTTTATTTCCTTCCAATATTAAGACGCCGGCAATATATTTAAGATTACGGATAGGCGACATTAATATATCTATTTTAGGTGGATTTTGGATAGTAATATCTATAACATCTTTCGTAAATAATTTTAATTCACTGGGTTCAAATTGTGTCGGCGGTATCATATTATTTTCAATTTCAATACCTGTTTCCGGATTTACAAATGACCATTTTGTATACTCACGGTTTTCGATTAAAATCTGTGCAGTTATTTTTTCCATTATATATTTAGTAGTTCAAGTATTATAAATATATTTTATTATATTGGTTTTTCAATTTTGTATTTTATATTATATTATATATATAATACTATAATGGCGGCATTGTATAATAATAAAGGATTAGAAATATTACCAAATATACCAGATTATGTATTGTTGTTGACTTGTAATAATAATAAACTCAAAGAATTACCAAATTTACCTAATAGTTTATCAACTTTAGAATGTGCAAACAACCAATTAGAAAGATTACCGGATTTACCTGATACTTTGCGTAACTTAGAATGTGATAATAACCAATTAGAAAGATTACCAGATTTACATAATAGGTTATTCGTGTTGGTTTGTGGAAATAACCAACTAAAAACATTACCAAAATTACCTCGTTCGTTATATAAATTACATTGTGAAAACAACCAACTAAAAACATTACCATTACCAGAATCGAATAATGTAGACGATTTAAATTGTGCAAATAACCCAATCGAAGAATTACCACCATTACCAAAATTAAGAACGTTTACTGTGTCATTTGACCAAATTCATTTAGTGAAACCGGTGATTAATCAAAATATAATAGTGAATGTCATTGATTCAAATAATATTTTGATGGACGATATTGTAAAGTATAATAAGGAATGGAAAACTATTATCGATGATTATCGTCGTAAAATAAAATTTAATTTACCAAAAACCAGAGAACGTTTCAAGAAATACATCAATACACGATTATCTTTGTTGCCACCAACTACAGAGAATCCTGTAACTGGAAAATTTCATAGACTACATAAAAAATCAACACAAAAAAAATCAGCGTCTAAAAACTCAACACAAAAAAAATCAGCAGATAAAAAATCGGTAGATAAAAAATCACCAGACAAAAAATCGGCAGACAAAAAATCGGCAGACAAAAAATCACCAGACAAAAAATCACCAGACAAAAAATCACCAGTTCCACCAATAGACATCGTTGCGGCGAATCTTGATCAAAAAATTCTTAGTTATCTTGGATAAAGTGGTCCTAAAATAGAATCACAAAACAATTTATAAAAACAATAAAACACTGCATTCTAAATAAGAATATATAGTTGTATTTTTATGTTTTCAACCACATAAATATACTACATTTGATATTACGATGAGCATTGTATTTTTCAACATCGGAATATATTTTATTATTTATATCAATCGATATATCACGCACTTTGATAATTTCCTCTAATAATTTATTTTTGATATATATCAAATTTGGATCTACATTTGGTGCTTGTTTCTCTATTTCACTGAATGTCAAAAATAACCGATTTTTATCTAATATAAACCTCGTCCGGAATGCTTTTACAACGGAAAATACATTGATACTATATATGTTCATGTATCTGATTCGTATTATTTCTGGTATAATAAATTGATTCGTATCTTTTATTTCTTCTACTTTTTTCTCAACTTCGTCTACAAATTTATTTACTTTTTGCACCATTTCATTATCATTTATCAATAATACTTTTCCTGATAAAAATTCGCATGTTGTTTGCATTTTATCAAATTGATATGCTGATGTTTTATGCGCCTCTGCTTTTGCATCCAATTTCAAATATGTTATGATCGCCAACAAAAATGAATTTAATGCAGTCAACCCCGATACTATAACTGGACCATTTTCATACGTTTTTAGTGATATACTCAATACCGTGCACACGGTAGATATAAATATTGCAGGCAACATGATAAAATATAGACATAATTCACAATATGTTTTCGATTCTACATACAATATTTTTTGACCTTTCAAATAAAGTGATATCAAATCTAATGTCAATGAATTATTCGCTTTCACTCCAATATACGTTTCATTTATGATTTCTGAAAACGTGCTAAAATGTGTTAAATACGATACTTCTTTTTTTATAAAATTAGATGTCAATTCTATTTTCTGTTTGAATCCACACGATACTTTATTATTGGAAATATCCATTGCATCGCGTGTTAAATTCTCCATAAATGTATATGGATTTTCCATATTTATTATGTATTTATCCTCTTGATTTGAAATATTCCCATTTATGATATAATTATATGAAGAATCGTAATGATTGTAGAAATTCAAACTACTGTCTAAATTATTTTGTGTAATTCCATTATAATTATAATTATAATTGTAAAATGTATTATCAAAATTCATTATTATATGAATATAATATAAATACGTGGGTTTATCGTATTTATGTGGTTCTGCTATATTTTACGAAATACAAATCCAAAATACCCAAATCTTACCTATAATGGGTCTACCAATAATCCTATTCGTCGATTGCGCCAACATAACGAAGAAATCGTTGGCGGTGCAAAGGCTACTCATGGTAAAGAACAATCATGGGAAATATATGCTCTCTTATCCGGATTTGAAAATCACGTCAATGCACTATCATGTGAATGGCGTATAAAACATCCGTCTGGTAAACCAGGTGAACGAGAACCGAGATTTAGAGGCGTAAATGGTAGAATTAAATCATTAAATGAAATATTACCTTTAGAAAGATGGACAAAACAATGCACCATTGATAATCGCACATGTAAATACAAATTACATATTGATGAAGATGTTGCACATTTACTTGACCGTTCGATTATTCCCGAAAATATAGAAGTCATTGTAGTTCCAAAAATAACAAAGGAACATATGGAAATGGATATAGATAAATACTAAATTACAAAATCAATAGTTGTAATTTAGAAAAACAATACTGTAAAAATTGTAAAAAATAATATTTCATCTAATATATTATGTTTTTTTCCAAATTTCAAAAAATAATTCAATCCAATCATACTACGTATACAAAAATATATAATAAAGCATTACCTTCAATATGTGATGTAAGCATGTATAACATACATTCTGTGCAAAATGATTTTATATCTAAATTGAAACCATTATATCATATATTACAAAGTCAATCACCCCATTCTATTGAAATTGGTCATGTTGAAGAACCTAATACTTTTATTTTACATACACATGCTTCAAATATTCTAAAAAATAATCCAATGTTTTCAACAAAAAATATATTTGTAGGTATTGATTCGATCAAATCATTGCAAAGTGCAATTCAATACGAATGTAAACAATTATCTTTTTATACTTCAGTTTCACCGAAATATAACATGTATCAAAATGGTAAAACAATGTATGAAACTAAACATTTTTTTGAGAAATCTATGGAAATATTACAAAAACAATCACATTATAATGAATATACAAAAAAATTATATATATCATGCATTAATTATTGTCCATTTACTGGTAAAATAGATAATGATTATATTGTAAAAGAAATATTAGAATATAATAAAAATTATGATATAGATGAAATATGTTTGAATGATAATATCGGTATAATTAAATCAAGTGAACTTAAATATATTATAAAAACTCTACCTATATTTGGATTACCGTTATCAAAGATATCATTACAATTATATATATCACCTACAAATATTAGTTATATCGAAGATAGTATTCGGGTTGGTATAAGAAATGGTATTACTAAATACAATATTTGTTATTCATATGATAACAAATTACAACATCCAATTACATATGACAATTTTTATGAAATATTATTCAAACATTTTGAAGCATGTAACTAGACTTTTACAAAATTTTTATCCCAATTTTCCAAGATAGTTAAAGGAATAGGCGTATTTCGTATGTGACACTCCCAGAAATATCTACAAAATGCCCATTGAAATTCTAATTTCGCCGAATACAAATGGGAAAATTTATCCAATAAATATTTAGATATTTGTTTTGGCAATAATTCAAACTGTGATTTAGGTAATACATATGATAATTGGGTATATGGCGAAAATGGTTTACTATCATTTTTTTGTATAAATTCGGTATCATAATGTGGCACATATTCAATCAGATCAACGAGTAATGGCGGATAATGATAATTATATTTCCATTTCCAATGTGGACATCCGGATGTATAATATTTAAATACCCATTCTAATCCTTCCAAGTAATTATTACATATGGTTTTTAATGCATTCTTTTCTCGAGATTCGTGTAATAATATTTTATAATAACGGTCTTCCCAATTTTGTTCACTTGGTGATATATACTTTTCTTCCACTCTGAATATGATAGGAACATTATTAAAATAATTCTCCTTCTCCTTTTCAGTGGTTTGTTCGTATTTTCTATATTCTAATTTATCTCGTAACGAGTATTCAGTAGTAATATAATCCTTCTCATGTTTTGCTACTTCGGATAATAAAATACGCACATTTTTCCATTCGATTCGCTGATTTTTTGATATTAAAAAACGATCTGGTCTATTTCCTATACACATTCTATATGTATCTAATAATATTTGAATACCATTTGTGCGTATATTTAATGCCGGAAAATGGGGTAAAAAATCATTTCCTAGAAAAAAACATAGAAATACATAATCATTCGATCTTGCGGGGTCGGGACATTTACAATCCATTTCTGATGCAATCGATTTTACCAATAAATCTATATTTAAAAATAGTGGCAATTTTACAGATGTATTATCGATTTTTATAATACTGTTTGCAAATTCAGGTGCCTCTCTAAAAATATATATGTTTTTACAATATTTTAAATGAAATATCGACAACATTATCAAATCGGAATCTAATCCGTATACCGCGACCGTATCGGCAATCGATATATGACTACGTATATGCTCATATAATTTATGTTCACCTTCACCTGGATCAATGGATGACGTTACTATTATTTCAGATACCCCATAAAGGCTTTCTTTATGTTTAAATTCATACATTATACTCTGTGATAAATTGTTCATAAAATTTGTGCCTGGCGTAATCGCAGTTGTATTCCATGTAGATTTAGGAGGTTGAGTTGTATTTTTTTGAAATGAAACAGTTGTCATAAAATCAGATTTATATCTACGGGTTCGTTGTTGTTCCATTTTAGCAAAAGGAGCTACACCATCAAATCCAATAAAAATAGTAGTAGTTGGTTTTATAAAAACTATATATTTTTTTATATTCACAATTACCTGTTCTATAATCATTTTTTCTATTTTTATTTTCTCCATTTTATTCAAATTTTCATTTTCTTTTTCTAATAATCGATATGCGTCATATATAATAGAATTTGCATCAATATATAAATGTTGGAAAGATGTTTTGTTTATATTTTGATGGTAATTTAAGTTACGTATAATATTAGAATGATTTTTAATAATATACGAAAAATAACTCGGAATACCCATTTTATACTAATTAATATATCGAGTTATGTTTATATATATTAATTAAAATATAAATTATTATTTTTTGAATAAATTTAATCTATAACTATAAATTATATGATTTATGAATAATATTATTAAAGATATAAATAATTCTATAAAATTAAAAAATGAAGTAATCGATAAAAATGATATGATGCACTATGAACAGAACAAGGACATTTATTTATTTATAAAAAACAAAACAGGATACTTGAAAGAAGTTATACGAAATACTGTTCATTCTATGCAATACAATAAAAAAAATCAATTGTTTAGTAACAGCGATTTAAATAACTGTATTTTTACATTAACCGAGTTATATAAAAATATTAATGAGATTGTTGTAAAAGTTGATAATCTTGAAAATAAAGATCTATTATTGGATAAATTACAAGATATTATGGAAAAACTTTCAACTATATTATGTGGATTTGGAACTCACAATTTTATTGATTTATTAAATATTTCACTAGGAACTCATTATAAAGATATTCGACTATTTAATGATTTGGTAAATGAAAAAATCGAACTAATTTATAAATATATACATCCAACTGGTTATAAAACATTACAATGGAAAAAAAATATTCAATACAACAATCTATTATACCACAGTGATTTATGTAGTGATAAAATAACTGACGAGATAAATATTATAGAAAATTCATATAATTTTGAATGTTTTGATATAGATATTTCTAACACAAAACCTTTTTTTCAAAAAACAAATGGTATTCGAGTTGTTATTCATAATGAAAAAAAACAAAAAACATTCATTATTAGCGGAATTGTTGATGATATTGTTTTGGATTGTTTTTCAAATAAATATATTGATTATAGAAAAAAGGAAATATTCGAATATATATCAAATAAATATTCAGTAATGGAAGATTTACTTATTAGAATCATCGATTGTATTACATTAAAAGATATACTTATATACAGTAGCGAAGATATATACAAAAAATATAATAGTATCTTATCAGAAGTGAATGTCGTAAAACAAAATAAGATAAATATCACAATAAAATTGTTTTTAGATATGGATATTTATTCTCAACGTAGCATGTTAATTAATCTCTTTTTATACAATAAAGATGATGAAATACAGTATATTAGTTACTTATTATATGATTTAATTACCAGTAATAAAAACTCTATTAACGATTCTCCTGAACAACTCCTCATCTATGATAGTTTACCATGGAGAATAAAAATGTATTTCAAAGATATTATGAAATTTACTATTAAATATACGCAAGACATGATAAATAAATATGACATGAACCGAATATCATATGAACAACAAATATACTTGATGAAGGTTCCCGAATATATTAAAGAAAAAGCAATCATAAAATTAAAAGAAATAAAAGGAAAAACCGACGATTCATCGATAAAAGCAAAACAATATTTGGACGCATTATTGAAAATTCCATTTGGTGTTTTTAGAGAAGAACCAATACTAAAATTTATTAAAGAAAATAATATTCAGTTCATCGAAATTATGAATTCAATAAATACGATTGATCATACCGGTATAACTATTCCCAAAAAATCAAAATATTCTACAGTTGAAATTATAAAACACCTCTCTACTATAGAAAAAATATTTCAAAAAATAGTAATGGACGATATTCATTTTATTATAAAAAATCAAACCACAAAAAAATATAGTGAAGTTATTAAATATATTCAAAATAATCATAAAGAATCAAATATTTTAACAAATATTACAATACCAAAATCAAAAGAAAGTAGAATTTCTATTGTAAATGATTATGTGAATCAAAACAAATCTGAATTAAATAATGTTTATCATTTATTGAAAAATAATGAAAACCGAAATAAACAATCATACACACATATGTTAAATAAAGTTGGCAAATTAAAAAACAAAACGATCTCTGTTGAAAAATCATTGAAAGATATAACTGATACACTTGACTCTTCTATATTCGGACATGAACATGCAAAAAATCAAATACTAAAAATATTTGCTCAATGGATGAATGGTGAACAAAGTGGATACTGTTTTGGATTCGAAGGATCGCCCGGTGTAGGAAAAACATCTCTTGCCAAAAAAGGACTCTCTAATTGTTTAATTGATGATTCTGCATCACCGCGACCATTCTCATTTATTGCTCTCGGAGGATCATCTAATGGATCTACTCTAGAAGGTCATAGTTACACATATGTAAATTCTACATGGGGAAGAATTGTAGATATACTTATGGAAACAAAATGCATGAATCCAATCATATATATTGATGAATTGGATAAGGTTAGTAAAACTGAACACGGCAAAGAAATTATAGGCATTCTAACACATTTAATAGATACTACCCAAAACGATAGTTTTCAAGACAAATATTTCAGTGGAATAAACCTAGATCTTTCAAAAGTTCTTTTCATTTTTTCATATAATGATCCAGAGCAAATTGATCGTATATTACTTGACCGTATTCATCGTATTCGATTTGACAATTTAACTATAGACGATAAAAAAACGATTGTATCCAAATATATACTTCCCGAAATTAACGAAAAAATGGGATTTTGTGATACAGTATTATTAACTGAAGACATTATTGAATACATTATTGAAACATATACGATGGAACCCGGTGTTCGAAAATTAAAAGAAGTATTATTTGATTTGTATGGCGAAATTAATATCGAATTGTTAAAATGTAGTGATTATAATAAAATAGAAATACCATTCGTTATTAGTATTGACGATTTAGATAACAAATATTTAAAAAAATATTATAAAATAGAAGAGACTAAAATACATACCGAAAATAAAGTAGGTATTATAAATGGACTATGGGCAAATACTTTAGGTAAAGGTGGTATAATACCCATTGAAACTATATTTTTTCCGACTACAAATTTTTTAGAATTAAAATTAACTGGATTACAAGGAGACGTAATGAAAGAAAGTATGAATGTAGCCAAAAGTTTAGCATGGTCATTAACACCAAATTCTCAAAAAACATTATTGCTGAAAGTGTTTAATGATACAAAATGTCAGGGATTGCATATTCATTGTCCTCAAGGCGCTGTATCCAAAGACGGACCATCTGCCGGCACTGCGATTACCATTGCAATATATAGTTTGTTTAATTCATTAAAAATTAAAAAAAACATTGCAATTACCGGCGAAATAAATTTACAGGGTCAAGTTACTGCCATCGGTGGATTAGAATCCAAAATTTTAGGAGGAATTCGCGCGGGTGTAAAACATTTCTTATATCCAAAGGATAATAATAGGGATTTTAAAGAATTTATGGAAAAATTCGACACAAAAGAAATATTAACCAATATAGAATTCATCGAAATATCAAATATTCAAGAAGCTATGAAATATGTTTTCGAATAGTTTATTTCTACCATTATTATATAATATTTAAACATGTTGAATTTAACAAATATTTTTTATACCGCTTATCGATTATTTCCATTTATATTGGTAAGTTTTTTTACATTATCATCTTTACTTAATCAAGACTTAAAAGGAATTATCTATTTAGCCGGATTATTAATGGCATGTTTTTTATCATCGGTAGTTGGAAATACTAATGCATTCAATACAATACTTTACGAAGAAGGAAGTGACTATTCAAAAATATGTAACTCATTAATTCTCGGTGATCATTCTCCATATTCTAAATTACCATTAAGTATGACAGTATTTTCGTATACATTCTTTTATTTAATATTTGTTATTGCAAAATATAAACTGGCTAACCAAAACGTAATATCGATCATATTGTTTATAGT